>Ga0265594_1001740_pt1 | contig 16432 bp, 14 predicted proteins | sample saktaG_11_FD_190147 | JGI IMG/M metagenome (GOLD analysis project Ga0265594, IMG submission 190147) | Saline water microbial communities from Sakinaw Lake, British Columbia, Canada - sak_2011_5_24_80m | ecosystem: Environmental > Aquatic > Non-marine Saline and Alkaline > Saline ... | reverse complement strand
TTCTTGTGGAGATAAAAGGATATACCGGTGGTACGGCCACAGAAGGTGGAACGGCATTACACAGTTTTTATAATCTGTGGAGGCCATTTCCGGGAGTTAAAAAGCGCCAAGTGGTACGCGGTATCCCTCAAACAATTATTGATAACCTGATGAAAGTTGGCGGTTGTTCCGGTCATGCCGAGATGACAGTGGGAACTGATTATGATTCCGTATGTACAGCTATCGACGTGGAACTGTACAAAGTTGTGACAATGGAGATGCTTGAAAATGCCGGCGTAACAATGTTTTTAAACACACGTGTTGTGGGAGCTATCATGGATAAAACCCGTGTAAAGGGAGTTATTATTGAAAGCCGCTCAGGTAGAGAAGCAATATATGCTAAATCATTTGTGGATTGTACTGCTTACGGTGATTTAGCGGCCTTTGCCGGGGCCAGATATAAAGAACCCAATGATTATGATTGTTGCAATAGCGTTGGTATTGGAAACGTCGATATTGAGAAATATACCGCATTTTTACGAAGCAATGGCGAAATTGAACAAATGGCACTGGGCTTTCGCAGTGGAGAACCAGGCAAAATAGTGCGCACACAGGGTCAGCTTGGCAAGGAATTTTCAGCAGAAGCAGATAAAATTGGTATGTCTTCTGTTACCACTACGGTTCATGATAATTATCTTATGTTTATCAAATGCAATTACAGACTTCCGGGAAGTGTACTTGACCGGGACGATATGGTAAAAGGGGAACTGGAAGTCCGCCGGCGCATGTCCAGGGCCGTAGAATTGTTTCGTAAATATGTTCCTGGATGTGAGAAGGCTTTTATGGCCAGAACGAGTCCTTTCCTTTGTATTCGTCGGGGCAGATTGATAACCTGTGATTACGATATTACACTTAAAGATATTGTCGGTGCAAGACATTTTGATGATGATGTCTTCGTCTATGGATTTCATGACAACGCACCGAGAATTCAGATTCAAAATGGAGGAACCTATGGTATTCCTTATCGAGCCTTGTGTGTAAAGGGAATCGATAATTTGTATGTTTCGGGGATGATGATAACCGAAGATCATCAGGCCCATATGTCTACTCGAAATACAGTGAGCTGCATGGGACAGGGACAGGCAACAGGAACAGCGGCTGCTTTTTGCGCTACAAAGAATTGTGAAAGTAGAGAGCTTGTCTATAAGGATCTACGTGATACACTCGAAAAAGATGGCGTATACTTTGAGAATTGATATGAATTTTCATACGTTTAAAATAGCCAAGTAAAGATTAATAAGTAGAGGAGGAATTTGAATATGAAACACGAAAAGAAAAAAAATATTGCAATTATTGGACTATTTTTGCTTTCTAAAGCAGCTGAATCACAAAATATTTTCTTAAAATATTTATCGGCTACTATGTTTTATCTTGGCGTTTGTTATATGTGGCCAACCATGTATTCACTTGCTGCTGAATTACACCCTCGAGGCGGTGGATTGACCATTGGATTAATCGGATTTATTGGAATGTTGGGTGTAAGTGTCTGGATTCCACAGATTGGGTCATTAGGACAAACCTATGGTCTCACTACGGCATTTTCTATTGTTTCCATATTACCGGCCATAGCATTTGTTGTATATCTATTCTGGTGGATAAAACTGAGCCGGACCGGTGGTTATATAATTGTAAATCTTAAAAAGTAAAATCCGGATAATTACAATCAAGATAAAATAAAGGTAGATATCTATTTTCATGAAAACGGCCAAAGTACTTTTTTTACTGTTCATTATCTTGCCACTATCTTCAATAATGGCAACTGAAGTTGATTCTGAAATTTCATTGTTAGCTCTAAAAGTGTTCATAGACTGTGATCGTTATAACGTTGATATTATCAGAAAGAAGGATTTATATCATTAATTATTTAGGGAGATTAGTATGATAGCAAAGTTAATCTTAAAGGTTTCATTAGTATCATTGATATTTTGTATGTTGGGCTGTTCTGGTGAGAAGAAGAGTGATACTAATGCTATGGTTTCGTTATTTGATGGTAAAAGTCTTGCAGGATGGGAAGGCGATTTGAACTGGTTTCGCGTCGAGGATGGATCAATTGTTGCCGGTTCACTGGAGAAAGATATTCCACAGAATATGTTCCTGTGTACAACGAAAGAGTATGGGGACTTTGAATTAGGACTTGAAATCAAACTTGTTGGACCGGGTGATAACTCTGGTATTCAATTTAGAAGTCATCGTATTCCCGGAGGAACTGAAGTCAGTGGTTATCAGGCAGACGCGGGTGGCCCGATTGGTGATTTTGGTGTGGTATGGGGCAGTCTTTACGATGAAGCACGCCGAAATAAAATGTTAGCGACTGCGAATCAGGAAGAAATAATAAAAGTATATCGACCCCATAATTGGAATAAAATGATTGTAAAATGCCAAAATAACCATATTCAGATCTGGGTAAATGGCTACCAATCGGTTGATTATACGGAGGAAGATGAAACGATTGAGAAAAAGGGAATTATCGGATTTCAAATACATGCGGGTGCTCCATGCGAAGCCTGGTATCGGAATATTACATTGACCAAACTATAATATTATTCGATATACAAAAAGTGAACATAAAACATGAGAGGTTTATTATGAAAATTGGAAAAATTATTTTACTGGGAATTGCTCTTTTAGTATTTCTACTATGTCCGGCATGTGATGAGAGCGAATCGAAATCTGATATTATCGCTGGACAGGATATCAAAGTGGTTGGTGTACCGGTAATTTATGAGACGGACATGACTTTGGATGTGGATGATGTGGGTGCCCTGGCCGTGCTGCACGGATTGCAAACGGAGGGAAAAGTGACCTTGCTAGGTGTTTGTTACAATGAAGTACATCCGTTGGGACCGGATGCAATTGATGCAATAAATACGTATTATCATCGCGGAAGTATTCCCATTGGTATTTACCGGAAAAAATTAGCCGATCCGGACCCGTCTGATTATTTCACCAACGAGTGTGGTTTTGATGTGGATAATATGGCGCATGACCCGTTTGATAATATCGTGGCCGATGCTGTGGCTGTGTATAAACATTTACTAAAAACCCAGGCCGACAATTCTGTGGTCATTATCAGCGTTGGCTTTCTCAATAACTTGCATGATCTGTTAAAAGATCCTGAGGGCTTCGAACTTGTAGAGAACAAAGTTAAACTATTAGCAATCATGGGTGGGTTACATAATGACGGGTTTAACCTTTCACGACATGACCTGGTGGATCAATCTCAGTATGTCATAGAAAACTGGCCGGGCACTTTAGTCACTACGCATGTGGGTGGAGATATGATAACGGGTGAAACCCTGACCAGTACGACACCTTCATACAATCCGGTTAGACGGGCATTCGAATTGGAATGGCATCAAGGGCCCAATATTGGCCGCTCCAGCTGGGATGAGGTGACTGTATTATATGCTGTATTTGGCACAAAATATTTTGTAGAGGAATGGGAAGGTGATGGCAGCCTGAGAAACGGTTATACCTGGACCTTCAGCAAAGGCTACAGGGGATATGCCGCGCCAAAGAACGATAAAGAAGTCGAAGATGAAATAGAACGTTTGATGACACTTGCGCCATAGATAAGCATTTTTATACATAATAAAATGCTTTAGGATGCGTCAGGCGGCAACGATGAATTCACAGAATACATGATTTGTATGAAAATTTAATAGGCACACAACAGCAATCAACATAACCGCTTAAGGTAAAAATGAGAAAATTAACCTATTATTCGATCGTCATTCCCTTCTTATTCCTGGGATGTATTAATTGTGCTCACAACAGCAATCCAAACCGCTATTATATAAATAGTCAAACCGGAAATGACACCAATGCCGGAATTTCTATCAATTCACCCTGGAAAAGTTTCAAGAAATTGGAAGAGATCACTTTTCAACCTGGAGATAGTATCCTGTTTGCTAAAAATTCAGTCTTTCAGGAAGGAATAACATTTAGGTCTTCCGGTAATTCTGAAAATACAATTGTCATTAGTAATTATGGTGATGGTTCGCTTCCTTCTTTTAGAAATCCAGACCAGAATGAGTTGAATGGCAATGTTTTCCAAATAAGCGGAAGCTATATTGTTATCGATGGTTTATCATTTTCAAAGTGTGCTGGTGCTAATTCTAAAAATGGTAAATCAGTGCTGGAAGCCGGGGCCATTTTTAGCCAGACGGGAGCTGACTATATTACCATTAAAAACTGTGAATTCACCGATTGTCCTATTGGTGTTAATATAACCGGACAACACAGTTTAATTACCAACAATACGTTTCAAGACTGCAATCGCTATCTCGCTGCACCGAATTGGGGGCCATTGGGAATAGTAATAGGGAATGCTTACAATGAAATTTCGTATAACACTTGCTCGAACTATGTGAACATTGGTGGGGCCTATGGAGCAGATGGCGGTTTTATTGAATTGGATGATCGGTACTTTGGCACAAAAATTCATGACGTCAAAATTCACCATAATAAATCCTTTGATAACATGGGATTCTTAGAAATTGAAACAAATGTTGCAGGGGATAATATTGACGTATATTATAATTTAAGCGACGACTATCAGCAATTTATTTTCTATTGGGGAGGGAATAATTCCAAAGTAGAAAACAATACGGTTATCCGTACAAAACCCTCGCTCAATGGAGCAGTTAATACTGTGTTTACAATGAGAAAAGGAAACTTCACTGTAAGAAATAATATTTTTATCGTAGCCAATGGAGTGCAGGTGTTAGTAACAGCACCTTACGATGTCGGAAATTATGATCAGGTCATCCACGAAAACAACCTTTATTTTTGCAGCGACGGCAGCACGGATGATCCTTGCGGGAAGCCACTTGGTTCGGGAGAGATAGTTGCGGACCCACGCTTTGTCAACATCGATAAAGGTTATTATCGACTAAGCTCAGAAAGTCCTGCTATTGACAGAGGTATGGTTTTGGGCTACGGTTCAGATTTGGATAACATAGCTCTTGGAAAAAACCAAATCCCTGATATGGGTGCATACGAAAAAAATGATTAATCAATCCTGACCGGATATAAAAAATATGCGGTGTAGTTATAAATATTTTTCCGGTTATTAATAAAGGAATACAAGGCATGAAAGAGAAGTTAGGACTCACCAGACGCAAGTTCCTGCAGTCTGCAGGTCTTTTGGTATTGGCCAGTTCGTTGAATGTGAAAAATGTTACAGCAGCTTCAAAAAATAAGACTAGATTTAAAGTTTTAGAGGAGAAGGACCGCCTTGATATTGGGGACAAAGGCAAAGAGATTATCCAAAAAGCATATAGTCTTGGTTACCTGTATGAGGATAAATACAAGGGGTGTGCACGGTGTACGGTTGCCGCTCTGCAGGATGCAATTGACTTTCTCCCGGCAGATGTAGGATTATTCAGAACCGCAAGTTGTCTGGATGGTGGCGCGACCCCGACAAAAATGGCAAATTGCGGAGCATTTACCGGTTCAGGGATGGTTATCGGATGGCTGTGCGGAACGGAAAGATTTGGCGATAATTCTTTGTCACATGAATTGATTCATAAAGTATATAAATGTTTTGAAGAAGAGTATGGAACTGTTATTTGTAAGGAAGTCAGAAAAAGTGCAGATGGAAAATGTCCTGAGGTCGTTGGCATGGCAGCTAAATGGACAGCAGAAATCCTGCTGAGGCAGTTTGCTCAATATGAGTAAACTCATCATTTTATTAAGGGAGTACTGATATGAACAGAAATGCAAGATTAGTCAAATTAACAAGAGAGTTCTTAAATGAAAATAGATAAAATCAATTTTCTTGTCGCCACTCTAATGGCATTTTTACTTTGCTCGGCATGTGATGACAGTGAACTGAAATCCGATACTATCATTGGCTTGGATGTCGAGGTGGTGGGCGTACCGGTCATTTATGAAACGGATATGACTTTGGATGTGGATGATGTGGGAGCACTGGCTGTACTCCATGGATTGCAGATGGAAGGGGAAGTGACCATACTGGGCGTTTCTTACAACGAAACCCATCCATTGGCTCCCGCTGCGATAGATGCGATTAATACTTATTACAACCGTGGTACAATTCCCATCGGAAAATACACGAAAATTCTCAGAGACCCCGATCCATCTGATTACTATAACGCCAATCGTGTGGACGATGTGGATAATATGACACATGATTTGAGTGATAACTCGGTTGTTGATGCGGTAGAGCTCTACAAGCAGATCCTTGACAACCAGCCCGACAGTTCGGTTGTGGTTATCAGTGTTGGATTTCTCAACAACCTGTATGATCTGTTAAAGGACCCGGAGGGCTTCGCTCTTGTTGAGAGCAAAGTTAAACTATTGGCAGTGATGGGCGGATTGCACAATGACGGATTTAATTTCGTGCGACATAACCTTGTTAGCCAGACCCAATATGTGATCGAAAACTGGCCGGGTACTTTGGTCACTACTCATGTGGGTGGGGATATGATTACAGGCGAAACCCTTACCAGCAGAACTCCCAATACCAATCCGGTGAGAAAAGCATATGAATTGGAGTGGGGTGTAGGGCCTAATAACGGAAGGTCCAGCTGGGATCAGGTGACTACGATGTATGCAATATTTGGTACTCAGTATTTTATAGAAGACTGGAATGGCAACGGTAGTCTGCCCAATGGATATAGCTGGAACTTCAGTAAAGGTTACAGGGGATATGCGGCCCCCATTGATGACAGACAAGTTGAGCAGAAAATCGAACGCCTGATGACTCTGACGCCTTTCTCAGGGATATAATTTTTTGTGTTTTTTCCAGTTATGAGGGAGATCCGTAAGGCTTAGTTTACATTTCAAATCAATGGCAAGAGTATAAAAGAATGAAAAAGGAAGATAAATTAATAAACATCTGGCGCCAATTCCTGGTGTCTGCAGCACAAGGTTTGGTGGCCAGTGGCTTAAATGGGAAAAATCTGATTGCCGTCACTGCAGTTAAAAGCGGACAGACAGTACTAAATAAGACCAATCGTATTGGTGTTGATAATCGAGGTGAAACCACTGTTTATAAAATGTATGACTTTAGATATATGTTTGAGGAAAAGTACCGGGAGTGTGCCCACTGTACTGTGGCCACCCTGCAGGATGCAATTGAACCGGTTTACAAAATATAGGTAAATATGATATGATCAAGTTTCTTGATTAAAAAACAGTCAAAATTTAACCATTATAAAAACTGAAGTGAATTATGCGTACAAAAATGTTATTCTATTTTACAACCCTTTTATCTTTAATGATCTTATCAAACGTCCTGGCCCAGGATTTCCCAAATCTTTCGGAGACCTTCAGGCTAAAGCAGCTGGGACCGCCGACTGGAACTATACGGATGGTTCTGGATACCGATACTAATAATGAAGTGGATGATCAATTTGCTCTGGCGTATACAGTACTGTCTCAAGATAAACTAAAACTCGAAGCAGTCTATGCTGCGCCATTCCATAACAGTCGATCCAAAGGACCGGGTGATGGCATGGAGATGAGTTACCAGGAAATCCTAAAAATCTTAAAAATACTGAAAGTTCCCACGAAAAATTTCGTTTTCCGAGGCTCTTCTGATTATCTAAGGGACATCAAAAAGCCCCACCGTAGTGAAGCTGCAATGGATTTGGTTAAACGCGCCATGCAAAGCAGTCCGGATGATCCCCTGTATGTGGTACCGATTGGATGTATTACAAATATCGCCTCAGCTATTCTTATCGAGCCGAAAATCATTGAAAATATCGTGATTGTCTGGCTTGGGGGTAACGCACAGTATTGGCTACACCAGCGTGAATTTAATTTACGCCAGGATGTTTTTGCGGCTCGTGTTGTGTTCGATTCGGGAGTACCTTTTGTTACGTTGCCTTGTCGGCCGGTCGTCTCCCATCTTCACACAACAATTCTTGAGTTAACACATTATCTCAAAGGAAAAACTGAGATTTCAGATTATCTTCTCAACATTGTGATTGAATATAGTAAGGGCCGAGAGGCATATTCTAAGGTTATTTGGGATGTATCTGCTGTGGCCTGGCTTATTAATCCCGAATGGGTAGCAACGAACCTAGTCCATAGTCCGGTTATGACCGATCAGGTCACATTCAGTATTGATCAGTCTCGCCACTTAATGCGTACGGCGACTTCTTTGGATCGGGATCAGATATTCGCTGATCTGTTTAAAAAATTAACAAACAAACCCTAAATGATACCCAATCTGTATTGACCGGGGGAATGATATACCAATGAATACATTCAACAAAAATTTGACCGCTATAATTTTTGCTTTAGTAGTTACTATACCCGTTTTTCCTACAATTGCCAATGATTGGTCTAATCGTGTGGAAAATAACTTCACTGTGTATTGTAAACATTGGGGGCTTGGTGGTCGTTCATATATGAATTATGGCACCAGTCATGTTATCCTACGCTATAAGTTTGATGGTAGTTGGGCTTCGCAATATCGTTATGTTACGAAAAAAGGCGGTGACACTATCGAACATTGGTTCCGATTGCAACATAAAGATGTTAACTTAGGGGCATTCTTCTGGAACAGCCGTATTGAATATCGTATCAAGGAATCAGCAGACGATGTTTTCCGCATTCGCCCTCAAACCGGATTTAAATTCAATGTCCTTGAAAAAGCTAAAGCTTACTATATTGTCGAACCGCATTGGGAATATGATTTCGGCAAGAATAAGGGGTACTTCAAATTTGCACAACATTTTATTGGATTTGATATAAAACTTAACAAGAATGTTTCTTTAGGTCCATTTATCGAAATAAATACTAATGATAATTGGGAGAAGGAATTGGCGTTTTTAGGTTCTCAGCTATAAGTAATAATTAATAATTTTCTTAAATGAAAAGGAGACACAATGTTCACTCAATTCAAAATCTTTGCATCACTGTTATTAGTCACTTTTTGTTATGCCTTTGGTGAAGTTAAAACTCTGGAAATCGGAGCCACTGGCCCAGATTTTAATCTTGTTGGGATAGATGGTAAACATTATACTTTAAAAAGATTTTCTAAAGCTGATATACTGGTTATAATTTTTACCGCCAACCATTGCCCTACCGCCCAGGCCTATGAAGGAAGAATAATGAAATTGGTAGATGATTATAAGGAAAAGGGAGTGGCTGTAGTTGGTATATCATCAAATAACCCCGATGCATTACGTTTGGATGAATATGGTTATACCGATATAGGTGATAGTTTTGAAGATATGAAACAACGTGCCAAAGATAAGAATTTTAATTTCCCTTATCTTTATGATGGTGACACGCAAGTAGCCGCGAAAGCGTATGGCACTATCGCCACTCCACATGTTTTTATTCTTGATAAAGAGCGAAAATTAAGGTTTACGGGTCGAATTGATGACGGGGAAAATATTAAAAAAGTAACTACTCATGATACTCGTAATGCAATAGACGCCTTGTTGGATGGGAAAAAGGTTCCGGTTGAAAAAACAAAAGTTTTTGGTTGCTCAATTAAATGGATGTCTAAACAAGAATCCGCAAAAGCCACCTTAGAAAAAATGAATGCAGAAAAAGTTGAAGTAACCTCGATCGATGTTACGGGTATAGAGGATCTTTTAGAAAATAAATCTGAAAAATTAAGACTTATTAATTTTTGGGCAACCTGGTGTGGTCCATGTGTTGGAGAATTCCCAGAACTGATTAAGATTAATAGAAACTATCGAAAACGCAAGTTTGAGATGGTTACAGTCAGTTTAGATCCTCCAAATAAAAAAGACCAGGTATTAAAATTTCTTACTAAAACATATGCCTCAACAAAGAATTATCATTTTAATTCGGATGATAAATATACGTTGATCGATGCAGTTGACAAAGACTGGCCGGGGTCATTACCCTACACAATTATTGTAAAACCCGGTGGGGGAATTCTATATAAGAAATTGGGAACTATTGATGCTGCGGAAGTGAGAAAAGTTATTGTTGAATATCTTGGACGTTATTGGGAACATCTATAAAGAAAAATAGATACTACGATGAACACAAGCGATAAAAAAAGAGACGTATTATCAATGACACAAAGATAAATTCCAAAGCATTCTGGTATAGGAGAATGATATGAAGAAGAAAATATTATATTTATTCACATTTTTTATTTTGGTTTCTTTCAGTTGTACCCCAAAAAAGACTCAAACAACTTTTTCAAACAATACAGTAAAGGACATAGATGGCAATGTTTATAAAACCGTAAAAATTGGTAAGCAATGGTGGATGGCTGAGAACCTAAAGGTTACACATTACAGGAATGGAGATAAGATACCTTGTCTGAATGAAGATGATGAATGGGACAGGCCGACTGGAGCTTACTGCTATTACAATAACGATACAGCTAATATTAGGAAATATGGAATATTGTACAACTGGTTTGCGGTAGATGAACACAGAAATATAGCTCCTGCAGGCTGGCATGTTCCATCTGATGACGAATGGCAAGTACTTGTGGATTATCTGGGAGGAGATACTGTTGCCGGTGGAAAGATGAAAAGCACTGGAACCATTGAAGGTAGCGATGGTTTATGGCGTGGTTCAAATGAAGGTACTATAAATAAAAGTGGTTTTTCAGCGCTGCCAGGTGGTTACCGATACAACCATGGAGTGTACGATGGTTTGGGAACTAACTCTTATTTCTGGTCTTCAACGGAAAGTAATGGTGGTAATGCCTGGCATCGTTACCTGTATTTCGGTAATTCAAACGTATACTGCGACGATAGCGGCTGGAAACAGGCTGGCTACAGTATACGTTGTGTCAAGGATTAACGAGTATTTGATGATATTTAGTATAGCTACAGTTCTTAAATCAGCACAAGGATCTTCAACAGTGGCAATTATTACAACAGCCGCTATTGTTACACCTTTGCTTGAACCATTGGGTTTGTCATCTGAAATCAGTAAAGCGCTTACCGTTCTTGCAATCGGCGCCGGAGCTATGACTGTTTCACATTTAAATGACAGCTATTTCTGGGTGGTTGCCCAATTTTCGGATATGGATACATCAAAAGCACTAAAAAGTCATACAATCGCCACATTACTTCAGGGTATTACAGGTATTACAATTATTTACACCCTTCATTTAATCATTGGATAAAACAAAAAAATAAGGTTGTGGAGTGAAACATCAAAAACCCGAAACCTACAAGTAAGCCTCCCAAATTTTGCTTGCTTCCCAAATGTATATGATCTATTATATTTTGGTATAGATAATTCTAAACTTGTTGAATAAACGTAAATGTCCGGACTTAAAAAATACTTAACAAAGAATACTCAAAAGGATTTATTTTTTATTGATTATGGTTCCACTAAAACCAATATAAGGAACCAATAAGAAAAAAGCACACCTGATGTAAGAATTATATGTCAACGGAAATTAACGACGATTAAAAATTTAGATTTTAGAGGAAGATTAATGAGATACTACAGATGGAGAAGATGGGATATTTTATTTAGTTATATGTTGATTGCGTCCACCTTTATCATGACATCTTGCGGCAAGATGAAGAAGCAGGAACCGGAAGAAGTTATCCTTGCCCAAATAGGGGAAGTGACCATTTCTCTTAACGAATTTATCCATCGTACAGAAATGACAATTAGACCGAAATACTGCAATGGAGACAATAATATTCATAAGCAAATCATATTAAATTCGTTGATAGCAGAAAAAATGCTGGCATTGGAAGCTGGTGAAGACAATGCACTGGATCAGAATAAACAATTCCGATTATACTTACAAGGACGTCAGGAACAGATCATGCGGGAGCAACTTTTGAATGAAGAGGTTTTTCAAAAAGTGAAATTGGATGAATCTGAAATTCAGGCGGAGTTTAATATTGCCGGCAGGAACTATAACATTCAGTACTTTAGTATTCTCGATGATAATATTGCCTCAAGATTGAATGAAGAACTGATAAATAGTGAAGGATTTTTTGAGGAACTCCATCAACAACTTTGGCCGGGTGAGGATTTGCCGAAGAGGGAAGTGGAATGGAAATCTCAGGAGAATCCGCGAATCCATGATGCCTTATTTTCAAAACAACCGGTCAAGGGCACTGTGATCGGACCTGTGCGGATAACCGCTAACAATTATATTATTATGAAAGTCCTTGGCTGGACCGACGAATTGGCTATATCAGAGACTCGGAAACGTGAAAGATTGGATACCGTAAGGGAAAAGTTAACGATGGAAAAAGCACAACAAGACTATGTTAAATACGTTGTTAACATTATGGCAGGAAAAAAATTTGAATTTAATCCTCAAGTCCTTGAACGAATGATAAAGATTGTCAAACCGTTCTATATGCTTCTGCCGAATGAAAAAAAAGAACTTTTTATAAATGCTACTTTCAATCAATCCGATGAAAATCCCGAACTGGATCAATTAGCCGAGGGTATTTCCGATATCCTCGAAGAACCCTTCTTTTCTATTGACGGAGGATCTTGGACAGTAAAAGAATTTATGGAAGAATTACAGAGGCATCCGCTTGTATTTCGCAATAAAATCAGAACCGAAAATGATTTTGTAGAACAATACAAACTGGCCATCGTGGATATGGTTCGAGATCACTATCTTACCAAAGAAGCCTACAATCGTGGTATGCAGAACACTGATGTCGTAAAACGATCTCGTCAAATGTGGCACGATGCGCTTCTGGCGCAATTTCAGATGAATAACTATTTGCAGGATAAAATACCCAACTTATCGGATAGTCTGAATACTAGTATTTTAATTGGTGAGTATCTAAATCCATATATTGACCAGTTACAGACCAAGTACAGTAGCCGGATAAGAATCAATGTGGAAGAATTTAACAAGATTCGACTGACACGGACGGATATGTTTGCCATCCAGAAAAATGTACCGTTTTCTGTGATGGTACCGGCCTTTCCACAAGTAACCACGGATCACAAACTCGACTATGGGAGTCGAATGGAATAAATAGTTATTTCTCCCAGAATGGGCGGAGCCCGGATAGCAGCGGAGGGTTTGCTGTGGAATATGGAATAACCTGAATGATCTTCATCTCAATACTATCTTCCGGAATAAAAATTATATTGCCAATGTATGTGTGTTTTCTGAACAACCAGGCAATAAAAAAACTGGATACGTTTCATATAAACAATAGGTCAGATTGGATATATATCACAGGAAACAGGATATATAACTATCCTTATGTAGATAAATGATTTTGAGCTTTTCCCGCAAAACTGATCCATTTGTAAAGTTAGTAAAATAGCCTCTGCTCCTAACTTAGATGCTCCCCCGTCCTGAACGCCCGATTTGTATACATCGCATACACTTTTTTTACGCCAATCCTCCGTCGAGACAATGCGGGCAATGCTCCAGATATATATAATTGGATATAGTAGTATAAAATTAGGATCGCGCCCGGCAATCAGGCGCTGGCTTCGGCCGGAACCGCGTGAATCTGCTGCGGCGTTTGCTGAATAGGTACCTATTCCAGTAATTTGATAATTTTCTCCTGATTTTCCTTTCGCTCAAAAACCTGTTTCAGGTAGTCCATGGGGAATTTTAAATATATTTCGCTGGTGGTGACACTATAGTGTCCCAGGGGTTCTTTCACAATATAGATATTTCTGTATTTTAGAAGCATTTTAAACGCGTAAGTATGTCTGAGGCTATCCGGGTTAAAAGGAAAAACCCTACATTGTCTAAGGCATACCTTTGCACTCAGAAAATTGATCGAAACGAATAATATCAGTATTGTTAAAGAGTTACTTGGGCATAGCAGTGTGCAGGTCACGGAGTTTTACACTCAGTTCCCAAAGTCATATTTGAAGCAGACCTTTGAGCAAAGGCAGATCAACAAAGAAACAGGTAATGATCAGCGATTGGAAGCCTGAAAAATGGAAAATCCGGTATCCCGCCAGTATCCCGTTTCAGATGACAAAATATACATAAATATATATGTTTTGGTGTTTTTGAGGACAGGCAAAATGGTGTGTTTTTTAAAGCAAAATCCCGTCGTTTCCGACGGGATTTTTTTGTACCGAAGGTCGGACTCGAACCGACACGAAGGATTACCTTCGAGGGATTTTAAGTCCCTTGCGTCTACCAATTCCGCCACTTCGGCACGAAAAAAAGCGAGGCGACGACCGGATTCGAACCGGTGAATAACGATTTTGCAGACCGCTCCCTTAGCCACTTGGGTACGTCGCCGTTTCAGTTCAAAAATAGCGCTGGAAAATACTATAAAAATCACTAAAAACCAAAAGTTTTCAACGGTGTTTGGATAAAAAAAGAGGGTGAAGAAACTCACCCTCTTGAAGTAAAATAGGAATCTGTATTATTTGTCATCGACGACTTCGAAGTCGGCATCTTCGACATTATCGTCTTTGCCTGTACCGGCGCTACTCTGGGTTTCGCCGCCAGGTTGCTGTTCAGTATCCGGCGGAGGAGTTTCGGTTTTCACCCGTTCATACATCTTGGAAGATACTTCCGACCAGACCTTATTGATATTCTCGATGCCCTCTTTCATAGCGTTGATATCATTGCTGCCCTGAACTTTTTTCAGTTGTTCCAGCGCATCGTTGATTTTGCCTTTTTCCTCAGGCTGTAGTTTATCGCCGTACTCTTTCATATTTTTCTCAGTCTGGTAAACAATTGCATCAACTTGGTTGCGGGTATCGACTTCTTCTTTACGGCGTTTATCTTCTTCTTCATGAGCCTGGGCGTCATGCACCATGCGTTCTTTTTCTTCATCGGATAATCCGCTGGAGGTCTGAATGCGTACGCTCTGTTCTTTGCCGGTGGCTTTGTCCTTAGCGGAAACATTTAAAATACCGTTTGCATCGATATCGAATGTCACTTCGATCTGAGGTACGCCACGGGGCGCCGGTGGAATGCCGTCCAGATGAAATTTACCGATGCTCTTATTATCGCCTGCCATCGAACGTTCACCCTGTAAGACATGAATTTCTACGGTAGTCTGACTGTCGGCAGCCGTGGAAAATATCTCACTTTTCCGTGTTGGAATGGTCGTATTACGTTCGATCAGGCGGGTAGCCACACCACCAAGGGTTTCAATGCCAAGAGAGAGGGGGGTAACATCGAGGAGGAGAATATCACTTACTTCACCACCAAGCACACCACCCTGAATTGCGGCGCCAATTGCAACAACTTCATCAGGGTTCACGGTTTTATTTGGTTCTTTACCGAAAATCTCTTTAACCAATGCCTGTACTTTCGGAATACGGGTTGAACCGCCAACAAGGATAATTTCATCAATATCATTAGATGAAAGTCCGGAATCTTTTAGAGCCTGCTGGCAGGGTTTACGGGTGCGTTCTATGAGATCTCCAACAAGGGATTCGAATTTTGCGCGGGATATTTTTTCCAGCATATGGATCGGACCGGCGGCTCCCGCTGTGATATAAGGCAGGTTAATTTCGGTTTCCATATTAGAGGACAGTTCGACCTTGGCTTTTTCAGCGGCTTCTTTCAGGCGTTGCAATGCCATAGGATCTTTCTTCAGGTCAACGCCCTCTTTTTTCTTAAATTCATCAACGAGCCAGTCAATAACACGTTGATCTAAATCATCGCCACCCAAGTGAGTGTCACCGCTGGTGGATTTGACTTCGAAAACACCATCGCCAATTTCCAATATTGAGATATCAAAAGTACCGCCACCCAGGTCATAGACAGCGATTTTTTCGTCTTTTTTCTTATCAAGTCCGTAGGCAAGAGCTGCTGCGGTTGGTTCGTTAATAATACGTTTAACGTCCAGTCCGGCAATTTTACCGGCATCTTTGGTTGCCTGACGCTGAGCGTCATTAAAGTATGCGGGAACTGTAATTACTGCGTCGGTAATTTTCTCTCCTAATTTTTCTTCGGCGGTCTGTTTCATTTTCTGTAAAACCATTGCGCCAATTTCCGGTGGAGAGTAATCGCGGTCAGCTACATGTATACGCACATCGCTATTGGGTCCTTGAACGACTTTAAACGGCACTTCTTCTTTTTCATGAGAGACTTCTTTGTAAAGGCGTCCCATGAAGCGTTTTATCGAATAAACAGCACGGTCGTGATTTGTCACAATCTGGCGTTTTGCCGTATCACCTACAACTCTTTCACCGTCTTTTTTGAATACAACAACTGAAGGCGTGACGGGACGTCCTTCCGAATTTTCCAACACCCGCGGAGTACCAGCCTCCATTACTGCGACACAGGAGTTGGTTGTACCCAGATCAATCCCGATAATTTTTCCCATGTTTATCTCCTTTAAATCATTTTCTTTTATAATCACAATTTTAAAAGTCAGATTGTAAGTGACAAATGTTATGCCAGTTTTTTACTGAGACATAACGTCAGACTGAAAATAGATATGAATTTGTATTTAGGATAAATCGGAAAAATTGTCGG
>Ga0265594_1001739_pt1 | contig 16434 bp, 17 predicted proteins | sample saktaG_11_FD_190147 | JGI IMG/M metagenome (GOLD analysis project Ga0265594, IMG submission 190147) | Saline water microbial communities from Sakinaw Lake, British Columbia, Canada - sak_2011_5_24_80m | ecosystem: Environmental > Aquatic > Non-marine Saline and Alkaline > Saline ... | reverse complement strand
AGCAGCAGCGTCCTATGCAACTTGGCTCCGAGACGGATCAGATCCCTGATCCCTAGCAGCCTCTTCCTCCACGCCCCCGTCGCGTACTTCACAGCCTCGCTATGAAGCCTAAAAAGTTCTTCATGGTAGGCGTAAACATCGCCCTCATTGACCCTCGTGATGATGTCGCCGTCCGCCTCGATGACGGTCACCGCCAACACCGTTGACGGCGTCATCGTGTGCACCGTTATGCTGTCGAAGACCGTTATATGGCTCGAAACCTGCTGCCTCCCAGCAGGGGTGAAAAACTTTTCTCGGAAATCCCTAAATCTCTCAAACAGCCCCAAGTCGCTGGGTGCGACGATAGAGGAAAGCCTCGACTCGAACTCGTGGACCATCTTCTCAACAAGTTGTTCACTCAACGCATCCAGCGATGGAAGCACTATAGTGATGTTCCCAATGTCGTCGAGGGAGACCGACAGCCTGCCTTCGTTAACACTGAACGCGTCGATTAACGTCAACGAGGATTCCTCGAAGAAACAGGGGGTGAAGGTTTCATCATGGCTCAGACAGTGGATAATAGGTCCTTGAGGTCGCTGGCTATCTCCACCAGCGTCGTGATGAAGGTCCTCCAGTTTTCCATCGCCATCGCTACGTTCTCCTCGTGGATCTGCAGTATCCTCTCATCCAGCTCCATCGTGTTGCCTTCCATGTCTCTCACTGGCAGCTTGACGATGATGTCGCCGTCGATCTCTATGATCGTCTTGGCTGCTATCCCTTCCTCCTTTATGTCGTACACTTCAGCCCCCGTGGACTTCTTCACGGTGGTCGTAACCGAGCCCGTGGTGTGACCACCGTCAGGGTGCCCAGGTCCTCGCTCACAGCCTTGAACACCTCGACGAGCTTCTTACCGAACTCGCCGAAAACGTCCCTTACGTTGAACTCGCTCAACAAACAACACCATTCGTGAATTGACGCTAACTCTATTATAATTATCTAAACCAGGAACAAAGCGTTGTCAAGGCACCATCTGCTTTATGCACGGAGCTGGACCACATATAGTAGGTGCAAAGCGTGTTGGGTAACCGTAACCCTGAGCCGTTGTTCAAGTACGCGATAGTGTCCGACACTCACATCCGGCCGCCCGGTGAGAGCAGCAGCCCGTGGCAGACCAACCTACTCACCAACGACCGAGCCAGATGGGTCACCGAGCAGGTAAACAGCCACCAACCAGACCTGGTCATCCACCTCGGCGACGTAGTCCACCCGGTGCCCCACCTACCCACCTACGGCTCCGCGTCGAAGATAGCCAAAGAGATAATGGGGAGGATCAAGACGCCCGTCCACTATGTCCCCGGGAACCACGACGTCGGAGACAAGGACAACCCCACGGTCCCATCCTACGTCGTGAACGAGTCCTACCAGGAGAAGTTCATAGAGCACATAGGCCCCCTCTACCAGAGCTTCGACCACCGTGGAGTCCATTTCGTCCTCATAAACAGCCCCATCCTCAACTCCGGCCTCCCTCACGAGGCAGAGCAGAGAGAGTGGCTCGAAGCCGATCTGGAGGAACAAAGAGGAAACCGGATCCACGTGTTCAGCCACTACCCGCCCTACATCTACACGCCCCATGAGCCCAGCAACTACGACAACCTCGACGAGCCCGCGAGGTCGTGGCTCCTAGGCCTCCTAGAGGAGCACGGCGTCGAGGCCTTGTTCGCTGGCCACGTACACCATTACGGGTACAAACATTACGGCGACACCAGGATCCACAACCTGCTCTCCACCTGCTTCGTCAGGCAGGACTACGCCGAGATGTTCAGGGTGGAGGCCGCCGACGAGTACGGCAGAAACGACGCCGCCAAGCTCGGGTACTGCACCGTAGAGGTATACGAGAAGGGACACGCCGCAAGGATCCACAGGTCGTTCGGGATGACCCTCGGACCCGATGAGACGCCTGAAGGAAGGGATAAGCCGCAGCCCGTCTGGGGCCCCGCAGCCCCACTGGGTGTACACCTCAGGCACTCCCTCGCCGAGGCCGTCACGCTCCCCTACAACGGCCCCATAGACGAGTTCGTCAGGAAGAAGGTGTGGAACGACTACACCCTGCTAGGTCTCCTTGAGACCGGCGTAAAGGAGCTGAGGCTCCCCCTAGGCGACCTCATGGACCCCGAGACCCGCAGCCGCCTATCGGAGATACGCGACCTGGGATACAGCTACGGGTTCTTCACCGTCAACACGCCGCCCGACGCGGCGAAGGAGATATTAGCGGAACACCGGGAGCTCGTGGACTTCCTCGAGGTGATCCTCCCATGGGAGACCGCCTCAGCCACGGTGCCTCAGGCATCGCTTCTCCGGGAGGAACTATCAGTACCCATCTACGTCGCCAACATAGAGAGCTCGGTGCACAGGGAGAGAAGGGGCCCCAAATACAGCCACTACGTGAGCCACGGCTTCCGGATACAGGACACAGCCAGTCTGGACACCGTCCTCCCGGTGAGAGGCGCCGTCGACGGCTTCGTCTTCCAGGTAGGCCAGTACGACGATCCGTTTTCCTCAATCATGATGATCGACGACTACGCGATGCGTATGGGCATCAGGGCCCTGGTTAACGTCAGGCTTGCCCCGGAGAACCCCGCCAAGTATCTCTGCGACGAAACCCATGTAGCCAACAGAGCCGCGGCGTCTCTCATAGCCGCACTGGGGTCACCTAGAGTCAAGGTGTTCCTCGACACCTTCATGGACCTGGACAGGGGCTACTTCCCAAGAATAGGGCTCTACGACAGACGGCTCAACCCCCGGAAAGGCAGCTACGTCGCGAGACACCTCACTGGCGCCCTCAACACACGCGGCTCAGATATCGAGCTAGACGCCGTCAGACAGAGGGGCGGCTGGAGAGTCTGCACGTTCCATTCACCGGAACACAGATATGACCTACTGCTGCCCCAGAGGAACACGGAAAGAAAAGGCTTAGGCCTAGATCTAGGAGAGTTGTCTGACGGCGAAATAATAGACCTCGAGACAGGCAGAACGACTCTAATTGGAGAACAGTATGAGTTTGAGGAAAGAGACACCCAGTATCTCTATATCCATTCCTAGATAGGAATCTACCGAGTCCTCGACTATAATCCCCGTTTCTAGGTTACACGGATACCAGCGCACGCCTTAGGGGGTATGACCGGGGGATAACGTAATCTTCCCGGTAAGTTAATCCTAGACCACACGAAAATATCTGTGGTGCCTCTCATGGAACTAGTGAAATCGACCAAAGTTGGGGAGCCATACATACCCATTCGAGCAATGGAGGAACAGACATTTGGCTTATACCAGGGCATCCAAGCGGAGCCGAACAAGTGGATAGAGATGGCGTGCGAGGAGGCGAAACGGTCGGTGGAGGCGGGAGGAGGACCCTTCGGCGCCGTGCTTCTGCAGATAGGCGACGAGACAGGCATGGTAATACGGCTCTGGAGGGACCACAACCGCGTCACAGAGTACAATGACCCCACGGCCCACGCCGAGGTGATGGTCATCAGGGCGGCATGCCGTGAGCTGGGGACCTACGACCTGGGGTCCATAGGCGGAGACGAGGAGACGAGCCACTGCGAGCTCTACAGCAGCTGCGAGCCCTGCCCCATGTGCTACAGCGCCATCGTCTGGGCCCGCATACCCGTCCTCTTTTTCTCTGCCACGAGGGCCGACGCCTCAGACCCCGAGGTAGGCTTCTCCGACGAGGAGATTCACAGTGAGCTGAAGAAGGACTATCAGATTAGAAGCGTCCGCGTCTACCAAGCAACCTGCGGCAACACCATGGAAGCCTTCGAACTATGGAAAAAATCTGAGAACACGAGATATTGACATCATGTACCCCGCTAAATACGTCGATTCCGACCCCATAGAGATCCTAACCCTTAGTATAGGAGATTAATATAGAAGACTAAGCGGCAATCATCATATATTCATCGTACCGAGTGGACCCAGAGCGGAATTCCGGGGTAACATGTCAAACATTGAGCTTAGAGATGTACTAGATCTCATAATAACGATGCTAAAAAAGCATGAGGACAGACTTGACGCCATCACTAAGCAATTAATAGTTTTGTATAAGGTCATGGAGGTCGATGGCGAACCTATACAGGACAAACTCGACATCACGGGCGAGGACGCCCCCCACGAGATGAAGAGCGTCCTCGTCGTCGACGACGATCCCAACATAGTGAAGACCTACAAGCTGGTTCTGGAGAGCGTAGGCTACAGCGTCGACACGGCTAGGAACGGTATAGAGGCCCTGTTCAAGTCCAAGAAGGTCCACCACGACCTGATCATAATAGACATGAACCTCCCCGATATGCTGGGCAACCAGCTGGCTGACCAGATCAGACTAGAAAAGCCAGACATCAAGATCATAATGATCACCGGGTACAGTAGCTACATGGATGAGCTCGATGAGCTCAACATAGATGAGATGCTCATGAAGCCCATCCCACCCGAAGAGCTCGTCGAGATAGCGAAAAAGACCATGTCGACCGAAGAACATTATTGAGTGCTTGAGCCAGGCCCGCCTCAATCGTCTGCACCCTCGACGAAGGCTACATGTGCTCCGCGTACACATGTAACAGCGGAACTATGTGGTCCAAGTTCATTGTCGAGGAAAAGACATATACTGAAAGACAAAATAGTTCATTGATGGCCAAGAAAGTCACGATCAGTATTCCGGTCGAGCTCAAGGAGAAGATCGACGAGTTCCTGGAGGCGAGTAAACCCGAGTTCGAGGACGTGGAGGCCTTCATCCTGTTTCTCTTATCCGAGTTCCTGAGCGACGAGGATGAGCCCGATGAAGACGAGCTCCTCGAGAAGAGGCTGAGAGCCCTGGGTTACATAGAATAGATGATGACCCAATTCTACCAACAACTCCAACAAGCGGACTTGTTGCGGCGCCTTCATCAAATGCTCGTATGAGGTAAGGTTGTGTGTAGGGTCCAGATACCTCGATTATGTTTTAAATAGAACAGAAGGTTTCGTTTCTGGAAGGAAGCGGCGAATCTAGGTTAGTCCCCTTATCGTAACCTCGTCTGGTCGTTATGCGCCTTTCCTTCCATTCTCAAAATAATGACGTTGGCCGATGTATTCGCGTTACAACATAAACGAAGCCTAAAGACATACGAAAGATTACAACCCCCGCGTTGAGCATCTCTCTAGGCAAGCACACGAACCTGTGTAGTTAATATAATAAATGGCTAACGTCTAGAGTGAAGATGGGGGAACCATGGATGAGTGAACACTATCAATGTCCATTCTGCGGCCAGGTCAGGGAGACTAAGAAGAGGATGGACTTCCATCTACAGTACGGCCACGCGGATCTCTACCCCTTAATGAAGAGGGAGACGACTGCAGTCGACCTCGAGAGGAAGCTCGATGAACTGCGAGAGAAGAAGACTTTCCTAGAGAAAGAGATACAGATTATGAAGACGATCATCGAGAAGAAGGCCAACGAGCCTGAATAGGGTACCTCTGACACGTTTTTACACATCGACAAACGAAGTCACTGATTAGGGAATTCGTTACCAAGAAAACTCCATGATTCAGGTACTTATTCCGTCATATTTTATGATATTAACTGTCTTCTCAGAAGACATATAATAAAGAGATAAAAAGGGTGTTAGGACTCTATGAACTGCTTGTAGACGACCCAGGCTACCCCGAGTATCGCGAGGCCTCCGACGGCGTACAGGGCCCAGTTGACGCCTACTCCTCCCGGCGGCATCTCCACTGTGAAGCTGCCGGACAGGTCGCCCACGGACACCGTGTGGCTGCCCTCCTCTCCGGAGACGCCTGTGAACTCCACTGTTTCGCTTGCACCTCCGACTAGGGTAACCGTGTCTTCGTCGACCTTGGAGTCGTCTATGAGGAGTTCGGCCGTGTAGCTTCCCGCCTCTTCGCCTACGTTCGTGACCGTAACGGACACCGAGATTGGTTCCCCGATCTCAACGGTCGTCGGAGAGACGACTAGGTTCGATAGTTCGAACTCGGCGGGGGTTGGTGGCGGAGTCGGCGTCTCAACCGTGAAGCTGTCTGAGAGTTCACCTATGGACGCCGTGTATGTGCCTTCTGTGTCCTCGGTCACGGTGAACTCAACGGTTTCGCTGAATCCGCCGTCAAGCGTCACAGTGTATTCGTCGACCTTAACTCCGTCTATGAGGAGCTCGACCGTGTAGCTTCCCGACTCTTCGCCTACGTTCATGACTGTCACTGATACAGTGACTGTCTCATCGGGCTCGACGGTGCTCGGTGACACAACGAGGTTCGATAGGATGAACGAGGCTGGCTCAGGCGGCTCTGGCTCTGGCCCCTCCTCCGTCTCCACCTTGAATGATCCTATGAGGCCGTTGACGTCTACGGAGTATGTCCCCGGCGTGGTCTTCTTCACGTTCCAGGAAACGGTTTCAGATTCTTGGACGCCGAGGGTTATATCTTCTGATTTCTCGACGACGCCGTCTATGGTTAATTTGACGGTCTTGGTTCCTGACTTAGCCCCCGTGTTCGTGACTTTCACGGATATCTTGACAGTCTCATCGGGCTCGACCGTGGTCGGGGATATGCTGAAGTCCGATAGCACGAATTTCGCCGAGGGCGGTGGGGTGTAGCCTCCTCCGCCGCTGGGAACGTACAGATAGAACGTTGTTGAACCCGCTGGATCGGTGTCCTCTCTGAAGTATATGGTGTAGGTCCCGCCCGGCCAGTTGTCAGGGATCGTGAAAGGGCCAGAAAACTCAGTTACTTCAAGATCAGCCATTTGTGCAGCAAACCTCGGGGTTCCACCTGAATCAGTAATCTGAACGAGCCAGAAGTCGTTGACAGTCACGCTTAGATCAGTGAAATGGAAATTTATTTCGTCCCCACGGCGGTATTGAGACTTGGCGGGCAGGATGGAGATAGAGGGGGCACCTATCGCGGTTACGGTAGGCGCCAATGATATTAGCAGGAGAACGAGAATGATTCTAGAATAATATTTCTTCATCATCTTCACCTCATGTTACCTCAAAGTAAAAAGTCTCTACAGTTGGCGTGAGTGAACTTCCGTCCGGTAGCTTATCACTCCAGACAAGCACACAGACAGCATAAGTGCCTGCAGCGGCGCTCGAGTCAATCTTAAAATCTACGGTGTACTGTTTTGAACCCCCTTGGGCCAGCGAGCCTGTCGCGGTGTAACATGATTTATAGGGTTGGTTGCTTGGGTCATTGATCTGTATGAATACTCGATAGGGTGAGGACCCTGATATGCTCGTATAGCTTGTATATGCTGGATTTGTGTAGTAATCGGTTGCCTTCTCTACTTTTGCCTTGACTCTTACGGTGCTTCCCTTACTGAAGGTATCCTCTAGAACGTTTGAGGTATCGTACGTGTCTGCTTCTGGAACATCAAATAGATATGTACCGGGATAGGGTGCTATGAAAGCGAAGAGCGCAATGATGTACGAGTATAACGTGCTTATCGTGATGACCGCCAGTATGGTTATAGCAATCAAGCGTTTAGCATCGATAGTAACAACTATTCCTTCATCGTTAGTTGACATTGATTTTCAAAGAAGAGAGTAGGTTCTATGGATATGTAAAGCTTGTGCATAGGTTCGGCTCATGATACGTATAATATTGATAAAAAGCAGTGTAAAGTTCATTTAATTAGCTAAATTTCTTGAATGCGAGGGTGGTGAGGGCGACGGGGAGCGCGCTCAACGAGAACAGGAAGTAGATGTTTTCGTCTGAGTGGATCATGATTCTCTTCTCCAAGCCGTTTATCTTTAAAGTGTGTCTTCCAGGCTGGAGGTCTCTGACGTCGAAGCTGATATCTTCTTGGGCTACGCCGCTGACGTCGACCAGACGGTCATCCACTCTGAGATACGCGTTGTACAGGGGTTCAGGGTGGTCAAACCTAGCAGTGATCTCAGTCGATTTCCCTTTTCTCAGGATTGTGATCTCGTTTACCCTGGGGCTCGACGCTGATTGATCGACGGCTACTAGGTAGATTCCTTCGCCTAGATCGGCGTCGTCCAGGTAGGCCCACGCCCTGTCTTCGCCGGCGATTACCCCAGATAACCCTATTGGGTGCCAGGCGCCCACCCGCCACGTGTATAGCCTTATCTTGGCGCCGTAGTTCAGGATGCTTTCAGGGACCATGGTCTCGACGTACACGGGGTACACGAGTTTGCTGTGATCGCAGATTAGGGCGAACATGTTTTCACCGTGTATGGCTGGGAGTTGGTTTTGTAGGAAGGCCTCGTCGAACTGGAGTACTGAGACGGTCGTGGGGTCGAGGGTGGTGAGCCATGCCGTGGTCCCCCATCCTTCTGTGGTTACCTTCATCTGCCTGCCTCCCTCGGCGGCTGAGTGGGTCCAGCCGCATGGGCCTGGGGGAGGCTCGACTGTTATCGTCACGTCAGCACTGTCTTCGAGGCCTTGGGGGTCAGACACGGTTAGAGTAGCGGTGTGCTCCCCAACCGTATAATACGTGTGTGAGGTGATCTCCCCGACGGTGGTTGAACCGTCGCCGTGGCTCCACGTGTACGTGAGGTCGCCGCCGTTCGGGTCGGTGGACCAGCTCGCGTCGAGGAGGACGCTGTAACCCACCACACCTCTGAGGGATGTCTCTGTCGAGGCGACGGGTGGATCGTTGAAGAATTTAGAGATGTCCTCGACGAAGTTGGATATCCTGCCCGACTCGAAGGTGAACTCCAGGAACAGGGTGCCGTCGATGTACAGCTGCACCGTGTCGCCGTCATTCACTCCCTCGGCTTCCGGCGTGAAAGGGTCGTCGGCGGGTACCTTGAAGTAGGGATCATAGCCGAACCGCCCGTCCTTCGTGTAGGTGGCTGCCACGAGTCTGCCGTCTATCTTCGCCTCGACGAGGAGATGGTCCATGACCGGCTCGTCGCCTGAGGTGAGGACGCCGCTGACCGCGTGGGGGAGGGGGGCCGCGTACGCCGCGCGGCTTGACAGGGCGCCGAGTATGGTCACCATGAAGAGAAGCGTCTTTATGAGCTTCGCATAGTGCAACCTAGGACACGCCACTTTAGTCCTTTGACTCTCTAACTCGTTTACTGAATAACTATTGTAGGGGGAAGCAGGCTAACTACAAGTTAGGAGGCACTCGACGGGGTAGGCGTCTGTTACCTTGATCCAGTAGCTTCTCCCGGGTTCAAGGCTGTCGAACTCGCCTGTGTGGGTGAGTGGATCGTATAGCATGTATCCTATGAAGGGGTCGTAGGTCCAGACGCTTTCCATCGTGGGCTGGGTATCGACGTTCAGCCCCGTGGTCTGACTCAGAATTGAGACAGTTTCAAGGCCGAGGGGCGTCAACTGGAAGTCTTCCATATGGGTCTCAGGGCAATCGAGGGGGATCGTCACCTCGTTCCAGCCTGGATGCAGAGTGAGTAACGCGTCGTCGTGGATCGGCTTTATCTGGACGTAGGCTTCATCGATGTTGCCTCCAACGTCCTCGGCGACGAGTTTTCCGTCGCTGAAGGCGGGGGCTCTGCTTTTGTATAATCCGGGAACGGAGGTCTCTGTTAGCTGATATACGCCTCCGTCCGTCACCAAGGAGACTTCTCTGATTTGTTGGTTATCGACCACGAACGCGGTCACCAGTACGTCTGTCTCGTTGAGTCTCTCTGCCTCGGCGTTCCTGATCTCGGGGCTCTCGTAGTCCTGCGCCCACACCTTGACTGAGCCCGTCTCTGTGGTGGTGTAGGTGTCGCCGTCAACGTCCGTTATCGTGAGTCGAACGGTGTAGACACCGGGCTCTAGGTATGTGTGCGTGGGGTCGTGGTCGTTGCTTCTGTAGCCGTCGCCGAAGTCCCACTCGTAGTGAGTGACCTCGTCGTAGGATACGCTGGCCTCCTGGAACTGGACTGTGAGGGGGGCGAACCCCTCCGGGTTTATCGCCGTGAAGTCGGCACGCGTGTCTCGGTCTTTGATCTGTATGGTTCTGCTTGTCTCGTCGGTTAATCCGTCGTTGTCCTTCAATGAGAGGGTGACCTTGTAGGTTCCCTGTGTGCTGTACCTGTGTATGGGGTTCATGTTGTTGGACGAGAAGCCGTCGCCGAACTCCCAGAGGTAGTAGAGTATGACGCCGTCGTCGTCGACTGAGCCTCTGCCGCTGAAGTAGAAAAGCTCTCCCTCGAGCCCTGTGTCTTCGCAGTCGATGACGGGGATAGGTGGGGTGTCCTCGGTTACCACGGGGCCGGGGTCGACGGTGAACTGTACGTCGATGTTGTGCCCCGTGTCTACGTCGGTGAAACGTATCGTGTACTCGTCGGGGTCGACCTCGGGGACCTTGAACTTGGCCGAGCTGGTTTTCAGCTTCAGCCTGCCCGTGCTGGTGACTTTTCCCTCTTCGGTTGACACGACCGCCACGTCGTCGAAAGTCGCGTTCCAGCTTTTATTTGGTGTAAACCCGTCTCCCGTTAATTTGATGGTTTCACCGGGGAGGCCGTGGTCTTTGGATAGCTCTACTGTTAGAGGAGATATCTGGAGGAACGCATCCGAGTCTATGTTGGCGTCGTCAGAGTAGGCCCTTACGGTGAATCTTATTTCGTCGTTAGTGGTGGCGACGAAGGTGGTGTCGATTACGCCATTCTCGTTCGTGGTTACTTGGGATATCTCGTAAGAGTGGTAGGGAAAGTCTGTCTCAACTAGTTCTATGTCGACTTTCTGGTTGACCATGTTCTGGTAGTTTTTTCCTACTAGGTGGACACGGTATGTTAACTCGTCTCTCTCAGTTATGCATTCAATGTAGGCAAGGTCGTCGACGATGAGGGCCTTCTGGCTGCTCACCCCGTCGCTTGCAGTGATCTCAACTAGATACTCCGTGTCCGCGTCGGGAACCTGTGGAACGAATACCTGTATCTGGAAGTCTCCTTCCATGTCTATGGACTTGTCGCTGGTTATTATCTGGCACTCGACACCGCTCCAATCTTCACTGGAGATGGTTACTGACTCGATGTCTGTTTCGGGTGTGAAGCCTTTTCCTTTTATCGTCACGAGGTCTCCCACGTCGGCCTCCGATTGGCTGAGCGTTATCTTGGGGCATAGCCTGATTTCCTGTACGAGTGTGTTGTTCAGGCTGTCGAGGGCGCATAGATAGTATTCGCCGTAGTCCAGGTCCTCTATTTCGATCTCCGCGTGCACCGAGCCCTTTGTGCTGGCGCTAAGCGGGTTCGAGGTTATGAAGGTGATCTCCGAGACGTCCTCGAACTGGTCGTAGCTGCATTTTATTATCACATCTTCCACAGGGGCGGTCTTGAACTTCACATGGACTTCTCCGGTCACATAATCGACGGTCCCTGATCCTCCGCTGGCGCCGTCGAGTTCACCGTCGCCTTCGTCCGTAAACGCTTCGACGCCGTCGGTGACTGTGAAGGTCCCGGGCTTGATGGGAACGTTCGACAGGGTGTTTGTATGGCTTCGCGTGTCGCCGTCTCCGGTGCTAAAATACTCGTCCGTAATCGTCACCGCAGGCCAGCCGTCGATTCCTGCGCCTCCAGTCTTCTCTCTCATCATGAAGGAGACGCTGGCCGACGCCCCGAAGCCGTCGCCTTCCAACTGGTAATAATGATCCCTGTAGATGTAATCGAGCAGGTTCAGCTGAGGCACTATTGTGAAGGAGGTCGTGACCTTGAGGGAGGAATCCGCCTCTTTCACGATTAGGTTATGTGTCCCCCCAGGTATCTCGGGGACCTGGAAGGTCATGTTGTAGTAGCCACTGGATTCGCTGGAGGTCGCGTTTAGGGCGCCTTCGGCACCGTCCCACGTCTTTATGGTGCCCAAGTAGAGGATCGCCGTTAGGCCTCCTCCTACCCCGTATCCCTCTACGAGCACGGTGTCTGAGACGTGAGCTTGGCTTGGGGTGACGATGGGCGTGCTGAGGGATGCCAGAGTGAAGGCGTTGAACGAGAAGGAGGACAGGATCAACAGTATCATGTAGCTAATGCCATGGATTCTCTTTCTATGAACTGGCGTTGCTTGCTTGTAGCGACCGGTCAACTATTATTCGAGTGAACCCATCGACGCCGGTTTTATAGTGTTAATGGAGTCGTGATATCGAATTGATCTGGAGAATTGAATTACGTCCAGTCTGCCTTATTCCTAAAAGCTTAATACTCGTATGGATAAATTCAGGGTTACCCAACCAGTAAACAACGTAAAGGTGTACAAGATGGAACAGAGTAACGTGGTATACATAGGCAGGAAACCGGTAATGGCCTACTGCCTTGCCGTGATGACAGCCCTCAAGGCAGAGGACAACGAGGTGACCATCATGGCCAGGGGGAGGGCCATCAGCAAGGCGGTGGACGTGGCTGAGGTTGTGCGGAACCAGTTCGTGTCAGACCTGATGGTGAAGGACATCAGCATAGGCACCGAGCAGCTGGAGAACGAGGACGGTAGCCCCAGGAACGTAAGCAAGATATCCATACAGCTCGCCAAAGACTAGCATACTATACTTTTTTCTTTATTTTAGTGACCAGATTATAGCTATAGGTTAATTTATTGTGAGAAGGTGCTGGGGATAAGATGGAATTTCTCGTTTAAACATCGCATTTAATGGGTTAAGATCCGCTACCGGTCTTAATCATTAGCAGTATTTCGCCTGCTATCTCCCTTATGGAGGCCTCCATCTCCCTGAGGCCGTCGTCAGCTTTACCGATGCTGGTGACAGCGCCTTTCATATTGGTCTTAATCGTCTTCACGGTATCCAGCTGCCTTTCTATTTCCCCTATCTTTGCCTTCAACTGCGAGAGGTCAAGTTTAACCTCTTCCCGAAGCAAGGAGGCCACCAGCTCGGAGCGCGCGATCTTGTAGGCCATCTCCAGCGCCAGCGGGTCGCCGTCTTCAGGCACGCTGCACACGATCTTCTCGCCGTCGAACCTTCGGAAGCATCCGCAGCTTGACGGTGCCTTGGACTCGTGGACTGCCCCGATGGCGTAGTGGGCTACCCGGTTCTCCTTCGCCTTGTCTAGCTCCTTGAGGTAGTTGTTTTTACCCGTCAGTGTGACTTTAGTGTTCTTGGCCTCCACTACTATGCGGCGCTCCATGTTTCCCGTGTCCCTTGGGTTGATGTGTATTAGAACGTCACCCACTTTTCCGAGGGCCCCGCTATCGTCGCCCACGAACTCGACTGTGTCCTCGAAGTCTCGCGCCATGTAATCAAGCATCGCGTACACATAGTCCTCGAAGTCGCCTCCCTTCGCGGTGCCTTTATCCCGCTCTGCCTCAGCAGCTTCCGCGGCGCCCAAGGCTACCATTACTTTCTCAAAGCCCGCGTCCATGGACTTCTTGAGCTTCTGAAATCCTGTACCCTCCCTGTCCGCGTCAAGCTCCTGCTGAAGCTGTTTCCTGAACTTGCCGAGGGGCGTGGACTCGTCGTCCGGGTTGAGTATCTTGTAGATGACGCTTCCCTGCTCGCCGAAATGGGCGTCCAGGGCGCGCTTCAACTCGCCGTTCCTTCCAAGGAACCTGTCCATCGAGTTTACGAGAGTTCCCTTGTCCGAGAATATCTTCTCCAGCTCGGAGTCCATCTCCCGCTGCATGGCCTCGAACTCGCTTCGCACGTAGTCGACGCGGGTGGTGGTGTCCATGAATTGTAGGACCACGGCTCCCACCTTCAAGGCGCGTCTGATGTAGTCTATTCTCTTTTCCTCGTCTAATGCGGCCAGGATGTTATAGATCTCTGGGTCGTCGATTCTCAGGCCCTTGATGTCCACTGCAAGGCTTTCGACGTCCAGAGTCACCTCGGTGAGTGTCACTCCCTCCACCTTAAGTCACCTTAACTGTTAGCTGTCGATACAGATTTCACCATAAGTTTTATGGAGCACAAACCGTTAAACCGAAATTAGAAACTTAGTTACCGTAGAATTTCTTCTAGTTTGTTCCGATTTTAAAAATTCAATATTTTAAATGTAGTATATTATTTCTGCTTTATTTTTTGTCAATCGTCGAAAATAGGGTGTAATTTATTCCGTACCTATCATTTTCATATAAGAATTTAAAGTTAGAATCTGTTTTTCAGTTAGGTATCCACCCTTCCGAAGCTTTAAGTTTTATTGAGTGGTAAACCGTGGAGGTTTGAGCCTCTCAGTAGTGTCCATGTACGCGGGCGAGATGCGGTTTGGCGTCCGAGAGGGCTTGGGAGGAGCTCGTAGAGGAGCTTTCATCGGCGCTCAGGTTCAGGCGGTACCATGAGCATATCGGTAGGCTCGGATCACAGGGAGCTCCGTCGGAGAAGCTGGTCTACCTCTTCCTGGCGCTGTCTCAGCCGCAGGGCTTCACTACGATCCGCCGTGCCTTGGTGTTGAGCCGTAAGACTGTGGATGTCTCGCTCCGCAGGCTCATCGATCGACGGCATGTGCTGGTGGATGAGAGGTACCTGTACTGGGTCACCGAGCCCGGGGAACAGTAGATACGTTTATAAGGTGTATTCCGGTGGGACGGGATTTTCTCCCGCCTTTGGTCTACATTTGTCTGTATTTATGAGGATGAAATGAGTCGAGAACATCCGAACCCGATGCATGTCCGCTGCGTCCTGTACGGGGATGTGGCCAGGATGTACAGGGAGCTCGAGAGCAGGGGCCTGGTGAAGAGCGTGCGTGAAGTCGTCTCCATGGGGGTCACGACGTACTACGAGAAGGTGATGGAGAGGGATCTGCTGGAGGCCAGGGCCAAGACGAGCAGCCAGCTGGCCGAGAGCCTCTAGGAGGACAGCCATGGAAGCGAGAACGCGGCTCCTGGAGAAGGTCAACTTTACTCACAGTAAAGTGGACGTATCGGCGGCGGTGGCCAACAGGCGGCTGCTCGACGGCTACCTAGCGGGGCGGGCCCTCAGCCAGAGCAGCGAGGAGGGCTACACATGCGCCGCCGCCAGCTTCACCAGGCACGCGGGGCTGCCCCTCGTGGAGGCGGGGGAGCTCGACGCTGCGGCGTGGTACAGGGAGGCGCGGGCTGGCGGCCTCATGGCCAGCAGCACCGTGGTCTACGCGGTCTACCTGGAGGAGCTGCTGAGGTATAGCTTGAAGACGCGAGGCCTCGGCAGGAAGGCGGCGGAGGCCCGGGCGGCATGCATCATGGACGGCGTGCCGCTTGGGGACCTGCGGCGTGAGATGAGGCGCCACAGCGAGTTCAGGGAGATGCTCATCAGCAGGGGCGAGGAGGCGGCCCTCTGGGAGGCCGCAGCGTGGCCCAGAACGAGGGCATTTATCGCCGTCTCCAGGGACTCGGCGTGCCGCAAGGGCGAGCTCATCACGGCACGGGTAAGGGATCTGACTCACCGGGAGGGCTACAGCGAGCTCCGCGTCCGTGGGAAGACCGGGGAGCGGACGATGCCGCTGGTCGGGTCGGTGCCGGCGCTAATGGACTGGCTTGAGGCCCACCCAGGGCCCCGGCCCGGGGCGCCGCTGTTCGCCACCGTCTGGAGGGGGGAGATCCGGTTCATGGAGGAGTCGGCGCCCAACAAGCTCATGGACCGGCTGTGCCTGAGGGCGGGGGTCCGGCACCTACGGCCCCACATGTGGAGGCATACCCGGCTGACGGAGTGGGCGCGGGCGGGGGTCGGCGAGTACATGCTCAAGAGCCTCGCCGGGTGGACGCCGGACAGCCGCATGGCCTCCAAGTACATCCACCTCAGCGGCCGGGACCACATACCCGCGGTGCTGAGGCTCGAAGGCGTGACCGGCGGCCTCGACGATTACGCCAGGAAGGCGCTGGACACGGCGGTGGATCTCATGGCCTGCGAGGACAGGGAGACTAAGGTGTACGCCCTCAAGACGTTCATGCGGCTCAACGGCCACAGCCACATGCAGACACGCCTGGGAGGCCTGTCCGGGTGAGCGGCGACATGCCCCTCGAGAGGCTCCGCGCCGTGTTCACGGGTGTACGGAGGCTCAAGGAGGACGTGGAGCGGCTGGGCGGCGAGGTCAAGGTGAGTACTTCGATCGTCCTGGAGCTGGACGACATCGAAGATCTGGGGACGGTCGACGGGGCGTGGGTCGAGGCACTGGACAAGGCGGCGATAGAGATAGCCGGGGACCCGGCGAGAGGCGAGTTCATGAAGCTGATGGCGGAGGCGTGGCTCGCCGCCGACCCGGTCAACAAGGAGATCCTGAGGCCGGCGTGGCAGAGGCTCCTGTTCAGGGACGGCGTGGGGAGGTTCATGGAGGATTGAGCGGGGACGCTGAGACCTACGACCTGGCGGAGACCAGGCGGAGCGTGGACGAGCTGTACCCGGTGCTGCTGGACGCCGAGGGCAACGTTATCGACGGCAACCACCGCCTAGACGTCCACCCTGACTGGCGGACAGAGACGCTGCCCAACATCAAGACACGTGTACAGCTATGGGCGGCCCGCATCATAGCTAATGGCTGTAGGCGCGTCGTCTCCAGGGATGAGAGGGCTGAGCAGTTACCATGCTGG
>Ga0265594_1001738_pt1 | contig 16443 bp, 20 predicted proteins | sample saktaG_11_FD_190147 | JGI IMG/M metagenome (GOLD analysis project Ga0265594, IMG submission 190147) | Saline water microbial communities from Sakinaw Lake, British Columbia, Canada - sak_2011_5_24_80m | ecosystem: Environmental > Aquatic > Non-marine Saline and Alkaline > Saline ... | reverse complement strand
CCCAATCACGAGCAAAAAATCCTTGTTTAAGTAAATTCTTGTATTCCCAAAAACTTTTTCTTTCTTCTCTCTCTTTTTCTATTTTTTCAAACCAAGAAACTAAATGTTTTATATCCTCTTTTTTAAGCTCAGCTTGTATTAAAATCTTTTCAAAATAAGAACTATTTTCAGAAAAACTAATTAAAATATCACCTGTGCTAACTTTTTCTTTATTTTTTAACCCAGCAGTTTCTACTGCTTTTAATATTATTTTTTGACCATTTTTATTCATCTGGTCTTTTAAAATTTCTTTTTCCAATCTATTTTCTATTTGAATAATGTTTAGGTTTATTCTATTAAAAATAAAATTTATTTCTTTGCTTTTATTTTTCAAAAGAAAATAAAGTAAAATTTCTTCAGATAAATTCTTTATTCTTCTTTTTTTTGCAAAACTATTCGCTTTTGATAAAACTATTGAACCATCATAATCTAAATTATATTTTCGCTTTGCTCCTTTTATTCTTTGATCTATAAAAGTATTAATCACAAAAAATAAAATAGATAAGCCGATAAATGAAATTATTATTCCCAAAATATAATTAACCGTTAAAAAATTAAAACCAATATAAAATATTATAATTAAAAGAATAAACAAAAAAATCCAGGCAAGCAGCGCTACAATTCCCATGGCAAAAATAAAAACCTCAAAAATAAGGCCTATTAAAATTATAATCAATCTTACAATGGCTCCTAATATTCTAGAAGCTAAATTAAAAACAAATGTCTCAAAATATCTTTTAATATCAAATCCCCTGCCATAAGATTCTTTATATTTTCTCCATGGGGCAAAAAGAGTTTTAAGCAAAAAGAAAACTGAAAAATAATTAAAATTAAAAAGCAAAAAATTTCTGAAAGCCATCAAAATATCTTTTGGCACCTTCACAAAATGCCAAAACAGATATTCAGAAAGCATATTTTTAATTAAAATATTCTTCATTATTCCTTTTCCTTTTTTAATAAATTAATGCCTATGCTTGCCAATTTTCCGCCGCCTAACATTAAAATCATCATAAATATCCACCAAGCGCTTAAGTTAAAAAATTTAAACAATGTTTCTTGCGGAAATATCTGTCCAATCTGATCTTTAATTAGCTGTTGAATTTGTTGTTCCATGGGCAGATTAAGATTTATTCCACCCCCAGTTAAAGATGTGCCATTACTTGCTTCCGGTATGAAAACTTCATAAACAGGTATCTGACCAGTAAAAATTTGATAAGAAGTCCAAATACCCCAAACAATTATAAGGATGCCTATTATTAAGATAACCCAGCCAAATATTCTTTTCATGTTTTTATAAATTGTGGGCAATGTAGGATTTGAACCTACGACCTTCCGCATGTGAAGCGGACACTCTGCCACTGAGCTAATTGCCCACGTTATTTATTTTATTTTAACACTTTTACATCTATAATAGAATACACAAGCAATAGTCTATTATGAAAAATTTTCAATTATTTTTTAATCCTAATTCTGGTGATAAAATTTATGATACTTTTTGCTTTGAACCAGAAAATAGAAAAGAAGAAAAACTTGGGAATCTTTATATGGCAGGAGCAACAAGTAAGGGTACATCTGTTTTATCTCCTCTGGCTGAAAATATTAAAAACGAATATTACAAAAATTATGAAGATTCTTCAATTGAAAGTTTAAAAAGAAGTTTAGAAAAAGCTAATGAATTTTTATTATCTGAAAGAGCAAAAAATAAAGTAGGATGGTTAGATAATTTAGATTTCACTATTCTTACTATTGATTCAAATTTTCATATAAATTTTGTTAAAATTGGTAAATTAAAAACTTTTATTTTAAGAGAGGATGAAATTTTAAATATAGGAACACAAGAAGAACAAATTAATTCAAATAATATTTTTCAAAATATAATTACTGGAGATTTAATGCAAGGAAATAAAATATTAATCCTTAATCAAGATATCTCTAACTTATTAGAAAAAGATAATATTTTAGAAAGATTAGCAAAATGCAGTATAAAATCAATCAACCCAATTTTTAAATCAAAAAAAGAAGTTTTAAAAAATCTCTTTGGATTTTGTCTTTTAATCGCTCTATTCCCCAGAAAAAGAAAACTAATAAAAATTTCTTTTCCTAGAATTAATTTTCCTAAAATTTCTTTTCCTAAAATGAATTTTCTTTCTTTAGATAAATTAATTCCATCACAGGTAAAAACAAGAGTTAAAAAAGGATTAATTTCTATTTTAATTTTAATAATTTTGCTTCTGCTGGGGTCCTTCTTATTTAAATGAAAAAGAGCAGATATAATATAATACTACCTGCTCTTTTTATTTATTATTATTTTGCTTACCTAAAATTTCCTTCTTTTAAAATGATTTTCCAACCGTAATCACTGTATTCTCCTGAGAGCATCTTAGCATCCACTTTCAGGTTTTTTCTATATGTTCCCGCTAACCTTTCCCCGAAAAATGTTTCTACATATGCCTCTGCCACTACACTATATTCACCCAAGTCTAGATAGACATTCACACTTTCTCCTGGGTCGAGCTCTAAAGTCCAGTCCCCAATAAAAAGAATTACTCTCCAAGATTCTGTAAGGTTTTCAATTTCCCCTAACGTGGGATCACTTGCATATTTTGGCAAACATATAATTTTGTCTTTCTCTTTACAAAGAGAAAGAAATACAATCAGGGATGTCAGCAACTTCTTAGACTGGTTACTCATAGTCTGCCCTTGAATAGAAACTGTTATCTTCCCCGCAGAAACAAAAGAAACTAAAAAAATGTTCAGTAGTAGAATTGTCAATAAAACAATAATAATTAGTTTTTTCATTTTAATATCCTCTCTTTCTTTATTTTCCTTATTCTATTTTTAATATATATATTATATCAAACATATATACATTTGTCAATAGATAAAACAGCACTACAAAATAGTGCTGTTTTAAAAATCCGTTTAAGTATTACTTTAATTCAAGTTTTGCTCCAGCTGCTTCAAACTTTTTCTTTATCTCTTCAGCCTCATCTTTCTTAACATTTTCTTTAATCATCTGAGGTTCTTTCTCGGCTGCATCAACCAAATCTTTTGATTCTTTTAATCCCCTTGCCATAACATCTCTTACAGCTTTTATAACTTCAATCTTTTTCTCTCCAACAGATGTTAATTGAATATTAAATACTGATTTTTCACTTGCGCCTGCTTGATCCCCTGCTTGAGCTGATCCAGCTGCAGCTTGAACAGCTACAGGAGCAGCAGCAGAAACACCAAACTTCTTTTCTAATATTTTAACTAATTCTGCTAAATCAATAACCTGCATTTTTTCAATTTCCTCAACAAGTTTTTTAAACTTTGCTGGAACTTCAACTTCTTTTTCTTTCTTTACTCCTTTATCTGCTGGAGCTGGCTGTTTTACTTCTTCTTTTTTTTCTTCAACTTCAGCAGGAGCAGGATTTATTTCTCCTTTTTTTTCTTCTGTCATATTTTTATATTAAATTAATTATTAAGTGACCTTTATTTTACTCAACACACAAACAAAATTTCTTAAGTTTGACTTTAAAACATTTACAAAGTTTGCTCTGGGCGCATTTAATGTAGATAATAATCTTGCATAAAGTTCCTGTTTTGAAGGCAATAAAGCTAAACTGACAACTTTTTCAATAGTTAAAAAATCATAATCTTTATCCTTTACCATGCCTCCTAAAATCTTTAAGTTTTCATTTTTTTTAGAAAATTCATAAACAATCTTTGCAGGAACAATTTCATCATTTAAGCCAAAAACTAATGCTAACTCCCCTTTCATGTTATTGACTTTTTCTTTTATCTCAGACAACTTCAAGAAATCAAAAGCCAATCCCAGCAATGTTTTTTTAGCTACTTTTAAAAGACAATCTGCATCTTTTAAAGTATTTCTTAATTCAAAAAGAGATTTAGTATTCAATCCTTGAAAATCAATAAAAACTACTGCTTTTTGATTTGTTAGGCTTTTTTCTAAATCCTGTATAATTTCTTTTTTTTGTAATTTTGTTTTGGCCATATTAATTAAAAAATCTGCGGAAAACCACAGACAATAATTTAAACAATTAAATATTCCTGGGCAGGAATTATTTCTTTTTATAGAAACCTGCTGTCTATGGATATTATTATATTAATCTATAACTATTTTTTTGTCAACCCGCTGCCTAAGATATTAGCAATTACTTCCCCAAACTTTCTTGATGCTTCAGGCCCATTAGCAGTTATAATATTCCCATCTTGAGTTACTGGTCCTTTGTCATAAATTGCTTTTCCCTGTTCTAAAATTCTAACTGCTGATTTATCCATTGGAGAAGACCAAACAGTTGCTTTTTTACCTGATAAAACTCCTGCTTTTGCCAAAATAGCAGGACCTATGCAAATTGCTCCTAAAACTTTATTCTTAGAAAGAGCATTTTTTGCTAATTCCAAACAAGTTTCATTCTCTGAATATGCTAAAGCCCCTGAACCACCTGCAAAAATTATGGCATCAAATTCATCTATTTTAATGTCTTCTAATGTCATATCAATCGCTACTTCTCCTCCATAAGTGCCGATAGCTTTACCCAGTTGAGAACTTGCTGTAATAACTTGATTCCCTTCCATTTCTAAAACCTGTTTGGGGATAAAATATTCCTCGTCGCGAAAATTATTAAAAGCAATTATTATAACTATTTTTTTTGCCATATATTTTTATTTAAACAAATATTTTACTCTGGCAATGTTATGTTCTTCTAAGGTTTTACTAAATATTGTTTCACCTTCAGGAGTTGATAGATAATACCAAAAATCACTATCTTCAGGATAAATGCTTGCTAAAATACTGTCAAGTCCAGGATTAGAAATAGGCCCCAAAGGTAATCCTCTATATTTATAAGTATTATAAGGAGAATCAATTTTAACATCCTCTTTAAAGTCCTCTAATGTTTTCTTGCCAGTTATATAGTTTATCGTAGCATCAACTTGAAGAGGAACATCATTTTTAAATCTTTTCCAAAGAATACCAGAAACAATCTTTTTATCAGTAATGCTTCTAACTTCTCTTTCTAAAAGTGAAGCCATCGTTATTATTTCAAAAATTGTTTTGTCTTGTTTTTGAATTTCCTCTCTTAAATTAGAATTTATTTTTTCATCAAAGTTTCTTAATATTTTTTTTATTATTTCTTCTATAAACTTATCATTATCAATCAAACCTTGCTTCCTTATTTCGTAAGTATCAGGAAAAAGATATCCTTCTAGCCCTAAATTCTTTGGTTTGTCTTTTAAAAAACTAAATTCATCTGAAAAATCTTTTGGTAAGGGCAAATCTTTTGTTTTTGAATAATCAGCTAAGGGAAAACCAATAATTTCAAAAATCTCTTCTGCTTGAAACATTCCTTTATTTTCAAAATACCAGGCAATATCTTTTATGCCCCAACCTTCAATTATTGTAATTTTTTCTTTTATTACATCACCTTTGATAAATTTCTCAGCAATTTCTGAAATTGATTGAGATGAAGAAATAATATATTCTCCTGCTTTTATTTTTTTTAAATCATCTTTTAAAAATAGATATAAAAAGAAAAAGTTTTCATTTTTAATAAATTCTTGGCTCTCTAAATTATGGGCAATTTCCTTTATGCTATACCCTTTTTCAATTAAAAACATTTCTTCTTGTGCCGAACTGTTTTTTGGCAAATAAATTCCTTGCCAAAGATAAACCAGAAAACAGAGCACGAAGAACAAAAAACAGAGAATAATTAAGGTTGACCAATTTGTTTTCTTAATATTCATATATCTATTTACTGACTAAAGGAACAAAAACAAAGCCGGGATATTCTTTTTCTTCAAATTGCTGAGAGGATTTTTTAATGAAAAGCCAGATTGAAGAACCAATCGGGGTTACTATCCTCCCTCCAGTTTTTAACTGGTCTTTCCAGACCTGAGAAACTTCTTTAGCCTCAGCTGAACACAAAATCTTATCAAGCCCTTCGGCAATCTCAGGGCGAGAGGCGATATTTGGATAACCTTTAGAACCATCGGCACAAACAAACTCAGCAATTCCTTTTTCTATAAAATTATATTTGGCAATATTCTTTCGTCCAAATTCTACTAACTCTGGAATTATTTCTATTGCTATTACTTTGCCTTTATCTTTGACGATTTCGGAAAGAAGAGCACTGGTCCATCCAGAACCAGCGCCAATATCTAAAACTTTATCTCCTGGTTTAGGTTGAAGAAGCTCCAACATAAAAGCTACTACCAAAGGCTGAGAAATTGTCTGACCATAACCAATTGATAAAGCTTCATTAACTTCGGCCAAATCCTTTATATCATCAGGCAAGAAATCTATTCTCTTTATCTTTTTAAAAGCCTCAATAATTCTTGGAGTTTTCAACCATCCCTGTTCAATTAAAAAATCTATAAGAGCCATATTTATTCATATCTTCTTAACGCTTCAACTGGTTTTAGTCTTGCTGCTTTTCTAGCTGGGAAAAATCCAGCAATACAACCAGTTAAAACTGAAAATGCTAAGCCAAATAAAACTAAACTTGGAGATATGGAAATAGAAAAATAAAATACAGGATTAGCTTGTGTATATAATTCAATAATTTTTGCACAAATAATCCCTAATACTATGCCTCCAGCACCTCCAATTAAACCAATAATCCCAGCTTCAATTAAGAAAATTGTCAGAACAGCTGAATTCTTAGCGCCAATTGCTTTCATAATACCTATTTCTCTTGTTCTTTCCCGAATAGAAGTAAACATTGTATTTGTTATGCCAATTCCACCAACAAGGATAGCAATACTGGCAAAAAGTATAATAGCGGATTGAATAATGCCTAAAATATTATTTGTTACCCCAATCATTTTTTCAGAAGTGATAACTGCAAAATCAGCTATATCTTCTCCAGCAATTCTCTTTCTTGTTTTTTGAAGGCTTTCTTTTATATCTTCTGCTACTTCATCAGGAGATAATCCTTCTTCAATCATTACCATGGCCACTCTAGCTGAACCCTTTTTTTCTCCAGTCAAGTCTTGATAAAGACCTATATCTAAATAAATATTACTATCATCCGACTTATTGCCCAGAGAATTTAATATCCCTACTACTTTAAATTTTCTTCCTTTCATTGTTATTTCCTGACCTACCTTGACTTTTTCTCCAAATACATCAATAACCCATTGTTTGCCAACTGCAACTTCTTTTTTGCCAGAGATAGGCCATCTACCTTCAAATAAATTCCAACCCTGATATCTTTCCAAAAGTTCCAAACTTTCATCCCAAGGCAGTCCAGTTAAAAATACCATTTTTGCTTCTTCTTTATACCTGGCCACAATTCCTCTATAAGACATGATCAAAACACTATCAACCCCCTTTGTTTTTTCTATAGCAGCAATGTCTTGTTTTTCTAATACTTCCCCACCTACCATCATCCCCATTATGTTTTCTTCGCTCCCCGGCATAACCATAATCATATCTCCACCCATTGCCTCCATTTGTTGATTAATAGCTTCTTTAACCCCCTGGCTTAAAGAAAGCAAACTAATAATTAAAAAAATACCAATAACAATACCTAAAATAGTCAGCCAACTTCTTAGGGATCTGGTTCTTAGATTTCTTAAAGCTATTTTAAAATATTCGTTTATCTGCTCCATAAAACTTTATCTCTTTGTTTATGGTTAATAGTTATTTCACCATCCTTAATATCAACTATTTTTTCACTATAATCTGCAATATGTGGATCATGAGTTACTACAATTATAGTTTTCCCTTGTTTTTTATGAAAATCTGTTAAAATCTCCATTATTCTCTTCCCTGTAGTTGAATCTAAATTCCCAGTAGGTTCATCAGCAATAACTAATTCGGGATTATTAGCAAAAGCCCTGGCAATAGCAACTCTTTGACGTTCCCCACCAGAAAGTTCAGCAGGTTGATGATAAATTCTTTCTCCTAAACCAACTGATACTAAAAGATCATGGGCTCTTTTTTTTCTCTGTTCAATGGGCGTTCCCTGAAAAATCATGGGCATCATCACATTTTCTAAGGCGTCAAGGTTAGGTAAAAGATTAAACTCTTGAAATATAAAACCAATAGTTTTCCCCCTAAGTTGAGATAATTGATCCTCTGAAAGCAAAGAAGTGTCTTGGCCTTTTAAAAATACCCTACCTTTAGTAGGAGAATCCAAGCACCCTACAATATTTAAAAGTGTAGATTTACCAGAACCAGAAGCTCCCATAATAGTTACAAAATCACCTGAATTAATATCCAAGCTGACTTGTTTAAGCGCAACTAATTCAACTTTCCCTAACTGATAAACTTTCCAAGTATTTTCTAATTTTACTATTTTTTCTGTTATCATCTTACAACTACTTTTTCTCCTTCTAAAAGCCCGGAAATAATCTCTACCATATCATTATTCGTTTCCTCTAAACCAATTTCTATCTGCCTTTCTTCAATGTCTCCATTTTTTGAGACTTCAACTGTTATTTTGCCATCTTCTTCTTGAATTGCATCTTCAGGAATAATTAATACATTTTCTCTAAAATCAGTTTTAATAACCAAGTCAGCTGTCATTCCTGGTTTAGCTTGATCTATTATATTTTCAAAATTAATCTTTATTTTATAATAAACTACTCCATCAATTAATTGTTCAGCTGGATTAATAGAAATTACATTACCATTAAAGATTTGGTCTGGAAAAGCAACCAAAGAAATGTAAACTGGATTACCTACATTTATCTTTACAATATCCTCTTCATAAATATCTACTTCTATCTGAAATGGATCTGCTGGTAAAAGAACAATCATATCACTTCCTGATAAAACCATTTCTGCTGTTCTTTTTTTAATCTCTGTTATTTGTCCATCAACAGGCGCATAGAGATATGATTCTTGAATTTGATTTTCTAAATATTTAACTTGAGATTCTGCTTTGGCAAGTTGAGCTTCATATAAATCTATATCTGCTTTTTGAGGAGAAGCAGTTATGAGATTTAATTCATTCTGAGCTGTTTCTAATACCCCTTGAGCAGTGGAAACACTTGTTTGAGCTGTATTAATATCTGATTCATTATCTAATTTTGTAGAAGAGATAGTTTGTTTGGAATCAGTAAGATTGGTTAATCCAGTATTTATATTTGTTTTTTCTGTGTCTAATAAAGTTTTGTTGGCCGAAGAAACCGTATTAGCGTAAACAGAATTTTCACACTGATCTCGGATAATAATTAAAGAATTAGAAATGCTAACTAGAAGTTTTTTAATTTCCAAAATAGCATTATCAATATTTTCATTGGTTTGTTGATTTCTAGCAATGTCTAAATAGGATTTTGATTCCACCTTTGCACTTTCTATGCTTTCTTTATTCTCTTTTACTTTTAAACTTTCCTGGTCATAGCCATAAAAATATGTTTCTTGAACTGAATCTACTACCATAAAAGCATTATAAATCTTTAGATAAGTATCATCTAAAACATTAAGAGCATCTTCATAAGCAGCTTTTAAATTTTCCCCTGATTGAGATTCTATATTCTCTAAATTTTGTTGGGTATTTCCAAGAGAAATTTGAGCATTAGAAAGTGTAATTTCAGCTCTTTCAATTTCTTCTGGACTTGCGCCTATTAGTAATTTATCTAAATTTGCCTGATATATTTTCATATCTGACTTAGCTTGGTCTAATTGAATACTTAATCCTTGCGTGTTTATCTTTGCTAAAACATCCCATTTTTTTACTTGATTACCAACTTCAACATATATTTTTTGAATTATGCCTGAAGATTTAAAGGCAAGATTTATTTCTTCACCCTTTTTTAACTGACCAACCTCTGAAATTTCTTGAGAAATATCTCCTCTAATTACTTCAAACAAATCAAAATCTACTTCTTGTTTCTTAGAATTAACTTGAAAAAGAATTATTATTAATATCAAAATAATTGCCGAGACTAATATAATTATCTTTTTATTCATATCTTTATTTTTAATATAACGAAGATTTTTTAACAATAATTTTATAAATATTTTCTAGAATATCACCGCCAGCATAGCCAATAATGAAACTTAAAGCTGGACTAAATGCGTCATTAAATGTAAAACCAACTTCTTTTATCGCTCCTACTGATAAAATACCAATAATCCCTGACAAAAAGACCATGCCAAAAAAATATTTCATATCAAACCCAACATTTTTATATGAAAATTGATGTTTAATAAAACCAACTAATCCTCTTATTGCTCCGCCGGTAAAACCGGCAATTAGAATAAAAAAATACATAAATTTAATTATTTAATAAAAAACTTCGCAAGATACAAAACAGATATTGTAAAAGCACTAAATACAACTATGAAGTCAATAATATCTGATGGAGTTTTAGCCATATCTCTTATTTTATTTTAATAATTTTATATTCAATTTTACCATTTGGAGTATCAACCCTAACTACTTCGTTCTTAGATTTATTTAAAAGGATTTTTCCTAATGGAGAATCATAAGAAATTTTGCCTTGTAATATATCAACTTCTTCCGAATCAACAATCTCAAAACATAGTTTATCTTTTCCAGACTCTAAAGAGACAATAGAGCCAATTTGAACATTATTAGTATTTTTAGGCGCTTTAATAACTATTGATTCTTCTATTTTTTGAGTTAATTCTGAAATTTTTCTTTCTAAAAATTCCTTTGCTTCTCTAGCATCATGATAGGCTGCATTTTCAGATAAATCGCCAAATCCAATAGCGTGTTCCAATTGTTTAGCAACCTTTTTTCTTCCTCCACTTTTTAAATAATCCAATTCCTTTTTCAGCTTTTCCAAGCTTTCTTTGTTTAGATAACTTACCATATATGTCTTTTAATATTACGCTTTTCTGATGATTTGTAAACCCTTTAATTGTAAAAGACAACTCAATAGAATTGTCTTTTATATCGTAGGAGCTCCCGTTTATTAATAAAATATTTAATTTTTAGGCATTGGTAATGTTTAAAAATTTAATTTTAAAAAATGAACAAAGTCTTTGTCAGACTTTATTAAACGAGAGCTCCTTTATTTAAATATTAAGTTCCTGAAATTATTATAGCAAATACTTCTGAAGTTGTCAAGTTTTAATCAATTTTAAATATCTTATTTCTCTTTTTAAATCCTTTGATCAATTTTATTTTTGATTCAGGAATTTGAAAATAATCTATTAAAGCTTTAATCACTGCTTTATTAGCATTGCCTTGTGTTGGCTTCTCTTTTACTTTAATTTCAAAACTATCTTGAGATTTTTTAATTATGCCTTGTCTTTTTGAACAAGGAAAAACTTTAATTTTAATCAACATTTAATAATTTCTATTCTTTTATTTTGTTCTGCTCATATTCTCTCCAAGCATTGGCAACAATTGGAGCAACACGATCTAATTCACTAAGAATACTTTCTCTGATCTCGCTTGATTCAACATCTCCCCTTTCTTTCAAATTAGAAATTACTATTCCTGAAACCTCTTCTACTATTTGTTCTTTTCTTTCTTCTGGCATATTAATTCTTTCAATAGCTTTAGTGATTGATCTTTTAATTTTATCAGGTTCAAACATTTCCTTTACTCCTCCTTTTTTAATAATTTCATTAGCCATATATATTTATGTAAAATTATTTATTAAGTTTTATGACCTTTATGTTTCTATATTTGCTAAAATTGATTTAAAAATTTTAAATTGCCTGAATGAAATAATCTAGTATCATTTATATTATATTTTACCATTGTTAATCTGTCTATTCCCATGCCAAAAGCAAATCCCTGCCATTTGTTGTTGGAAGAACTAGTATTTAATCCAGCCGTCTTCAATACATTAGGATGAACCATTCCAGCTCCCATTAATTCAAGCCACTCCCCTTTTTTTCTACGAACATCTATTTCAAAACTTGGTTCGGTAAAAGGAAAATATCCTGGTCTAAACCTTATATCTATATTTTCCTCAAAAAATTCCTTTAAAAAAGCAAATATAATTGCTTTAAAATTAGCAACAGAAATGTTTTTGTCTACCATTAACCCTTCGCATTGATAAAATTGACAATCATGAGAAGCATCTGTTCTTTCGTTTCTAAAAACTTTTCCCGGAACAATAATTTTGAAAGGAGGATTGTGCTTTTCCATATATCTAATCTGAACCGGAGAGGTTTGAGTTCTCATTAAGAGGTTTTTTCTACTATTTTTACTTTTCTCCTGCTTTAACCATAACGTATCTTGAATATCTCTTGCTGGATGGCCATCAGGAATATTCAAAGCATTAAAATTATACCATTCTGTTTCCAGTTCAGGTCCTTCAACTATCTCAAATCCCATTGATTCAAAAATCCTTATAATCTCCCTTTGAACCAGAGTTAAGGGATGTAAATGACCTTGTTTCACTTTCTGCCCAGGAACAGTGACATCAATCTTCTTTTCTTGAATCTTTAATTTTCTTGATTCTTTTTTTATTTCTTTCAATTTGCTATCTATTATTTTTCTAAGTTCATTTTTAAGCAAATTTACCTCTTGACCAACCTTTTTTCTTTCTTTTTGCGGTAAATTTCCTAAAGAACTAAAAACTTTAGCAATTTCTCCTTTTTTGCCTAAATATTTTCTGTAGATATTATTAAGAACCTTCAGATCTTGAGTATCCTCAACCTGTTTTTGAATTTCTTTTTTAAGGTTTTTTAAATCCATTTTTTTATAAATTTAATGAAGACCTACCTTTCTTAATTGGGCAGGGACGCCAGGATTCGAACCTGGAACAGAAATTTTGGAGATTTCCATGATAGCCATTTCACCACGTCCCTTTATTATTTTTTCTTTAATTCCTTATGCAAAGTATGTTTTCTGCAAAGTTTACAGAATTTTTTCAATTCTAATTTTTCCTCAACCCCCTTTGATTTGTTAGTGAAATAATTAGTTGTTTTGCATTCCTCACATCGAAGCTTTGTAAGAACTTTTTTCTTTTTAGCCATAAGTTTTTATTATATTAATTATGGAGCCCGGAGCGAGAGTTGAACTCACGACCTCGTAATTACCAATTACGTGCTCTAACCGTCTGAGCTATCCGGGCGGTAAATCTGTGGGTAGGGAGGGATTCGAACCCCCGTAGGTTAGAAACCGCGAGTTTTACAGACTCGTGCGTTTGACCGCTCCGCCACCTACCCAAGTTTAAAAACAATCTTAACAGAAATTCTGAGTTTATTCAATAATCTTACTATGTTTTTTTCTCCAATCCTCAATCTTTTTATGGTCACCACATAAGAGAACTTTAGGTATTCGCCAAGAAATTCCTTTTTTAGGCGAGAAAATTTCCGGTCTTGTATATTGCGGATATTCAATAAATCCTTTGTTTTTTGTAATTCTTTCTTTTAGTAATTCTGGTTTTCCAATTACATTAGGAACTAATCTAGATATAGTTTCAATTAAAACTAATGCTGGTAAATCTCCTCCCATTAAAACGTAATCACCTATGGAAATCTCTTCATCAACAATATGTTTTGCTATCCTTTCATCTACGCCTTCATATCTACCAGAAATTAAAATTAATCTATCTAATTTGCTAAAGCGTGTAGCCATTTTCTGATTAAACTTTTTTCCTCTGGGAGTAAATAAAATTACTTTTGTTTTCTTCTCTTTTTTCTTTTTCAAAGACTGAATCGCCTTATAAATTGGTTCAACCTTTAAAACCATTCCCCTGCCGCCCCCAAAAGCCTTGTCATCAACTGTTTTATGTTTGTCTGAAGTAAAATCCCTAATGTTCAAAACATTAATTTTTATAATCTTATCTTTTTGGGCCTTCCCAATAAGCGATTGCTTGAGGTATGTTTCAAAAACTTCTGGGAATAAAGTTATAATATCAAAAATCATATATGGTAAATGAAAACAGCGCTACTTTTTATAGTAGCACCGCTTTCTCTAGATGTAAACCTTAATTTAAAGGCTTAAATTATCTAAATCGCTGTCTTTTTTCTCTTCTGGAGCTTTCTCTGGTCTAGGTTTTCCTCCTTCAGGCTCTTCAATCTTTAAGTTAACTCGAGCATGATTCTTAAGCCCTACAATTCTAATAAGATTTCTTATTGCTCGGGCAGTTGAACCAGCTTTTCCGATAATCTGACCCATGTCTTCTTGATTAACTTTTAAGCTAAGTAAAACTCCCATTTCGTCAACTTTTCTTTCAACTTTTACATCTCCAGGATTATCAACCAAACCTTTGATAATATACTCAAGAAAATCTTTATCATTAGTTGCTTTTTCCATAATTCTTTAGTAAGTCATTAAATAAAACTAATCCGACCTTTATTCCTGCGATCCTCTCTTTCTGAAATCTAGAGAATCGGTTTCTATCACCTGACATAATCAGGTTTTCTTATATTACTCTCTTTAAAAAATATGTCAACCCAATAAATTAAATATTTTTCTTCAGAAAGCTATCAGCAAGCGTTAGAATAATACAAATATTAATCATTAGAAGACGGAGAGAGATTTTGGCGAAGAATTCGCTAAGTGTCTTCAGAATTAATATTTGATCTAACTTAGTAGCCATCTCCAAAAGGAGAGAACTAAAACTTACTGACAGCTCTCTAAAGAAAAACCTATATTTCATTATAACACCTTCATTACAATCTCCTAAGGCCAGAATATTTATTCTGAACTTGGGAGATTAGGGGAATCCATTATAGTGCAATTCGGATTCCCCTATTTTATCTGTTTAGTAATAAAGGTGCCCCATTCTAGTACTGTGGCTACTTCTCCTTCGTTCTTCATCCAGTAACTCCACAGGGATTGAGTAGTTTCGAAGATCTCGCGCCTGAAATAATCTTCGTAGTAACGGTAAGATTGCTGAATGATGCTCTTTGATGTACATTCTACAGCAATCCCATTCACTACTAACCAAGCGTGCCCATTTCCCTCTCGGGTAATACCAACTACTATCACTACGCTGTATCCTTTCTTTTCCAGCGTCTGCCCAAGCAGCATTGTCATGTTGCTGCAGTCGAATATGTTGCAACGATAATCCTTGGGAGAATAGGGCGCTTCCGCCACATCTTGTTCTAACTGTTTCATATCCAGTTCCATCCCCAATGGTATTGTTAAAAATACCATCATTATCACTATCATTACTATTACCAGCATTACTTTTCTCATTTTTCTCACCTCCCTTTAATCAACTATTCTTAATTAACTAAAGGGAAGTGAGAATTCCATATTTGATTTTAAAAGAACATCAATCTCCTAAATCCAGAATCTTAATTCTGAACTTGGGAGATTAGGGGAATTCATTATATTTGGACTCCCCTATTTCATCTGTAAAGTAAGGTCCCATTTAGCCTCTGAGAATCGTTTAAGGTTTGGAAAAGTATCAAGAATTTTTTTTACTCTAGTGCAAAATTCTTTTACTAATCCATCCCCGTCATCCTCTTCGACCGCCGTTTGAAGCTTATCCCAATTTAACCACATAGGGACAATGCCTCTGTTAAGAACAATAAGGCCCTTTTCACCAAATATCTCCTTTTTATCAATCGAGAGCTGGATGCCAATCCATCCACCATCGATTGGGAACCACATATCCACTTTGAAGAACATATCTTCCTCATCAGTAGACCACCTAGCATCAGTTCCATTTTTTATCAGGAGATACATAATTAATCTTTCAGCTTCTAAACCAAGTTGCATTTCTATTCACCTCTTTCTTCCCTGCCTGCTTTTGCGAGCTCAGGATTAACTTATGGGATCCATATTTAATTTTTAAATTTTAAAAAAGTAAAAAACGGCTCTGGAGAGAGTCGTCTTTCACAATATTTCTATCTTAAATTTAGCAAATATCGGTTAAAACAATTTTGGCTCTCTCCTTCCAAAATTATTTCTATTTAATTTTAAAAACTTCTTTACTTTTTATCTTATGCTGTTATTATAGCATATCTATTTTTTTTGTCAACCCCTTTATCAATATTTTTTTATTTTGTCTCTTGTTTTGCTTTTTCTTCTTCTACCTTTGCTCCTTTCTTCTGTTCTTTCTTTACTTTAGGTTCTTTATCAACCTCTTCTGATTTTGTTTCTTTCTTCTCTTCTATTTTTTCTTCTGGCTTTGTTTCTTCTTTTACCTCTTTTACTTCTTCCTTGGGTTCCTTTTTCCCTTCTTCTTTTATTTTTGTTTCTGTCTTTGGTTCTTCTTTCTCAACTTTCTCTTCTACTTTTTCTTCCTTCTTCACTTGTACCTTCTTTTCTTCTTTTTTCTTTTTCGGCTTTTTAAAAACATCTACTTTTTTACCCTGAATAACCTTTTCAGATATTAACAAATTACGAACTCTGTCAGATGTTTTTGCTCCAACGCTTAACCAATATTTAATTCTTTCTTTTTTAAGAGATTTTTCTTTAGTTAAAGGATTAAAAAAACCAAGAACTTCTAAGAAGCCCCCTCCTCTGGGAGCATTTCTTTTATCAGTTATAACAATTC
>Ga0265594_1001737_pt1 | contig 16445 bp, 17 predicted proteins | sample saktaG_11_FD_190147 | JGI IMG/M metagenome (GOLD analysis project Ga0265594, IMG submission 190147) | Saline water microbial communities from Sakinaw Lake, British Columbia, Canada - sak_2011_5_24_80m | ecosystem: Environmental > Aquatic > Non-marine Saline and Alkaline > Saline ... | reverse complement strand
AGCGTCCTTCTCCGGTATAATAATTTTAGGATTAAAGAAAAAACTTAAAGTAAATTAAAATGTCGGGACATTCTCATTTTTCCAGCATCAAACACAAAAAAGCAACGACTGACGCCAAGAGAAGCAAAGTTTTTTCCAAGCTCTCCCAACTGATTTCAGTTGCTGCTCGGGAAAAAGGCGGGGAGCCAGAGACTAATGCTAAGTTAAGATTGGCTGTTGACCAAGCGAAAGCCGCCAATATGCCTTCAGACAACATCGAAAGGGCTATCAAGAAAGGATCTGGCGAGCTGGGGAACGAAAAATTGGAGGAGGTTTTATTTGAAGCCTACGGTCCAGGAGGATTAGCTGTCCTTATCGAAGGAATTACTGATAATAAAAACCGGGCACTGGGCGAGGTCAAACAGATATTATCCCAACACAATGGGAAACTAGCAGGAAGCGGATCTGTCCAATGGTTATTCGAAAGAAAAGGATGTATTACAATAAGTCCGGACGAACAGCTTTCAGAGAATGGAAGCAAAGAATCTCTAGAACTAACAGCCATTGAAAGCGGAGCTCAGGATATTTACTGGCACAACGACAATTTAGACATTTATACAAAGCAGGAAGAATTAGAAGAAGTAAAGAAAAAGCTAGAAGAAAAGGGAATCAAAATTAATTCTGCTTCTCTGGATTGGGCCGCCAAAGAAGAGGTTGACCTGCCAGAGAAAGACAAAGAAAGCTGCCAAAAGCTTTTTGAGGCCCTGGACGAGAACGACTCAGTCCAAGGGATATATAGTAATTTAAAGCTATAACAATAATCTAAAGATTTACTTCAATACTCAATGAAACTAAAGTTTCATCTCGATCTTCAATAAATATTAAAGTATTTATTTCGATGGCAAAAGAGAGTTTGATCAGAAAAAAAGCTGTTGGGATACTAGAGAAAGAAGGATTTGTCTATTGGTATCCGGCTAAAGTAAAATTTAAGCAAAACGATATTTTTGGAGTTTTTGACTTGGTTTGCTGGCGCAAAAGAACAACAAATATCAAATTTCTTCAGTTAACCACCTTATCCAACCTCTCTGCCAGGAAGAAAAAAATAGAGGGATTTCTAAGAAAAAACAGGTTTCCCCGAAAAGTTACCGTCGGAATTGAAATTTGGGGATGGAATCAGCGTAAAAAAGACTTCAAAATAGAAAAAGTTTAGCTATTGACAAGTTCCAAAATATAAATATAATTAACCCCAGAATAGAAAAAGGTCGCTTAATGCAGAAAATAGCTCCGCTAAAAGGCGGAGCGAAGTAGTTAAATAGAAAAGATAATAATAGCCGAAAAACTATGATTTACGAAGACAAAGAATTGAAACCTTTCGTCAATGAAGACGAAGAAGCTACTCCTGAAAAGGAAGCAGATTCTGATGAAGAAGCTACTCCTGAAAAGGAAGCAGACTCTGAAGAAGAAACTTCTGAGTAGAAGCGATGAGATAAATCTCATCTCAACTTGCGTCTGCTTTGCAGACTTAGTAAAAGAATATCTCGCTGAATGCGGGATTTTCTTTAAGCTAATCTAGCAAATTTTCTTTTCCCAACCTGGACGACAAGTCCTTTTTTTATTTTTACCGTCTCTTTCCAGTCCTTTTTGATTATGCCTGCAAGTTTTATCCCCCCCTGCAAGACTAATCTCTTGGCAACAGACTTTGAAGAGGCCAATTTTGTTTTCACTAGCAAGTCCAAAATATTTAACTCTTTTTCTCCAATCTTCACCCTGGGCATTCTCGAGGGAAGCCCCTTCTCTTTAAAAACTTTGCCAAACTCTTTTTCAGCGGCTTCTGCCCCTTTTTTGGAATGATATAATTCTACTATTTTTCTGGCAAGTTCTTTTTTAATTTTCATTGGGTTGCCCTTTTTAGAACTAAGGTTTTTCTTATAATTTTTAATTGTTTGGGGAGAAACATTCGTCAGGAGTTCAAAATAAGAGAGGATTAAACCATCAGAAATTGACATAATTTTCCCGAACATTTGGTCGGCCGGGTCGTCAATCCAGACGCAATTGCCAGAGGTTTTGCTCATCGGCCGACCGTCAATCCCTAAAATCATAGGACAGGTTAAAACAAATTTTTCTTTCTTGTTCATTTTCTGCTGCAGTTCTCTCCCGATAAGCATATTGAAAACTTGGTCTGTTCCGCCGATCTCCAAATCAACGTTCATAGCTACAGAATCATATCCTTGGAGCAGAGGATATAAAGTTTCGTGCATCCAAACAGTATCTCCCCTTTTTAATCTTTCCTGAAACATTTCCCTTTGAAAGAGCTTTACCGCCGAGATGTGAGAGGCTATGTCAACAATTTCACTCAATCTTAATTTCAAGAGCCATTCCCCATTATATTTTATTTTCACTTTTGAGAAATTCAAGATTTTTCTGGCCTGACGTTTCCAGCTTTTCATATTCTCTTCGATCTCTTTTGTGGAAATCCGCGACCTGGTTTTTTCTCTTTGAGAAGGGTCTCCTGCCAGAACCGTGCCTGTCCCGATTACTAAAATTGATTCATGTCCCAAATCTGCGAACTCCTGTAGCTTCCGCAGCGTTATTGTATGTCCCAGATGAAGCCTTGCCCCAGTGGGATCAATCCCTAGATAAAGCCTGATTTTTCGTTTCTGCATCAAGCGTTTCAGCCCTTCCCTGTTGGGCAAAACTTCTTCTGTCTTCCTTTCCAAAACTTCTTTTATTTTTTGAGGGTTGGTGTTCGTTTTCATGCTTTACTCATTTTAACAAAACTGTCTTAAATTGCCAATTTGCCTAAAATTTTGGTAAAATTAGGGATATGGCTCAGAGAAAATCTTACCGTCAAGTTTATCAAAAAAACAAAAGCAAAACCCGATTATTTTCTGTTTTGAAATTACTTGGGTTCAGTTTTTTACTTGCGTTTTTTGTTCTCTCAATTATTTTTATTTTCTACGCCAGGGATCTTCCTCGACCGGAAAAATTCACTGAAAAACAATTTATCCAGTCCACTAAAATTTATGATCGCACAGGCCAAGTCCTACTCTACGAAATTTATGGTGAAGAGAAAAGAACCTTAGTCAGCTTGGATAGAATCCCAGAACACCTTAAGCAAGCGGTTATTACCACAGAAGACGCTAACTTCTACAGCCATTTCGGGATTGACCCCCGGGGGATTATAAGGTCTGTTTTAATTAATCTGCAAATCCAGGAGCCAGTTTATGGAGGGTCTACCATCCCACAGCAGTTAATCAGGTCCACCTTTTTTTCTACTGAGAAAACTCTCGAAAGGAAAACTAGGGAAATTGTCTTGGCTCTAGAATTAGACAGGCGTTATTCAAAAGACCAGATTTTAGAATGGTATCTGAACCAAGTGCCTTTCGGTTCAAACTGCTACGGAGTGGAAGCAGCAAGCCAGACCTTTTTTGAAAAATCGGTTTCAGAAATCTCCATAGAAGAAGCTGCCATTCTGGCTAGTTTGATCAAAGCTCCAAGCTATCTTTCTCCTTATGGGAGCCAAAAAGACGAGTTGATGACCAGAAAAAATTATATTCTAGGAAAAATGGCTGAAGCTGGCTTTTTGACAGAACGCCAGGCGGAAGAATTAAAAAAAGAGGAGATAGCATTCACCGACAGGCCAGTCCAAATAAAAGCTCCTTATTTTACTTTATGGGTCAAACAACAAATTACTGAAAAGTACGGCGAGGAGTTTCTCAGGGAACAGGGGTTAAAAATTTACACTTCTTTGGACTGGGAACTCCAGGAAGCGGCTGAGGCTGCGGCCAAACAAGGGCTTGAGTGGAATAAAAACTATAACGCCCGCAATGCCGGGGTAGTGGCGATTAACCCGAAAACTGGCGAGGTTTTAGCTCTGACTGTCGGGGATGGCGATTATTACGCCCTTCCTTATCCAGAAGGATGTGTCTCGGGGGTTGATTGCATGTTTGACCCCCAATTTAATGTGGTCGTCGGCACAGCAAAAAATCCGGGACGGCAACCAGGATCTGCCTTCAAGCCTTTTGCCTATGCCACCGCTTTCAAAGAGGGAGCCAGCGACGAAGACGTCGTGGTTGACGAAGAAACTAATTTTGGGGTTTGGGGAGACGAAGAATATATTCCTCAAAACTATGATGAAAAATTCCGAGGAGAGGTAACTTTAAGACAAGCTTTGGCGCAGTCCTTAAACGTCCCTTCGGTAAAAGTATTGGTAAATCTTTGCGGAGACAACCCTGAAGAAAGCATTGAGAATGTCGTAAGGACGGCAAAGGCTTTGGGGATTACCACCCTGAATCCGCCCTTCGGCCCCTCAATAGTGCTCGGCGGCTGGGAAGTAAAATTATTAGAAATGACTTCGGCCTATGGAGTTTTCGCTACAGAAGGCCTGAAAGTTCCTCCGGTAACGATTTTAAAGATAGAAGACCAACAAGGGAATACTATTGAAGAAAATAAAAAAAGCTCAAAAAGAGTGCTGGAAAAAGAAGCAGCCAGAATGGTCAATGATATTCTTTCTGACAACGAGGCTCGGTCTCCAATGTTTGGTCTTCATTCTTCTCTTTATTTTGAAGGGTCCCAGGTGGCGGCCAAAACCGGAACAACCCAGGACTACAAAGACGCCTGGACTATCGGCTATACTCCTTTTATCTCTGTCGGGGTCTGGGCAGGAAACAACAACAACGCTTCTATGGCAGAAAAACCTGCTGTGGTTATAGCAGGCTCAATTTTCCATAGTTTTATGGAGAAGGCTCTCTTAATATTCCCTCAAGAAAATTTTAATCCGCCAGGAGATTCCTAACTAGTTTTGATAGGCATCACCAAATAGAGATAATTATCATCTCCTTTAAATCTGATCACCCCCGGCTTGTCGGACCCTGTAAGCTCCAAAACAACCTCTCCTTCTTTTTCTTTACCGGCGATGACGCTCAAAAGCCCCTCTAGCAGAAATCTGTGGTTGAAAGAAACTTCGCAGGGTTTCCCCTCCACCTTTCCTTTTAAAAAACTTTGATGTTCGCCGATGTCTGGGTTTTGGCTGGACAAGTCTAATTGATTCTTTTTAGGGTCAATTTTTAATTTAATTTCGTGGATTTTACCGCTGAAAAGAGACGCTAATTTTACCTGATTAATAAATTCTTGTGACAGCAAGCTGACTTTAGTTTCATGTTGTTTAGGAATAATTTCTTGGTAATTAGGGTAGTCGCCCTCAATCAGCCGGGAGGTAAGCTGCACCTGAGGGTGGGGGGTTTCGGAAGAAGGTATTTCAAACATAACTTGGTTTGGCGAAAAATAAATTACCAAGTTGCCGTCCTTTTCGCTAAAAATATTGATGATTTCTTTGGCCGCCCTTTGGGGGAGAATTAAAGAATAATCTTTTTGGATATTGCCAAGTCCTGATTCTAAATAAAGCTTTCTCTCTCCTAAACGGAAGCTATCGGTGGCGACCATGGTGATTAATTCTTTTTGGAAAAGAAAATATATACCGGATATCTCTGGTTTAGTGGAAGAAATACTGGCGATATCAACTACCTGGCTCAAATTTTGGCAGAATAATTTACTTGGTATAGAAATACTTTCTTCAGTAGGGACCTTCGGGATAATCGGGAATTCTTCTGAGGAGAACCCCTTTATTGAGGTTTTATAATTATCACAATCAATTTTCAAAGTTAAATCTTTCAAACTTAAATCTACCGGTTTATTCGGAAGAAAATTAATAAAACTTGATAATACTCGAGCCGGTACAGCTATCTTCCCTTCTTTTTCAGTTTTTACCAAGGTCCACCATTTTATACCAACTTCCAGGTCGGTAGTGGTTAGGCTTAAAAAGCTCTTTTCAACATTTACCAAAATATTATTTAAAATTGGCAAATTTAAGGATTTGGCAGAAATCCTTTCTACAACACTAATACCGTCTTTTAATTTATCTTTTAATATTGTTGTTTTCATTGCTGTGGATTAGGTTTGATTTTATCGTGTTTGTTCTGGAGATTTTTTTTGGAGAAAGAGAGGGAATAAAAGGGGAAAACTTACGCGTCTTGGGTTATCCACTGTAAATACGCTGTTTTATTAACCCGATTTCATTAGAAAGGTTTTCGTCTTTGCCTAGTTCTTTCACAACTTTTTCACAGGAGTGAATGGCAGTGGTGTGGTCCTTCCCCCCAAACCTTCTTCCAATAAAAGGATAGGAACTTTTTAATTCTCCTCTCAATAAGAACATGGCTATCTGCCGAGGCCTAACAATCTCTTTTTTTCTAGAGGAGGAAATTAAATCTTTTTCTTTTAAATCGTAAAATTCAGCAACTATCTGGATTATTTTCTTAGGGCTGGCTACTCTATTTGGAGACAAAAGCAGGCTTTTTAATAATGCTTTCGACGACTCTAAAGTTGGGGCCTGGTTGTTTATTTTTTGATAAGCCACCAGCCTGTTTAAAGCTCCCTCCAGCTCTCTGATGTTTTTTTGGATATTGGTGGCGATATAATCCGTAACTTCGTCTGAAAAATCAACCCCCTTTTCCTGACATTTAGCTTTTAAAATGGCGATTCGGGTTTCGTAGTCGGGGTAGCTGATGTCTCCTATCATCCCCCCTTCAAAGCGGGACCTTAGCCTTTCGGCTAACGCCGGGATTGCCTTTGGCGGCCGGTCCGAAGAAAGAATAATTTGCTTGTTGCTTTCATACAAACTATTAAAGGTATGGAAGAACTCTTCCTGAGTTTTTTCTTTGCCGGCCAAAAACTGGACATCGTCTAAAATCAGAACGTCGGTAGCACGATATTTGGCTTTAAAATTTTCCATATCGTGGTTCTTTATTGAAGAGACAACCCCGGCTGTAAATTTTTCAGCCGGGATATATTTCACTTTCTTCTGAGAAAAGTTTTTAATTATAGCATTGCCCACGGATTGCAAAAGATGGGTTTTTCCCAGCCCCACCCCGCCATAAATAAAAAGAGGATTATAAACTAAGCCTGGTTTTTTGGACACTGCCCAGCAAGCCGCCTGGGCTAATTCATTAAAAGGACCGACGACAAAGTTTTCAAAAGTATAACGAGGGTTAAGGTGAGTATCTTTATCTATTTTGAATTCTTCAAACTCCAGCTGCCCGGGCTGGGGGATAGATGGCGGGGGAATCTTTAAAGTTTTCAATTCAGATTTCCCTACTTCATATTTTACTTCCTTGATCTCTTTGTCTAAATTATAGAGAATTTTAAAAATCGTTTTGCCATACTTATTTTCCAGCCACTCTTTAGCAAAGGAATTAGGGACATAAACCAAGGCCTGCCCGTCCTTATAAGAAACAATTGCCGTGTTTTTGAACCAAGTGGCAAAATTGGCTGAAGAAATATTTAATTGAATTTGGGCGAGGACTGCTTGCCAAAGCTCTTCCTTTGTCATCGAAATAAATCTTTAGCTTCATTGAGTATCGCTATCGACTATTAGCTTCATTGAGTATCATATCACAAAGTCAAAGCAAAAGGAAATAAAGCAAAAATTAATGGAATTGTTGATAAAATGAGGAAAACCTGTGGATGAAAAGAAAGAAAGTAAGTAGGCGATGAGAACTTTGTCCTCATCTTCACCTTCGTCCCTTGTAAATTTTAATGAAGGGACTCGGTAATTGACGTCGGCTATTTTTTTTGATACGATAGAAAAGCGTATGTCTATTACTTACCACAAAAAAATAAAAAAAAGAAAAAGAAAGCACGGCTTCCTCAAAAGAGCAAAAACAAAAGGAGGGAGGAAGACAGTTGTTAGAAGAAGAAGAAAAAAAAGAAAGGAAATTACCGTTCAATGAATTTTTAATTCATTTAACCTTCGGGTTTAAATAAATGTTGCCACAGGACAGTCGTCTCCAAAACGAAAAAGATATCGAGAGGGTTTATAGAAAAGGGAAAAGCTTCAAAGAGGACTTTTTGGTTTTAAAAGCCGTGAAGAACAGTCTGGCCAAAAGCCGTTTTGCCTTCATCGTTTCTCAAAAAGTCTCAAAAAAGGCGGTGGCAAGAAACAAAGTAAAAAGAAGATTAAGAGAGACAATTAAAAAACAGATAAAGGCAATGGCTCCAGGATTTGACAACCTGGTGATCGCACGGTCCGAGACATCGGAGAAAAATTTTCCAGAAATTGAGAAAGTTCTGATAAAGCTTTTGAAAAGAGCGAAGTTAATAAAATGATCCAAGAATTTATTTTAAGAATAATTAAATTTTACAAGTTATTTATTTCACCAAACTTCCCCCAAAGCTGCCGATTTTATCCAAGCTGCTCTAGTTTCACCATGCAGGCGATTGAGAAATATGGAGTTTTTCGAGGACTCAAAAAAGGTTTTTGGAGAATATTAAGATGCAATCCTCTCAGCAAGGGAGGAGTAGATCTCCCATAAGTCCATGGATTTTTTTATTTCAGCTTTCCATACAATATTATATCAGCCTTTATTTAACGCCTTAATCTTAATTTATCAGTACCTGCCTGGTCAGGACTTTGGGGTAGCAGTGATTGTTTTGACAATTTTAATCAGGGTGGCCCTCTATCCCCTGATGGTTAAGTCTTTGAAATCCCAGAAAGCTCTTTCTGAGCTTCAGCCGAAGATTCAAGAAATCCAGCAAAAACACAAAGACAACAAAGAGCAGCAGTCAAAAGAGATGATGGAGCTTTATAAAAAAGAGAAAATCAATCCTTTTGGCGGGTGCCTTCCTTTGCTTTTACAGCTGCCAATTCTGATTGCTCTTTATCGGGTATTCTGGAAAGGATTAAGCCCTGAATCCATGGGATTTCTTTACAGTTTTGTCCCCAACCCAGGCGCTATCAACCCTTCTTTTTTGGGGTTGATTAATATGGCAGAGCCCAATTTAATCTTGGCTTTCGTGGCAGGCATAACTCAGTTTTTCCAGACAAAAATGTTGCTTCCCCAACAGAAAATCTCAAAAGAAAAAACAGACCAGATGGGCCAGTTTTCTAATATGATGCAAAAGCAGATGCTTTATTTCTTTCCCATTTTGACAGTTCTTATACTCTGGCGTTTGCCTTCCGCGATCGGCATTTACTGGATAGTGACGGCCGTCTTTTCAATCGGACAGCAGTATTTAATCTTCAAGAAAAAAAATGCTCGATGAATCAAAAATTCATCTCGCCTCTCATAAATTTTTAATTTATTTCAATGCTCAATAAGTCAGATTTAAAAACAATAAAAAATACAACAGAGGAGTTCTTCAAAAAAATGACTTTTGAAGTTAATCTTGAATTTCTACCGGAGAAAGAAGAAACCATACCTATCGATTTGAAAACTGAAGATCCTCAGATCCTAATCGGAGAAGGGGGCCAGACCTTGGCCGAAATCCAGCATCTTTTGAAATCAATCCTCAGAAGAAAAATCAAAGAACCTTTTTATATTGACTTTGACATCAATGATTATAAAAAGAAAAAGAGAGAATATTTAAAAGAGTTAGCCAGTTCTGCTGCAGATGAAGTAGTGTTTTCTAAAAAAGAAAAACAGCTGGCTTCAATGCCAGCCTACGAAAGAAGAATTATTCATATGGAATTGGCCGATCGCCAAGACGTTATTTCAGAAAGTATTGGACAGGAACCTGAAAGGAGAATAATAATCAGGCCCTACTCCTAGTCAAGTATTGGCAAAATCAAAGTGGTCAGATCGGGGTTTATAACCTGGAGGATTAACCAAGAGGCCAAAATAATTAATAAGCCGAAAAAAGCAGAAGAAATTTTGTCTTTGGCGTCAGTTATCTTGGCCGGGCTGCCGGCTGACGTCAACCACTGAACTCCTCCCCAGACCAGCATTACAAAAGCTGAGATGCCCGCTATTCCGATAATAAAGTAATAAAACCAGGCGATAAGGGTGTTCAGGTCCATGTCTAAAGAAAGCGTAATTTCCCCCACTCCGGGAATTGTTATGGTGGGATAATCTAATTCCAAAGCAAAACTGGCATTCGGCAAAAGCAAAAAAGAAACTATAATAGCTAATCCTAAAAATCTTTTCATCTTTAATTAGTATATCACTTTTCTTTTAAAGTAAGAATAACTGAAATACTCCAGAAAGGGACTATCCCTACAAAAGGAGCAAGTTCTCCCAGAAGAGCTATTCCTGCCCGGACCAGAGTTCTCCTCAAAGGCCCCTTCATTCCCTTAGCCAGCTGTTTTTTTAACCCCATTCTCTGCTTGCCTATTCTTTTAAGAAGGGCTTTTTTTTGTTCCTCTCGGTTTTTGATAATTTTCCCTGTTCGGTAAAAAATCCAACCTCCAATAACAGCGAAAGTAAAAACATCCATGGCTACCCCAAGCAATTTCGGGATTACAAAAATGCTGGTTAGCTCCAAAAAGATATCTATAGCATCAAAGGTCACGGCTAAGGGCAAAGCGAAACATAAAAAATCAATATCAAAAGGCCGTACTTTAGCTTTCTCGCCGGCATCGTCTACTTTCCCCAAAGCCTCTTCGTCTGAAAGATATTGTTGGGCAGCTTCAGCCATAATTTATTAAGTTAGTTTGCCTTTGGCTTTTTTAATTTTTGCCACTTCTTCGGGAGCAGTGGTGATGAACTGGTCTTCTACATAGGAGGCCACAACTTTAATCGCTACATGTTTTTGTCCGGCAAAAAATATTCCTTCCCCTACCGCTGCCTGTAGCAACAAATATTTTTCTTCTTCGGTCATGTTAAAAGTTTTTTTAACCAAATCAATGGTAGCCGGGCTCTGTTTCATCAAAAGCTGAAGGGAGGAGTTGGTGATTATTGGTTTTCCGTAATCTGACTTCATAAAATCACCTACGTCCTGTGTGATGGTTGTTACCCCGAGCCAGTATTTTCTGGCTCTTTTGCAGATGCCAAAAAGGAAAGAAGCCCCGTCTTCTGTCTGCATTATCCACCAGGCTTCATCTACCACCAAAATTCTTTTTTTAAGTTCAGAGCGGACTTTATTCCAGATATATCTCATAATAATGAACATTGCCATTGGGCGAAGCTCATCTTCCATATCCCTAATGCCGAAAGAAACAAAGGGCTTATCCATAGAGATGTTGGTGGGCTGGTTGAAAAACTGGGAGAAAGTCCCTTTGGTAAATTTTCTGACTCTCCTGACTAAAGACTCAGCCCCTTCCATACTGCCCAAAACTTCTTCAAAATCAGACATTAAAGGAATTTTATCCGGCCAGGCCAAAGAGTCGGTTTCTGGGGCTATATCTCGGGCAGCATAGGTTTCGGTGATTGCCCTGTCGAGAATGGCGTCTTCTTCCGGGGTTAATCCTCCCAACATAATTCTCAAAAGGCCAACTAAATTAATAATATTTGACCTGAGGACGTCAGCCGGCTTTTCGTCTTCTCGAGGGATAGGCAGATCAAAAGGATTTATATGGCTGGGGGAACTCAGAGACATATTAAAGAAAGAACCTCCTACAGTTTCAGCTAGATACTTGTATTCGTTTTCCGGGTCTAAAATAATTACATCTACCCCTACCATTAAAGAACGAAGAATTTCCAGCTTTACAGCATAAGATTTTCCAGAACCCGCTTTGGCGAAAACTACTGAGTTGGCGTTTTCCAAAGAAAACCTATCAAATAAGATTAAGGAATTATTATGGCGGTTGATTCCGTATAAAATTCCTTCGTTAGAACTTAAGTCAAAAGAGACAAAAGGGAAGATTGAAGACAGGGGGTCGGTGTTCATTGGGGTGTGGACCATTATTCGGTCTAACCCATAGGGAGCAGTGGTGGTAAAGGCTTCCTTCTGCTGGTAAAGAGCAGGCTTCACGTAAATCAACCTTGATTCCAAAATTGACCTCAAGGTAGTTTCAATCTCTTTAATTTCTTTTAAGTTCTTTCCATAGACAGTCAGATATAAGCCAAACTTAAACATCCTTTCTTGGGCTGTTTGCAGCCTGTCTCTCAGCCCTTCCAGGTCTTGGTAGGCGGTTTGCAGAGCTGGGTCCCTGACGAGTCCCTTCCCCTGCCTTTCCATTATTTCTGCCTGGACTTCAGTCACCCTTTTCCTTAATTGTTTTAAAATCTGGCCGGTTTCTATGGGGTGAATGTGAAAGCTGATATCCAAGGAAGTATCCAAGTTTATCACCGGAGAAAACCAGGCCGTACTCAAATACCTAGGATAAGAAAAAATAAAGTAGGATTTAGCGAACCTTTTTCCCAGCTTTAAGTGGTCGGAAGCTACTAAAATAGAAGAGGGAGCAATAATATCTTTCGCCTCAATATTCGGTGCCTCAAAGATTTTTTCTGAAGCTTTTGCCCCTTTCTTTTTTAAAAATGGTAAATTTAGCATATTTTATCTTACTAATTCTGATGGTATTTCTGGATAGTACCCTATCTCTGATTCTTCCGGGTGGTATAAACTCCAAAAGAGCTCAATTAATTCAGAAGTATTTAGAGGAACGCATTGCAAGCCGCACCTTCTTAACCCCAAGGCTACAAATTCCATTCTTTGCCAGAGTTGGGATTTAGCTCTTTGAAATTGGGTTTCTGTGCCGGTTTTCTTCATTCCAGGGACTTCGATTAAAGTGAAGGGCACTACTACAAAGAAGTTTTTGGCTAATATCTGACCACCGGCAATCAATTCCTTTATGAATTTGTGGTATTCAGCCGTCTGTACTTTTAATAATTCGTTTTCCTGTTTTTTTTCTAACTCCTTTAATTTATCTAAATAGCCGGTTATATTCAGAATTCTTGATTGGACAACTATTTCCAAAGAAAAATCCAAAGAATTAAGAAAGTTTTGAAATTGGTAGATTATAGCCTGTTGCTCTTCGTCTGATTTCAAAGCAAAATTCTGGGAAGAGACCATAACTATTCCCCTTAAGGCTTTGTTTTTCAAAACGACCACCCCTTCTTTGATTTGGTCTAATTCTAAAAGTTGTTGGGTTGGAGCTTGCTGCATATTACTCTATCTGGTTTCTATTTTAGTGTGTAATTTTTTTAATTGGCTTTTCCCGGCAATCTTTAAAGGAAGCCCTTCATCCTTGTCTTCCGTAGCCTTGGCAGAGAAGGGCTTCTCCTCTTTCTTATAAATTTTGGCTACCAGCTGCTCTTTTTTTCGCCAGATATACATTTTAGGAGTTAAGCTATAAGTTAAGAAATTTGCGATAATTGCAGGCAAAGACCTTCCCCCAATCTTTAAAAAAGCAAAAGCCGCAGCTCCCAATCCCAGAACCACGCAGGAAATTAAAAAAAGATAAAAGGGAAGAGTGAAATAAATAACAAAGCAGCCGGCTCCTGCTATTGCCAAGTAAGTGAATTGCTTAAAGGTGAGAGGGCCAATTATTTTGGCTTCGTGTTCGATAAATTGAGGAACGGTATAACGCATTTTAATCTTCTGTTAATTCACGATATATGTCTTTGCGCGGAGGAGCTTTTTCTTCCTTGTCCGCCGGAGATCTGGCGGCGGCTGGTTCTTTTTCTCCCTCCGTTTTAATCGGCGGTGTAATTTCTATTTTATAAAGTTCTTCCAAAGCCGGCCTCAGGGGATAGAAAACAAACCTGTTGATTTCTTTAGTAATTCCCTTAGCCAGAACTTCGGGCAATCCAACTTTGCCTTGGATAGTCTTTTGGAAGTCAGAAGGAGGAAGCAGCCCCATTAAAACCTGGCCAACAAAATCTGCAATTTGGCTGACTCCTTCTGTCAAAACACCGTAAGTCCTGCAAGCGTTAAGAATGTTTTCGGAAGTTTCCAAAGAGAAAACCGCTTCTTGCAATTCTTCAGGAAGTTGGTCAAAAAGCTTTTCTAATTGTTCTTTTGTGTAGGTTTCAGGCATAGGATTGACAAATTTAAAATATAATGTATAATATGGGCAGATAAAAGGGTGGAACTTTTCCAACTAATATCGGAGAGATAGAGAAATAAACAATAAGGAGGCAGATTATGTTCGAATGGTTACGCAACATGGGCAGGCCCAAGTCAAGTACTGGACCCGAAAGGAATGGTGCTAGCAAAGACCTCAACGAAGCCAGACAGAGAAACCAGGAATCTCAGAAACTTGGCCAAACTCTGGACCGAATCCAGGAAAGGGGTAGATCAACCAAGAAATACTGGGGAGATATAACCATCCCGCGGACTGTTCCCGGCCGTTCCATGGAAGAGCTGAGAGAAATCGACAGCCTTCTCAGGGAGTCAGGAATGGTCATGGAAGCTGCCAGTCTCAACCTCGAAGCGTCCAAGGAAACTCTTCGTGCGGTCGAAGGTCTTAATGAGATAATCAAAGAGGCTAAGATCAGCGACGAGGAAAGGGCTAAAATCGACGAAAAGATTGACGCTGTCCACAAAAACGACCTTTCCAAGCAAACTACCTAACCCTCTATCTCTCAATACCATCCTAGGGGCGAAAGTTAATTCTTTCGCCCCGCCTGTTTTTTAAGAGCTTTTTTCCAAGTTTTTTCTTTCTTTTTTCGGCAATTCTGGAGTCAACTTACGATTTTCTATGTCTTGCATTTCTTGCTCGGTGCTGTCCATCGCCTTTTCCAACCTCTCTATGCTGCCGATTTTACTCATTATTTCTTTTTTCTCTTTTTCCAATTTTCTTAAGTCACTTGCCTTTTCTTTCAAGTCGTTTAGCCCTTCTTTACCGCTCATAGCATGCTCTAAGTTCAAGCTTAAAGCTTCAATCTTTAGTTCATCTTTTTCTCTTTTAGCTTTCCTTAGATCTCTATTAATCTCTCTTATTCTGTTAACCCTGCGTTTTATTCCCCCTTTTGATTCTCCCATTAATTTTTCTCCTCCAGTCATTCTTGCTATATCTCCTTCTGCCATCAAAGACTCATTGTTTATTTTTTCTATTCTTGACCGATCTTCAATAAATTTGCTCAATTTATTTCCTAAAGTTTTTAATCTTGTTTGCGAAGCCAAATCTCCCTCTAATCGGTCTCTTCTCTCTCTTATTAAGCCTAATTCTTTTTGGGCGGCATCTATTATTTCTGTTGTTTCTCTGCTGCCCTTTGCTTGACCTAATTTATTAGTAGCTTCTCTTTCCTGTTTTACAACATCAGCCAGTCGGTCTCTTATCATTTTTTCTGAAGTTCTTGGAGTCTCAGCCTTTTGTATTTTCTGCCACGAGTTAATAGCTCTTTCGGCTGCCTGATTGTCTCTTTGGTTCATTCCTTCAAGAGTTTTTATTTGGCTTTCATATTTAGATATAGCATTTTTAATACCAGCCAGGTTTTTTCTAGCAAAATTAATTTGAGGCTTAGTAACGTTTTCAGCTCCCCTCAGCTCCTTTAAGTTTTTTTCTTGTTCTCTACTCTCTTCCTTTAGGGCCTCTGTCTCATTTTTGAATTTATTAATATCTATTGTTCTGGACGTAACAGCGCTTTTTCTCACGTCAATTCGGTTTTCTGCTTCCTGAATACGTTTTGGTAAATTATTAAACTGTTTTTCCAGTCCTTTTCTTTGACTAGTAACATCTTTTAATTCTTTTTGAGATCTTGTCTTAGCTAAATGATAGAGATTGGGGATCCTTCCTTTTAAGTCTTCTTCTTTTTCTCTGAGTCCTGAAATTTGGACTGCCAATGGCTGTTCGCCAAGAGGGACTTCAACTTTAATAACTCCTCTTCTTTTTAGTTCACGGTTGACTGTAGATAATTCTTTTTGATAGAGCGCGTGATCTCTCCAATTAGCGTCGCTTCTTTGTTTCGGGTCAATCCCATTAATGGTTGCTACGGCCATTGCGGCCGAGGCCTTCTCTGAGAGAAGAACACTTTCGTCCTTGCCTCTTAGTTCTCTCTCGGCCTCAATTATTTTTTTGCGGTCCAGCGCTCCTTTTAATTGTTTTGCCTGCGATTTTGTTCTTTCGTTTTTTGGAGTTGCATTTATTTCCGCAATTTGTGCCTCCATTCCCCCTTGCTCCTTTTTGAGATCTTCGTCACTGCGATCAGTGATAGTTTTTTCTGTCACCATATTTTCTACGTCTTGAGCAGTCAGGTTATCAATCGATCCCAAGCCTAATCCTCTGGCAGCTGTGCTAGTTGACCAGCGGAGAATATCTCCTCTGCCGTTATCAATAAACCACTGAGCTCCTTTCCCTTGGATATGTTTCCAGGTGGCCTCTCTCTGTTCTTTTTCCAAACGAAGCATTTGGGGAGTTAATTGGGAATCTCCTTTTAGCATAATATCGTCAATTACCTTTTTTCCTCCTTCAGTTTCAGGATCAATATCAACAATCTCATCAGAAATGTCTTTGGCGGTAATTTTATCGTAAATTTTATCTTGATGTTCTTTACTTACTCCCATCTGATCCATTCTGCTCAGAAAAGCTTTCTCGATAAGACGCCTGTGAGGAGTTCCTCTGGTCTCAGCCACTTTATAAGCCTTGGAAACATCTTTCCAATTAAGCCGGCCGTCATCTACAGCAGCATCAATGTCTTTTTTATCTCCGTTTTTGATAGTGCCCTTTATATAACCAAGAAAACCATTCATGTCTCCCTTATGAAGGGCCTCTCTAGCGTAATTAATAGTGTTTGCAGAATTTCCATCCGCAA
>Ga0265594_1001735_pt1 | contig 16448 bp, 15 predicted proteins | sample saktaG_11_FD_190147 | JGI IMG/M metagenome (GOLD analysis project Ga0265594, IMG submission 190147) | Saline water microbial communities from Sakinaw Lake, British Columbia, Canada - sak_2011_5_24_80m | ecosystem: Environmental > Aquatic > Non-marine Saline and Alkaline > Saline ... | reverse complement strand
GCCATTTGAAATAGTTCTATATCTCTCATAATCTGTAATCTATACCATTCTTCAAATTATGCTACAATTATTACCCACTCAATTCAGCGAGGAGCCACTTTTATATTATCATTTCGACAGTCTTTTGAAATATACCTTACACCAAACTGTTGAACATGTAGACTTACTTCTAATCTACGAGTTAATTCAATATCTTTTGCATTGTATAACTTCAATTCTTCGCTTTTTAGTTTTAAAAATTACAATAAAATTTCTCAGTTCTTCCGATCACAAAACATGTCTCTCATTAAATCGAGGTAATCAGATAAAAGCCTTGTCACAAGAAATTTCTTTCTAACGCTTTCCCTACCTTTTTTGCCAAGTTCCTTCCCTAAATTGGGGTGTTTTATAATCTCTACAATTCTATCTGCAAATCCTTCATTATCAAAAGGGTCAACCAAAAAACCATTTACTCCATCAACAATTTGTAAAGGTATGCCACCAACATTTGACGCCACTACAGGTCTTTCTTTCCAGAGCGCTTCAGAAATAACAAGACCAAATCCCTCCCTTATTGACTTCTGAATTATCACATCCGATCTCCGTTGTAGAGCATTCACTAGAATATTATTTTCAGAAGTTATAAGATGAACATCACCCGTTTCTATTAGTCTATTTGCCTTTTTCTTTACCTTTTCAAATATCTTTACACCTTCGGGATCATCGGTTGCCATACTGCCACATAGAACCAGTCTACAATCGACTTTTTGCTTGACAAGTTTAAATACTTCAATTACACCTTCAGGGTCTTTCCATTTATCAAATCTTGATATTTGGGTTAGAAGCGGCTTATCCGTTGGAACACCGAACTTTTTAAGGTATTTTGAGATGACATTTTCACTTAGTTCCATGTTTTTGGGAGATAATGGGTCGATAACCGGATGAATTATTTTTTGATCCAGGTAAATATCATCTTTTTTATATTCCTCGCTTGAAAAAATTGCAGTATCATACTTTAAAATGAATCCTTTTAGAAATTCCCACAATTGTTTATTTGGATGCGAAATATCTATATGACACCGCCATATCCACGGTTGTTTTTTTCTGTAAAAATTAATAAGTGGGAGTGGCTGCGGATCATGTATAATAACACAATCATGATCCAAATGTGTGTAGACAGAGAAATCTTCACTGGTTTGGATATAAAGCTTCTTTTTCATTTCACTCAGGTTAATTTTATCCCCCTGCAGAGCATTGTGGAATTTTTTTGTGATATTAAAAAGGTCGGGATTACCACGTATTATCCTCCAGCCGGCATCAATTCCTATCTCATTAAATAGTGGAATAAGGCTATGCAAAATTTCCGCAACACCGCCACCCATATAAGTAGAATTAAGATGAATCATACTCCTGCCATAAAGCCCTCTCGCTTTTTTATATATATTGCTTATAGTCTTGTCACCCACAATTTCCCGGTAATCGTTCAAACGAATCATCTCTTATCCCTCTCTAAAATTGCTTTCAACAACTGTCTTACTTCCATTGGTGACTTTATTCTGAATTTAGCAACAGATGAGCCATATCCCACCTTAATTGAATATGCCCAATCGGGAAGTACATTAAAAATATCCTCATCCGTCAAATCATCACCTATTGCTAACATAAAATCAGCATCATTTTTTTCAATCCATTGCAGAGCTACTCTACCCTTACTTATTTCAGAGTTCTTCACTTCAATAACTTTACTTCCTTCCAAAAGTTGAAGATTCATATTTGCAATAAGGTAGTTGATCGTTTCAACAAGTTCGCGGGCTCTAATATCTCCAATCTCAGAATGGGTCTTTCGATAATGCCACACAAGGGAAAATTCCTTCTCTTCAATAAAGGAGCCAGGAGTTCTATCTTCATAAAACTCCATAATTGGAAGTATCTCTTTTTTCCATTCCTGAGACAAATGCTCAATCATTTCCCATTTACTACTCTTATTGCGGAACATCGCTCCATGTTCAGCTACCAAACTGATATCTATTTTGCCAAACCATTTTTGTAGTGTATCCTTATCTCTACCACTAATAATTACTACTTCAGTCCCTGAATGATCAGCTAACTCCCGGATTAATTTTAAAAGTTCGTCATCTGGTTTTGCTTTTTCAGGCAAGTCAGTAAATGGGACAAGTGTTCCATCATAATCTAAAAAAATCAGTCTCTTTTTACTCGATATGTACCTCTTTACCAATTCTTTTATTGCTGAATCGTTAATTCTTTTTGCCCGCAGTTCACTTTGAAGTCTTTTGGTCTTGTGAAGGCTATCCATAAAATCTTTCCCCCACCGTTTAACATCGTTGCGCATCAATCTATTTTGCACAAAAGTATTGCGTTTAATCTGCTCTTCTTTAGGCATGTTTACTGCCACCTTAAGCGCATCAGCAATTTCATCAATATTATTAGGATTAATAATCAAAGCATCTCCTAATTCCAGTGAGGCGCCGGCAGTCTCACTTAGAATTAAAACCCCAATTTTATCCCTTTTACTTGCAATATATTCTTTTGCTATGAGGTTCATGCCATCTCTAAAAGGAGTAACAAGAGCAATATCTGCTATACAATAAAATGCTGATAGCTCCGAAAATGGAAGAGAACGATAAAAATATAGAATAGGGGTCCAATCAGTTGTTCCATATCTACCATTAATCTGACCAACAAATTCATCTATCCTTTTTTTAAGTTCCCTGTAATATTTCACTCTTGAACGTGAAGGGACTATGACTAAAACCAAAGTAACTTTTTCTCTATATTCCGGGTTAATCTCTAAAAAAAGATCGAAAGCCTGAAGACTCTGTAAAATACCTTTTGAGTAATCGAGTCGATTTATCGATAAAACAATTTTTCTATCACTGATCCCTTTTCTATACTTCTTAATTTTTCTTTGTACTGTCGGATTTTCGATACTGTCAGAGTATTTATTATAATCTATACCCATTGGAAAAGAATCAACTTTTATTATTCTATCGTCAACAGTTAACTGATTAAACACATGTTCAATACCCAAAAGACGATTGACTGCATTAAGAAAGTGTTGGGCATAGTCATAAGTATGAAAACCGATAAGGTCTGAGCCCAAAATACCACTAAGAATCTCATTCCTCCATGGTAAAGTGCGAAATATCTCAAAAGAAGGAAAAGGAATATGCAGAAAAAATCCAATTGTTGCATCGGGGAGTTTTTCTCTCAAAATTCCGGGAAGCATCAATAGATGGAAATCGTGTATCCATATAACATCACCAGGTTTTACAACCTCCAGCATTTTTTTACAAAAAATGTTATTAACACGTCTATAAACCCCCCATAATTCATTATCATAAACTGCATACTGATTGAAATAATGAAAAAGAGGCCAGACCGTTCCATTACAGAAACCTTCATAATACTTTTTAACGTCACTTTTTGAAAGGAAAACCGGATACATATTTTTCGATAATAAACTTTTCTTTATGTCTATCTTATCACTCTCCACATCCGAAGTAAAGCCGGGCCAACCAATCCATATACAATCGGGTGATTTACAAAATGTGCTCAAACCTGTTGCCAAACCACCTGCGCTCTGATAATAATTCAGTTTACCTTTACGCTTTTGTATGGTAATTGGCAACCTATTCGATACTATTACTATTCTACCCAACGTATCTCTCTTAATAAACTAATTTTTAGAGAATATCTTCTACCTGTAAAAGATAAAATAATCATATTTTACTATTTCTTAATAGTGGTTACCTCTTTTCTTAATCTATATTAAAACTACTTATATATTAATTAAATATCAAGAGGTTCTGAAATTCAAATTCAAATATTCTGAACCATTTTAAATTTGTCCCAAAGAGAACGCTCCGGGAAAATTTAGAGCATTTGAGTTTATTTAGGATTTTGAATTTCGGATTTAACAATTTTTTCGTTGGAATATTTTCGAGCGAATTCAACTATTAATTACTTGCAATCAAGCCTTATCTTGTACTGACTTCATCACTCAATTCATTGGTGTCATCGGCTTTTTTAGGAAAATGTTGAGCCAGTATTTCACCCATTTTTTGGACAGTTTTGACCACACCTTCCAGATAAGTTCCGTTTTTAAAATAATCGGAAAGTCCGAAAGCAATTCTATCCCAGACTTCCTGCTCAACTCTGGAATTAATACCCATATCAGCCAAAATCTGAAATCGCTTTTCCGCGAGAATGATAAACAGCAGAATTCCGGTTCGGTCGCGGGTTTTTTCCATTCCAAGACGGGAGAATTCTGCCAGTGCCACCTCTTCGAGGCTGAGCTTCTTCAATTTCCGGGGCCGTTTACTGAAAATACTGACCCGCACTTCGCCGGCGGTATCATTCTCGGCTCTCGTACAAGCCCCGGCGATTTTCTTTAAATCATCTTTTGAAAAATATGTGTCGATTAACGCCATTATAAACTCACAATTATGAATTAATATTTACAATCCGAATCTAACGGGACGGGGTGTTGGAGTACTGGAGTATTGATCCGAAGGATCTCCTCTGGAGGAGTACTGGAGTACTGGAGTAATACAAAATCTGATCATTATTTCCCAATTTCAAATTTCCAGTTTCCAATTTCCAATTCTACCTACCATCCTCCCGACGCGCCTCCGCCGCCGAAGCCGCCGCCACCACCGGAAAAACCACCAAATCCGCCACCGCCGAAACCACCTGACCGTCCGCCGCCACCGCGGAACATACTGGCACCCAATAATGCCATAAATAAACCACGGCGTCCTCTACGACCACCACCGAGGAAAAACAGGAAGAACAAAATATAGAAGATCAGCGATCCAAACGATTTCCCGGTTTCCCTGCGTGAACGCTGGTATTTACGCGGGTCGGCTTTATATTCGTTGCGGGTGGCTAACATAATTCCATTTATGCCGGCGTCAATACCGGCAGCATATTTTCCCTGCCGGAAATAGGGCGCGATCTCGTTGCGGATAATTTGAGATGAAACCAAATCAGTTAGAACGCCTTCCAGACCGTAACCGACTTCAATCCGGATTTTACGGTCGTTTACGACAATCAACAGTAAGACACCATTCTCCTTGTTTTTATCTCCCAGTTTCCAGGCATCCGTCACACGGATCGAATAATCCTCAAGAGATTCGCCCTGAAGGGATGGAATTATTAACACGGCGATCTGGTTAGAGGTTTTGGTTTCAAAGAAATATAGTTTCTCTTCCAGTTTCACTCGTTCTGTTTGTGAAATAACACCCGCCAGATCAGTAACTCTAACTTTTAACGGTGGAACATCCAAAGCAAAAAGCGGCAGAACAACACATATAATAATCGCGATTACTACCGATTTAATAAATCGTGAATTCATCATAATCCTTTTCTAAATCCCGTTAGAATTTAACATCCGGAACCGTTTCGGCGCCCGGTTGTGCTTCAAAATACAGTTTCTTTTCAAACCCGTACATTCCGGCAAGCAGATTTGTCGGGAAACGGCGAATCGTTGTATTATACAGCTGCACGCTTTGATTAAAGCGTTTCCGTTCAACGGCAATGCGGTTTTCTGTGCCTTCCAGTTGTGACTGGAGCGCCAGGAAATTCTGATTTGCTTTTAAATCGGGATATTTCTCAACAACGACCATTAACCTGCTCAATGCAGAACTGAGCGCGCCCTGGGCTTGTTGAAATTGCTGGAATGCCGCAGGGTTATTTAAAACTTCCGGCGATATGGACATTTGTCCGACTTTTGCCCGCGCTTCTGTCACAGCCATGAATGTTTCCTTCTCATGAGCGGCATAACCCTTGACCGTTTCAACTAAATTGGGAATTAAATCCGCCCGGCGCTGATACTGATTGCTGACCTGCGCCCAGGACTGGTTTACGTTCTCTTCCATTGTAACGAGTGAATTGTAAGTTTTCTTAAAAAAACTGAAAATCATCAATAAGACGACTAAAACGACAATCAGTACAATCCAGCCTTTTTTCATAGTAACCTCTTTTCTAATTATCAATATATGGAAACGGTTTCCATATATCAGCACTATTAGCAGTCAAATATTTCCACCTATCATCATGTTTTATTGAAAATTTTAAAAATATCACAGCAATCTCTCGTTTCTGATATATCTATTATCACAAGGGGAAATTAAATCTTGAACAAACAGAAATCAAGTGAAAATAAAATATCCCGGTTGCGTTTCTCCTTGTTAAACACCTCCGGTGTTTTTTGAAGGGGCTCTTTGTTCATCCGGCAATAGCCGGATGTTATTTATTTTCAACCCCTTTAGGATTTTCCAATTTCCTAAAGATATGTTTTGCGATGCTTTCCTTGATTTCTCGATGTCTGGGAATAGGCTGACATGTTTTTGTAATGGGATTCTGGTACCAGTCGTGTCTTCCTCCATGTCTGATCAGAATACAGCCGGATTTTCTAATTTGCTTTATCAAATCAATTCGCTTCATGCTATCTCAAGTTCCGCAACATGATGAACACAAGGGATGCGACCGCTGGTAAGTTCTTTATAAATATCAATTAGATTTAACTCTAATTCTTCCAATGTTTTCCCCTGGGTCATATAGTCCGGAAACTCTTCAAGATAGCCCACATACATATCATCCTCTTGATAATATATGAATTTTTGCTTTCCCATTTTGTTTATCTCCATATTTTTTCAAAAACATTAAAATTGCAAAATATCACAACAATTTCCCATTTCCGTATATCTATCATCACAAGAGAAAATTAAATCTTGAACAAACAGAAATCAAGTGAAAATAAAAGATTCCGGTGGCTGGTTTCCTTGTTAAACACCTTCGGTGTTTTGGTTATTGAGGACTCTTTCTATCACCAGACTTCGTCTGATGTTATTCAAATTCAATCCTTTCAGGATTGCCCATTGTCTATTCATCGCTCAAAACCCTGAAAGGGTTAAATATGAATAACAACAGGTGCAACCTGTTGACTGAGGAACCAACAACCACTCCCCAACCCTGAAGGGGTTGAAATACATAATGCTGCTATCGGGAAAAATTCCCGATAACCCGCCAATATAAACGGTCTGTTCGGCACAATTATTTTATTTATTTAGCAACCCGCCCCGTTTATAAATATCCATCTGGACCTGGGAAAAGGGCTGAAGTTTGCCGGATTTACCGGAGCGCCGGCTGTGGATGGCGACGGTTTCCAGATTAACGGTAATCGTATCACCATCCTGAATATTCAGTTTATCAATCAAACCTTTATCATAACACAGAATCGGCATGGCGGCATTAATGGCATTGCGTTCATAAATAGCGCCGAAAGATTCCGCCAGTATCAGCGGCACTCCCAGCGATTTAAAGCAATCCACCGCCTGCTGACGGGAGCTGCCGGCGCCAAAATTCTTACCGGTAACAACGATATCACCGGGTTGTACCTCTTTGGCAAAATTCTCATACCCTTCCAGGTTGTCAAAAGTGTACTGTCCCATTTCCTTAATATCGGTGATTGTCAGGTAACGGTTATGAAAGATCATATCGGTGTCGATATCATCCTTTTGAATTAGCCAAACCCGACCGGTAAATTCAACCGGTGGGACATCGGGACGACTTTTTTCTTTAACTTCACCCAGTTTGATTCCCTGAGCCATAAACTCCGCGGCTTTTGCCGGTAAATCATCGGGAGTCGTAATATAACCGGCTACTGCCGAGGCGGCTACCACGGCTGGCGACGCCAGATAGACGCTGCCCTTGCCCTGTTTTCCGGCAAAGTTGCGGTTACCTGTACTAAGAGTGATCTCGTTGGGTCCGTTCTGTCCCACCTGACCGGCGGCGCACCCGGCGCAACCAGCATTGGACACCAGGGCTCCGGCATTTTTAAACACTTTGATCAGCCCTTCATCCAGAGCCTCTTTCCAGATTTCGTCGGTGGCAGGGACAATTTTCAAAACTACTCCCGGCGCAACGGTTTTCCCCTTGAGAATATTCGCCGCAATGCGCAAATCTTCCATACGTCCATTAGTACAACTGCCGATAAAAGCCGAATCGATTTTGGTCTTTTTAACTTCCCGGATATCAACATCATCATGGGGATGACCCGGTTGTGCTACCATTGGCTTGAATGTAGAAACATTCACTTCATACTCCCGGTCGTACTCTGCACCCGGATCAGCGGCAAGCAAATTAATACTTTTTCCGGTTTGCGTTTCCAGTTCTTCAATTATCGCAGTTGTCGGCGTAAACAGGATAATTATAGCCCCCATCTCAGTTCCCATGGAGGAGATGGTGATCCGTTCATCCAACGTAAGCGCATCGACAGCATCACCGGCCATTTCCACGGCACAGCCCAGGAGCGTATTGGCACCAAATCGGTTCAGCAGATTAAGAACGATGTCCTTGGCACTCACATTTTCCGGTCGCTTCCCGGAAAAGTTGAGTTTGACCGATTTGGGGACCTTAAACCACGACTTGCCGCCGGCCCATACCGCCGCAATATCCTGGTCACCCATTCCCTGACCAAAAGCACCGATCGCGCCCATGATATTGGCGTGTGAATCGGTAGACACAAAGGTTCCGCCGGGCAGAATTAGTCCTTTATCAATGGCAAGGTGGGTTCCGATACCGGAATTTACATCATATACTTCAATTCCATTCTCCCGGGCATACTGACGACAGAAATGCTGATTAGCGGCATATTTCTGATCCGAGCCGCCCGGATTGCAGTCAAAGGTAAAAAAGGTCTTTGCAGCATCGTCCACTTCGAGACCATTTTCAATCAGGTTTTTCACCACATTGGCGCCGCCAAAATCACGAGCTACCCGGGCATCGATGCTGACATCGATGATATCGCTGGGTTTCACGGTTTCCCGGCTGCTGTGATTGGCAAGTATTTTTTCGATTAAATTCATACTTTTAGTCTCTCTTTAAAAGGTAAAAAGGTCATGAAGTCCGCATGATGGACGATATAGGCTTCGGTGCTGCGTTTGATCAGATCGCCTTCACCGGCATGGGCGGCAATAATATGGCAGACTTCCGGCGGGACGCCACACTGCTCCGCCAGTGAAACCCCGGAAAAGGGGTGGCGCAGATATTTACCATAGGCGCCCTGAACCGCCTTACCATTTTCATCCAGCATATATTCCACCAGTTTCCCCACATCACAGAGAATGGCACCGGCAATCAGTACGTCCATGTCCACTATCAGTTCACCATGGTACATCTCATTGATCTTCTGTCCGGCATCACGGGCAATATGTACCACGGAACGTTTATGATCCATAAAGGTGACTTTGAGATCGGGGCCGCAAAGCAAGGTAAAGGGAATCTTCTTAAGATCATCAGAAGTTAAGACACTTCTATCCAGGGCAAGTTCCCATGTTTTAGCGACCTTTGCTCTCAAATTCTCATCCTGAATCCACATCAGTTCAGGCCATAAGTCTAATACATCTTTATTCATTATTTCACACCTTATATTTGAATAATTATTAACGCTTATAGTTTGGCAATAATCGCATCGGTCATCTGTTTCGTCGAGGCGGCGCCTTTATCAACCACATCGGCACGACCTGTCATCTTCATCATATCATAGGTTCGGACCTTACCTTCGGCAATCACTTCCGCTACCGCTTTACGAATCTTCGCGGCAAGGTCGTTCTCATCAATAAAATCAAGCATCATACAGGCTGATTCTATCATGGCGATGGGATTTACAATGGACACCGGGTAATCGGCGTATTTCGGCGCCGAGCCATGGGTCGGTTCAAAGACGCCGATGCCGGAGTCGGGATTGAATTGCGCCGAGCAGGCAAAGCCGAGACCGCCGATGAGACCGGCAAAACCGTCGGAAACAATATCGCCAAACATATTTCCGGCAACGATGACGCCATAATTCTCGGGATTTTTGGTCAGCCACATCATCTGGGCGTCAATATTGGTGTTCCAGAGTTCAATCTGCGGATAGTCACTCTTCTGGATTTGCTGTGCCATTTTATACATCATACCCGAGGTTTCCCGGATCACATTGGGCTTTTCACAAACCGTGACGGACTTGTAGCCGTACTTTTTCGCATGTTCAAAAGCCGCTCTCAGGATTCGTTCGGTAGCCTTTTTGGTGAAAATCCGGGTAGATACGGATATTTCTTCTCGTGGTGCATTCCCAAAGTTCTTTACAAATTTTGGATGGGTCAGCAAGGCTTCATAGATCTTATCCGGCGGATTGCTCCACTCAACACCACCATAAAGTCCCTCTGTGTTCTGACGAAATATTATCACGTCCACTTCAGGCTCCTGAACTGTATTATTCGGACCGCGACGAATAAAATTCAACGGATTGCCCTTGTAAGAATGGCAGGGACGCATACAGATATCCAGATTGAAATGCTGACGCAGACCGACGATAGGGCTGAAATAGACCAGACCTTTATCTTTTAATTCCGGTGCCAATTCAGCGGCAGCCGCATCTTTGGGCTTGGAAGTAATTGCGCCAAAGAGAGCAATCTTATGCTCGGCAATCAGATCAAGAGTCCGCTGTGGCAGGGGATTACCCTCTTTGCACCAGAATTCCCAGCCGATGTCGGCATGCACATAATCCGCCTCAAAACCGGCAGCATCGAGAACGCGGATCGCCTCTTCCAATACAGGTTTACCGATTCCGTCGCCAGGCATTGTTACAATAGTTCGTTTTGACATTAAGATTTCTCCTTAAAAACAATTACAAGTTAATTAAAAGTATATGCCGGGTCAATATCGACCACAATCTCACAATCCGGAAATGCCTGCCGTAAAGCATCGTTCAGCTGCCGGTATTCCCGGATATCCTCGTATTTTTTACTCGCCTGTCCCTCCAGAACCAGATCAAATAACAGCAGATGATGATTTGGTTTTCTGACCAGGCGAAGATCATGATAATCCCGTATATCTCTACTCTCAGCTACTATTCTCCGCACAATATCGTTTGCCAGTTTTACATCCGCGCTATCGATATCAACCGGATCGACGTGAACCGTACAATAAGCAGCCAACTGTTCGGTCAGTACACTTTCTACCGCATCGCCGATATCATGAGCGATCATACTGCTTTTTTTCTGATCAACTTCTACATGAACGCTTATAAATTTTTTATGGCCATAACTGTGTACAACAATATCATGGGTATTGAGAACATTCCCGACGGAAAGGCACAACTGTTGTATTTTTCGAACAAGCTCCGGTGTCGGCGGCTTGCCCATCAATGTATCGGCTGCCTCACGGGCAATCCGGACACCGGCCCAAATCAATAGAACACCAACTAAAATACCACCCACCCCATCGAGAAACGTATAGCCTAATTTGCTGCCGCCAATCGCCAATAGCACCAATATGGAAGAAATGGAATCGGTATAGTGATGCAAGGCATCAGCCCGCAGCGCCTGGGAATCGATCAATTTTCCGATGTATCTGGCAAAAGCTCCCAACCAATATTTGACTATTACCGTAATAAAAACAAAAATCAGGACGCCATAGGTTACTTTTGATAACCCGGGATTATTCAAACGACCTGCCCCGGAACGGATAAATTCGACGCCTGCCGCTACCAATAAAACCGCAATGACCAAAGTTGCTATATACTCTGCCCGTTGATGACCAAATGGATGTTCACGATCGGCGGGTTTTTCCGAAATCCGGTAACCGATTAGCACAATTATTGACGTTGACACATCAGACAGGGAGTGGACGGAATCGGCTAAAAGAGCAATGGAATTGATCAAAAGACCAACCGCTAATTTTGCCATAAAAAGCAGTATGTTGGTAATAATGCTGGCCCAACCGCCGATACGTCCGTATTGCGCTCGAACGGACAAACTTTGAACATCCTGTCCACGCAGCGAACGTGGAATACACCAGTTAAATAGAAAAGATTTCACTCAAGCCCTAACTGCTTTTTTGTATATGGAATTAACCCACCGGCGTCGAAAATCCCAACGATTTCTTTCGGCAGCGGCGGAAATGAAAAAACACCGGCTTTACAGCGAATCTCACCCTTTTCGGTGTCGATCTCAATGCTCTCGCCATGTTCCAGGGCATCTACGGCTTCCGCCGATGTCAGCGCCGGCAAGCCAAAATTGATACAGTTTCGAAAATATATCCGCGCAAAAGTTTTAGCAATTACCGCTCCAACACCGGCATAGAGTAAACAGGAAGCCGCCTGCTCGCGACTGCTGCCACAGCCAAAATTGGTGCCGCCGACAATCACATCGCCTTTCTGAACATTTTTGGCAAATTCCGGATCAAGGTCTTCCAGAGCGATTTTTGCCATTTCTTTTGGATCAGTTACCGTATAGGTATATTTTCCGGGGAAAATGACGTCGGTGTTGATGTCGTTTCCATATTTCCAAACTTTTCCTTTTATTAACATTTCATTCTCCTTATTTCAAAGTGCAAATTGCAAATATCAAATTGCAAATTGCTTTTTTGTCTTCGATGTAACAACTGATTTTGCAATAATTCTAATAAGTTCATCGGTCTCACTAAGAATGGGTAAAATTTGATCTTTCGGGATCAAACCTGCTCTTATAATTAATCGAATCCAAAACCTTGATTCTCTCAGTTCCTTTAATACAATTTGCAATTTATGGCTAAAATCCGCCTTGCTTTCAGCGCCCCGGGCTTCTTCATAGTTGGCACCGGCGGAAGTTGCGGAACGCATTAGTTGTCCGTAAATATGCTTTCCTGTATAATCCGAACAAAGTGCGCCGCATGTTCTAATAATTTTAGCGGCAAAATCTACAAATCTATTCGCTAATTCTTCAGCATTCATTCCCACCTCTCTCTAAAAATCATCAATCTTAAATCTACAATCTACAATCTAAAATCTAAAATCCTCAATCTTCCCCGTCAACGCCGACACCGCCGCCGTCATTGGACTAACCAGATAGACAAAGGATTCCTTATTGCCGAGCCGCCCTTTAAAATTACGATTGGAGGTGGCTAAGGTAACTTCACCGTCAGCGGGAACACCTTCATGATTGCCCATACAGGGACCGCAACCGGGATTCATGATCACACAACCGGCTTCAACCAAATCGGCAATCCAGCCCTTTTTCAGAACTTCGAGGTAAACTTCCGTTGATGCCGGAAAAACCAGCATGCGCACCTCGGGATGCACTCTCTTCCCTCGCAGAACATTGGTCACTACCTCAAAATCCTCAACCCGGGCATTGGTGCAGGACCCAAAAAAGACCTGATCGATCTTTGTGCCTTTGACCTCTGAAACCGGGACAACATTATCCACAGTATGAGGTTTGGCGATCATCGGCTCCAGCGTAGAGACATCAAATTTATACTCGGCTTCATAAATAGCATCAGGATCGGATTCGATAATATCGAACGGCGTTTTCACCCGTCCATTGAGATACTCCAGAGTCTCGTCATTGGGAATCATGTAACCAGCTTTAGCGCCAATCTCCACCGCCATATTCGTTAATACAAAGCGGCCGGCGACGCTCATAGCGTCAATTGTCGGCCCGCAAAATTCGATGGCTTTGTAAAGAGCACCGTCGGCACCAATTTCACCGGCAATTTTCAGCATCAGGTCTTTCGCGGACACTCCCGGAAGAAATTCACCCTCGACAACGATTTTAATCGTCTCCGGCACGCGCAGCCAGATTTTACCGCGAGCCATAATTGCCGCCATTTCGCTGCGCCCGATTCCGGCCGAAAATGCACCAAAAGCGCCATACGAAGTGGTATGGGAATCGGAGCCGACAATCAGCGCCCCCTGCCAGACATGTCCCTTTTCGTGCATTACCTGATGACAAATGCCGACGTTGATATCGTAGAAATTTTCAATGCCCTGCTTCTTCACAAATTCCCGGATATCCTTGTGGTTTTGGGCAAATTTCTCGTTGGCCGCCGGCGTACAATGGTCCAGAATAACCACATGCATATCAGGATTATAGACCTTATCAACACCGATACTATAAAATGTTTTTGAAATAGCCGCCGTATTGTCGTGGGACATGGCGACATCAGGTTCCACTTCAATAATCTCGCCGGGAACAACATCTTTTCCGGCTTTTCGACCTAAAATCTTTTCTGTAAATGTCTTCCCCATAGATGCTCCTCACTGCTTCAGTTTCATTATTAGCCTTAGCGGGCGTTAAATCTTAAGAATTATTTAAAAATGCTGCGACAATTTCGGCCCAGTCCAATAGTTGCAAACCAAATTGCATGTCAATGTATCGCTTCTCAGATATGGGAAATAGTCGCTTGTAAATTCACCCGATTTGCAGGTAGATATTAGGGAATTTATGAATAAGCGTCAAAGAATATTTCACAGACAGTTCAATTTTTTAGTTCCTTATTAGTCATTCTCTTGTTTTTTTGTAAAATAAATTTTGGATTCTCGACGGTAAAAAGCATACTTTAACTTTAATAAAAAGAATATTAAAAGGGTAAAGAAAATTTTAACGCAAAGGCGCAGATATCGTCCCAGCGGGATCTCCATGAGGCAAAGGTACGCAGAGTTTACCACATGTAATAAGAAAAGACAAAAATAATATGAAGGTGAATTCACCACGTGAAATAATCAATGCAAGGATAATGGCTAAAAAAGTGGAAAAATATTAAACGGGGTCAACGAACTATTACACGGTGTTTATATCAAAAATATTTTCCAAAAAGTGTTTGTCTTAAATGTGTCAGCATTTTCGGTTTAGATACATGTTTATTATACATTTAATAATTCTCTGCGTCTTTGCGTTTAAAAATATCGTTGTCATTTTTTGGTTCTGCCTGCCCGGTAACGAAGTATACAGGGACTTGTCCAGGTTAGGTTATTTCTGTATTTATCTAAAACTATGCCACTGAACAGTGTATTAGTTAAATCAGGCGGCCGGTTGATTTTTCATTGACAATCTGCATCTCGGGCATTGCTTTTTAGCCGAAAAACACTCAATTTTGGTAGAATCGATAACGGAGGTGAAATTGAAACGAACAGGCGCGGCAGGCAATCGAGGATCGGATATCCGTTCTGATTGCTATTTTGAAATTGTATTGACCGACAGCGGCGGCATCCAAATGAACATTCGGAGCAAAGTGGACCGGCTGTTTGGCACAGAGAATCGTCAATTGATCCGGGATATGCTGACCTTTTTCGACATCCCGAATGCGAAAGTTATTTTGGAAGACAGCGGCGCGCTGCCCTTTGTAATAATGGCGCGGATCGAAGCTGCCGTAAAAATAGTCAGCAATACAAACAAAGACTACCTGCCGGAACTGCTGCCTGAGAATTGCTACAGCACAACACGGGACCGCTATCGTCGCTCTCGTCTTTATCTGCCGGGAAATACTCCCAAACTTTTTATCAACGCCGGGCTGCACAAAGCCGACGGTATTATTCTCGACCTGGAAGACAGTGTTGCTCCAGCCAAAAAAGATGAAGCCCGTTATCTGGTCCGCAACGCACTGCGCGCCAACAATTTCTACGGCTGTGAACGCGCCGTGCGCATAAATCAGGGTCAGCGGGGATTGGATGATCTGAATTATGTCATTCCTCACCGCGTCAATCTCATCCTGGCGCCAAAATGCGAAACCGCCGAAGACCTCATCGCAATCGACAGCAAAATCCATAAGATTAAACAAGAAAATCAACTGGACTATCTCGTATATCTGATGCCGATTATCGAAAGCGCCAAAGGAATCATGAACGCCTATTCAATTGCCTCGGCATCGGAGAATGTGGTGGCTCTCGCCATCGGGTTGGAGGATTACACCGCCGATCTGGGAACCCAACGGACTTCCGAAGGGAAGGAAACTTTTTTCGCACGGAATATGATTGTAAACGCCGCCCGGGCTGCCGGTATTCAGGCGATTGATTCAGTGTTCTCCGATGTGGCTGATCAGGAGGGGCTGCGAAAGGTTGTTAAGGAATCCAAATCACTGGGTTTTGAGGGCATGGGCTGCATTCATCCGCGCCAGGTCCCGATCATTCATGAAACCTTTGCACCCGATGACGGTGAAATTGAAAAAGCTAAAAAGATTGTGACCGCCTTTTACGAAGCCGAAAAGAAGGGCTTGGGCGTTGTGGCGCTGGGCTCCAAGATGATCGATCCGCCTGTCGTGAAGCGCGCTCAAAAAACTATATCCATGGCGATTGACGCCGGAAAATTAACGGAAAACTGGAGAGACGATTATGGCTGCTAAACTTGTTAAAAACGCCCTGGGTCGGCTCGTACCCACCGAAGTTAACGGCAAACCCCAGATTCCCTACCAGGGTGTGGGAAAATATAAACCCGATTACCGCAAATATGCTCCGCCGGTCGCCAGCTGCGCCGACTTCCCGGCGGGTAATAAATTAGTCAAAGACTTCAAAGAGGCGCTACTCAAAGCCGGGCTGCGAGACGGCATGACCATCTCTACCCATCATCATTTTCGCAATGGCGATTTAACGGCCATTCAAATCTTCCGCATCGCTTCAGAATTGGGTATTAAAAACCTAGTGTGGTTTC
>Ga0265594_1001731_pt1 | contig 16509 bp, 17 predicted proteins | sample saktaG_11_FD_190147 | JGI IMG/M metagenome (GOLD analysis project Ga0265594, IMG submission 190147) | Saline water microbial communities from Sakinaw Lake, British Columbia, Canada - sak_2011_5_24_80m | ecosystem: Environmental > Aquatic > Non-marine Saline and Alkaline > Saline ... | reverse complement strand
ATTATATCCGACATCACACCATCTCCTACAGTCCCGATGTATCCTCCTTCACTCCAAAATTCACTTCCCCAAAGCTGTTTCTTGACCTCTGGAAATTGTTTGAAAAACTCCCTTGCCGTTATGCTTTTGATTATCTGCATCACCCGTGACGGTGAATATCTTGGTGCAGCCCCAACAAAAACATGCACATGATCTCCATCTGTTCCTATTGCATCAAAATTGAACCAATATTTTTCACCCAGTTCATAACAAATGTATTTAATATAATCGATTCGATCAATGTCTTTAAGGAGCTTTCGTCTATATTTGACACAAAATACCATGTGATAACGAATTTTGTATGCGCAATGACTCGCCTTCATCAGCTCGATCATCCATACAGAATACGCAACAATCCTTAAGTCGTTTTCTTGACCATCCCAACCGCAGCAAGCTGCGGGGTATTCATTTTAAAATAATATACATCAATTTGCATAGTATTTAATTTAAAATATGGTAGAAATTTGTCTAAACAACTATCGCTCCCCCACGAGCCTCTCCTCCAGCTCTTTTAGCTGGACCTCCAGCTTCTTCTGGCCTATGGCGTTGGTGAGGTCGCCCCGAGTCCTCTCCAGAAGGGAGCGGGCAACATCCCCCTTCCGCCGCAGGCCCTTGGTGATGGCGTCGGGATAGTCGAATAGCATCAAGAGGTGATAGATCTCCTCCATCGCCCCCAGGTAGACCTCGCCCTCCTCGGGCCTGCCCTGCCTGATAAGATCGAGGACGTGGCGTCTCAGCTCTCCCGTCGTGTCGCCTAGGCCCCCCAGGTAGCCCGTCATCTCGACACCGATCTCTTCGGGGGTCGGAGTTTTCTGGCCTGTGATGATCGAGTAGACGATCCTCGCCTCGGCGTACTCCTGCTCCGCGCCGTCGACAAAGCCTGCGTACCTGACGTCGGGATGGTCTTTCAAAAGGTCCTGGATCCTGATGAGGACCTCCCCGGCCTTCTCGGTCAGCTCCAGGGCCCGCTCGAACTCGCCCCGGTGGACCGACCTTATGGCGGCTCCACACCTCCTGATCACGACCCTCGTCAGCTGGAGCGCCTCCTCTCTCGCCTGGTCTTTCGCCTCAAAGTAGCGGGATATGTCTTCAGCCAGGTCGTCAAGAGATGATATCATGCGAGGTCACTCCAAATGGTCCATAAAAGTCTTCAGATTTCTCATGCTCTGCACCCCCTGGACGAGGGTTCTGGCCTCGGTCACAAACCGGCCGTCGTACCCTTTGAGGGCTTTAGCCACCCTCGACCAGTTGACGTTTCCGCTCTTGACCGGGAGATGCTCGTCCCTTAAGCCCTTGTTGTCGTGGACGTGGACGTGGACCATCTTCTCTTTGAGGGCCAGAAACTGATCTACGTTCCCGTTGGTGTTGGCGTGGCCGATGTCGAAGACGAAACCTAGGTTCTCCCGACCGACGTTCTCCAGCATCCCCAGAATCTCCTCGGGGGTCCTTCCCAGCATCGACTCTATGTTCAGCATATTCTCGACGGCGATGGTCATGTTGTAGTCAGAGGCATGATCGCAGATCTCCTGGAGGCCCAAAATGTTCTGCTCCCAGGCCCGGTCCGGCATCTGCTTTCCCAGGGGCGAGAGGTACCCGGGATGGACGACGGCAAGCCTGCTGAACTCAGAAGCGAGGCTGATGCACGTCTTCATCTGCCGGAGCGTCTCCTCCCAGATCGGCTGGTTCATGCTGGCCAGGTTCAAATCGGAGTAGGGGAGATGGATGGTGATCACGAGGTTCGTCGTCTCGACGATTTCTCGGGCAAGGGGCATCGTCTCCGTGGTCAGCCTCTGTTTTCCCTCATTTACGATCTCCCAGCCGGAATAGCCGAGCTCCTCCAGCTGATAGGCCCAGTCGAAAGGCTGGTCCACAAGAGCGCTAGACGAAAAGCTAAACATAATCCTCCTCCAGATCGATCTCCTCGATCGGCCTTCCATCGAGCGTCTCGGGGGCGAGCCAGTCTATCAGCGTCTTTGGCCCCCTGATCTGGACGTGTATCGAGCCCAGGGGCTCCTCCTCAGGAGGGAAGCTCACCTTCCTAACGGTGGCAGCCTGCTTGTTCAGCCTGAACTGGACCGCGTCGCCGACCCTTCCGTGAAGCATCACGGACCTCGCGGTGTCCAGGATCCTCTGCTCCCTCAAGAGGCGGTGAAAGGTCCTCAGGAACTCTGCGCCGCCCCGGCCCTCGATCCGATCTTCGCTGGCTTCGAGCTCGATGCCCGGAAAGAGCATCTCCAGGGCACCTGCCACCTTTTCAGGGCTTTCGGTGGGCCTGACGGACGCGCTTGCTGATAGCTCGATCATCTTCTATCTGGTTTTTCGTCCTGGTATTTTAGATTTCGGAATTTTGGATTGGATGGTTGAGGGGTTGAGGGGCCGATGGGCCGAAGAGACGATCTCAGACGCTGCTCGTCCTGAACCTGAGGATCGCAGCGATCCCGCCGAAGGCCCTGTAGAGCTGGGCCCCCTCCTCGAAGTCGGTGGAGATGATCTTGACGTCGCTTCCGCTGTCGTCGGCCATTTTGGACAGGTCGGCTATGATGTCCACCTCGCTTGTGATATCGAGCTGAGACCCGCACTTGGGACAGTTTTCCGGCGGCGGGCTATTCGGGGATCTGGTGACATCCTCCGAGTAGTCGCAGCTGGCGTTGGTGCACTTGATGATGGCCCTGGTCTTCCGGAGGTCCTCGGAGAGGAGGAGGGTGTCCACCGCCCCCATGATCAGGTTCTGCCGGACCTCCTCCTCCCCGTAAGAGGCAAGACCCTTGTCGCTCACCAGCTCCTTCATGAACCTCCTCATGACGAGCTTCTCCTGGGTGAGCTCAAGGTCGAGAAGCCTCTCCTGAGCCGCCTCCACCAGCTCGTAAAGGCCCGACTCGTCGGTGTAAGAAACGTCTAAAGCGTCCAGGATCTTCTGCTGAAGCTCGTGGTGGAGGAACTCGCCCTCGACGAACTCCTCTTTCGTGGGGGACGGACCTCCGATCAGTATCCCCTCAAGGTCGTTTCTGTCGATCGGAAGGAACGCCTCGGTGGCGCTGTCTCCAATCCTCTTGTAGAAGTCGTGGATCGCGATCAATCTCAGCTGCTGGAACCTTCGGCTGCTCTGACCACCCTTCCTCTGCTTTCCGGGGACCGAGGAGGTGAGGTGCTTCACGGAATCAACCTGCTTTCCTTTGAGGGTCCCGATCGTCGCCTCTCTTCTGTCCAGGACTATCAGGCCGAAAGTCTTCTTATCCGCCAGCATGTCCTCTAGAGGGGTGAGAAGGAATGAGGAGTCGCAGTGGTACCGGTAGGTGACTATCGGATCTGGCGGCTCGAGGACCCTGCTGTACATGTCGGTCTTGTTCCCGCCGATGTCGATGGCCCCCACGAATATGGCAACCCCGTTCGGCGGAGGCCTCGGGATCAGGCGGAGCCTGGCCATCACCGACTCGAGGGCGCTCTGGACGTTGGTGCGGGTGAGCTTGGACTTGATGTTGGACGCCTGACCGTGCTCGTCCCGCAGCTGGGCGGTCACGTCCGAGACCTGCTTGTCGGGAGGTATGTAGAGCGAGATCAGCTCCGTACCCCTGCCGCTCTTGCTCCTCAGGTCTTCGAGCAGACGTTTGAATTCGTACTTTTCTTGGGCGGTAAATTCCATCTGATATCTCCTCAAAAGGGCCCGTGAATGGGAGTTGTGATCGATATGCGACCGTTCTGGCTGGACGGCCGTTTCAGAGGCAAGAGGGGCACGAGCCTTATGTAGGTTTCGCCATAACGGATGCAAAATAGACGCCGACGACCTCGAACCGCCAGATCTCCGAGCCAGTTCTATCTCTTCAGGACAAGCCCTTTAACTTCGGAAGATCTCCCCACAGGCATGGAAAAGAAGATCGCGGTGATCGGCGGAACGGGAATAGAAATCGAAGGCGAGGCCCTTTCAATCGATACCCCCTACGGCAAGGTGGAGCCGAAGGCGACGAAATACAAAGGTGAGGAGGTCCTCTTCATTCCAAGACACGGCGAGGATCACCTTCCGCCCCACCGGGTGAACTACAGAGCTCTCCTATGGGCCGCGAAAAAGTGGGGCGCGGTCCGGGTCATATCCACAAACACCGTGGGCACGATGTCCTGGCACTCCGTGGGAAGCTTCGTCGTCCCCATCGACTTCGTGGAGTTCACCAAATCCCGGCCCTCGACCTTCTTCGAGGAGGAGGCGGTTCACGTCGATTTGACGAGCCCCTACTGTCCCGAGGTCGGGCGCGCCCTCGCCGAGGGAGCAAAGGTCACGGGCGCTGAGGTACACCAAGGAATATACGTCTGCACCGAGGGGCCGCACCTCGAGAGCCCCGCCCAGATCAAGATGTTGAGACGTTTCGGGGACGTCGTCGGCATGACCGGCTATCCGGAAGTGGCCCTGGCGCGGGAGCTGGAACTGTGTTACGCCTCCATATGCATCGTCACAAATCCCGCCGCGGGGATGAGAAAAGATGCCATGTCTGCGACGGAGATCGTCGACGAGATGGCAAAATCCATCGACCTCTTGAGAGAGATCATAAAAGCCACAATTTCGACGATCCCAGAGGAGAGACGCTGCATGTGCAGCTCTGCCCTCGCCGAGGCGAAGCTCTGATCTGGAACGGATCGGATAACAGAAGCATCGGCCATCCGACCTCCCAGCTCCGCTCGAAATGGTTGGGCTGGGGGGCGAGAATCACAACCCGCCGGCCGCAAAGCTCCAGCCTAGAGCACGGTCACGGTGATGCTGGCCTGGCCGCTGGCCCCGGCACCGTCGGTCACCGTCAGGATGACGACGTATCTGCCTTTGCTCATCTCAGACGGAGGCTTCTGGAAGGACCTCTCGGTGGAGAGGGTTCCATCCAAAGATGACGACCAGCGATAAGAGTAGGGCTTCTTCCCGCCTTCCACCTCGCCTTCAAAGCTCACGGCCTTGTCGCCGGATAGGACCGAACCCGTGGCGGGCGCGGTTATCGCCACCACCAGCTCAGAGACCGATTCGTATTCGTCCTCAGGTTGGCTGGCCTTCTCTTCCTCGCTCTGATCCGAGCAGCCCGCAGTAAGGCAGGCCGCAAGGCAGATCAGAATCGAGATCGCTTTCGAAAAGTTGGAGTTCATGATCCCTCAGTGAGTCTCAGTTCAGGTTCCTAGGAGCTGGTCTGTGATCTTCTTTGCGGCCAGGACCGCGGGAGAGTCGTCGGGCAGGTCGAAGACACTCTTTCCCTCGTAGGCGATCTCCGTGAAGTTGGGGTCCTCGGGAATCTCGCCCAGGTACTTGAACCCGAGGCTCTCTGCGGTCTTCTCGACTTTGTCCAGCATATCAGGTCTGGTCTTGTTGGCGACGACGTAATAGTTCTCGATCCTCGCCCCCACCTCTGCTGCCACCTCTTTTATCCGCTTGAGGGTGTCGAGGCTGACCTTGCTCGCGTCGGTTACGATTATGGCGTCGTTGATCTTGCCCGAGGTCTTTCTCGCGATGTGCTCCACTCCGGCCTCGCAGTCCATGAGGAGGTAGCTGTAGGTCTCTCCCTCGACGGTCTTCTCGAAGACCGCTTGGAGTAGGTCGTTTACCGCGCAGAAGCAGCCAGCTCCCTCGCCCCGGCCCATGATCAGCATGTCGTAGCCGTCCTGCTCGCCCTCCATCAGGAGGGTGTCGAAGAGGTTCTGGAATATGTCAAGGCCGGTAAGCTCAGGGCTCTGTTCCCGCTGCCGCTTGTACTTCTGGAGCATATCAGAGAGCGTCGGCGTTCCTTCAGCCCCGAGGAGGCTTGCAAGACACTCGTTGGCGTCGGCGTCGGCGGCGAGCAAGCCCACCTCATTCCGCCTGACCAGCTCGCGCAGGATCAGGGCTGTGAGGGTTGTCTTGCCGGTGCCGCCCTTGCCGAAGAATCCCAGTATCTTCATGAAGCAACAGGCCCCGCCAGAATTTCCGTCTTTCTGATCTCCACTCTTCGCAGCGGATATATCTCTTTTGCGTTCTTGTATATGTCGAGAGAGAGCCTGCCCAAGACGACCTCCTGGATGAACTGGTTGAGGTCGAGGGTTCCTGCCTTCTCCTGAATTATGCTCGAGGCGATGTTTCTGATCGTCTTGACCTGAGTGGTCCTAGCCCTCTTCACGGTGAAACAGCTCGGCTTCACCCTGACCTTGTAACCGTCGCTGGTGGTGACGTCGATGATGGAGTCAATCCGGGAGGTTCTCCTCTTGACCAGGGACCTTATGTAATCGCTGGTCAGCTCGTGGCCCACGAACTTGGTGTAAGCGGAGTCGCCAGCCACCTGGTCCACCTTGAACTTGAGTTTGGTGTTCTGTTTTGAGAAGTTGTTTGTCAGCTCCCCAAGAGTGGTCTCGATGACCCTTCCCATCAGCTTGCTCGGATCGCTGGCCAGGGTCTCCCCGACTGGAGACTTTCCGAACATATCAGGACCTACGACCTTGTACCATTGCTTAGCCTTGACCTTCCTGCTGTCAGACTTTCTCTGTGACCTTCTCGCCAATAAACATCCTCCAGTAAGGGTAATTACTTCAGATTACTTCAGAGTAGACCCCCGCTTACTGTATATAAAGAGATCGCCCCTCCCCCCGAAATTGAGGGGGGAGGAGGTCGGCCAGGTCAGCAGTCGAAGGGCCAGACGTAGATGTAGACGTAGTTGCTCCAGTCGTTGCACTGGTAACAGAGCAGGTGCCAGCCGGGGGTGCTGCTCTTGAACCAGGTCGGGTACCAGCCTTCTTTCTTGTAGCCGAGGCTCTTCACTTCGGGTTTGCAGTAGTATCCCGACTTGCAGGGCGGCCACTCGAAGGACCAGTACATACCAGGCCGCTTGATCTTGGACCAGAGCGGGAGCCACTCGTTCTGCTGGGTGCTGGCCACCGTCGTCAGCCTGTTCGGCCATGTCTGGACGTAGTACTCGTTGTACTTGGATGCGGCCATCGGCGTATAGACCAGCCCGAAATCGGATACGGTGTCGGTGCCTGCGCTGTAGCCGGGCGGCGAGATGGTGCCCGTGCCGTAGCTGCTGTAACCTGTGGGGCCGGAGGGCCCGGAGGTGCAACCGCTGCCATCAGAAGTTCCGCTGGTCGGGGCACAGTAACTCATCGAATCGGTCGTCCAGCCGTCGTATCCGGAACCGCCGACAGGAGCGGTGCATTCCGGGGCGGCCAATCGCAGGTCCGTGGGCATCAGCCCCTCGGAGAGCGGGTCTGGCGGCGTGGGCGTGGGCATGCCCAGTCCCGTCGAGAGGCTGCCGCTGCTCAAAGACGACGATGGCATAGTCTGCGGAGCCTCTATCTTCGAATAGCTAGTCGTCTTCCCTTCCGCATACGATCCGGATGTACCTCCAGTATACGATCCGGATTCTGGCCAGACGTAGATGTAGACGTAGTTGCTGGACTTGTCGCAGTGGAAGCAGATTATGTGCCAGCCAGGGTCGTCGCCTTTGAACCAGCCCTTCATGTAGTCGGGCCAGGTCCAGAAATACCAGTTGACGGACGGCGTGAGCTTGTTCGGGTACCACTCGTAGACGAAGAAGTTACCGGTGTAGGCGACCTTCGCCCAGAGTGGAAGATACCCGCCATTGCTGCAGCCAGCGACCGTCGTCACGCCATCGCGAGTCTGGACGTAGAGCTTGTTCTGAGACTCCACCGAGCCGGGCCAGTACCAGGAACCAGACGCGGTTCCCGAAGACCCCCCCATCCCGGCCACGACAGACTCCGGAGGCGTGGCCGAGACGAAGCTCAGCCGATCGTCGGGCGAGAAGCTGTACATTTCGGGCGTCCCGAACTTCAGCTCCGTCGGCGAATAGCCCTCCTCGTAAGGCCCTTTAAGGCTCGGCGCTTCGCCGTGGTACGACCTCATGGGATCGGCGGCGGCCGACCCCCCGGATTGTTCAACTGTCCCTACCGCGCCGAGGGCTGTCGGCGCCAACGCCAGGAGCGCGACCATAAGATAAAGTAAGCATTTCATGCTACCCCCTCCAACTCCCTTCATTTCGAATCAATCTATTTAACGTGCTTATCTATTTAATATTTTTCGACTCGATCGAGGGAAAAACGCGCCAACTCTCCCGAGGGCGAGGTTGTCGGCAGCTCACATGATATAAATTTAATTTTATTTTAGCTAGGAGGAACAAGATTTCCGGGATTAAATGTCGGAAGGGATTTGAATGACAATTTCTCCATAAGCTGAAACAGACCCGACGAAAATGGTTTGACTGGACCTCTGCCGTGCTCCGAGATTCGGAAGCATCCGCATATATCCAAAACCACCACCGTTTTTATTTCAGGAGAGCCGAAGGCGAAACGTCGGTAAGTTTAATTTACAAGTCGCCTCAAAATAAGACAGAAGGGAGAACGCCAGCTCAGACCTTTGCATCGGACTCGCTTTCAGCAGGTTCTGCCATATGACACCTAGATTCGAAGAGGAGATCGGCCCCATCAAGAAGGCCATAGTCGACTTCGGAGAGGGACATAGATCGAACCTTGCCGTCATCTCCGACCCCTTCTACGGCGAGTCAGAGCTGATGGATCGGGTCGAGAGCATGACCGGAGAGGAGGGGATCAGGATCGACGCCCGCTCACTGATCCGCGACGTCGAGGCTTTCGAGGACGCCTCCGGGAGGATCGTGATCGTCGAGGAGGTCCACCGCCTCTACCGCCGAAAGATCGGCGGCTTTGAGATGATGAACCACTTTTTGAAGGTGCTGGCCTGCTCGGACCGGCTCTTCATCACCACCTGGAACACTTACTCCTGGAAGTACCTCGACGAGGTCCTGGGCCTTGGCCGGCATTTCCCCCAGCAGATCCGGCTATCCAAAATGGGGGCAGGCCAGATCCGGGAGATGCTCCTCTCCGGCTACGAAGAGGGCGAGCTGACCTTCGTCGAGGAAGAGCCCGCGGACGCGGAAGAATTGAAGATCTTGAACCGGTCAAGCTACAAAAAGACCCTGATGGGCCACAGCCTTGAGATCCCTTACCCGGTGGTCAAGATGCGATCGATCAGATCCCGTCTGACCAAGAGCGAAAAGAAGTCGCCAGAGGACATCTTCTTCGACAGGCTCGCCCGGATCTCCGACGGAAACCCCGGCGTTGCAGAGTATCTCTGGAATGAGGTTTTGGACTATCCCGAAGTCAGAAACGCCCTGAAAGATCCGCCATCTATCGATCTCGACCGCGATGAATCCTTCGCCCTCGACATCGTCCTATCCATGGGGTCCATCGAGATGGGAGAGCTCTCTCAAGTTCTCGAGCCCCTGGACCTCTCCGCTGGGAGGATCGCGGGCCTCTTGGAAGAGATGGGGCTCGTCTTCTTGGAGGGTGACGTCATCGCGATAAGGTCCGAAGCCCTGAAGAGCGTTGTGGAGCACCTGAGAAGGCTGAGGCTGGTGTGGTAGCATGGCGGAGAATCTGACAGAAGCGTACTCCAACTTATCGACCTCGACGTCCTCAGAAGTGGCCTCCGGAGTTTCGGCCAACGTCTCCTCAAGCATCAGCTCCGACATCCCGTCCCTGGGGATCGATTCGTCCACCGTGATGAACGCCCTTTTGGTGCTGGCCCTGGCATACGTTGCCACCAGAATCGTCGTCTTTCTCCTGACGTGGCTTTCAGAGAAGGTCTACGAGCACCGGATCACCGTCAAGATGGCGATCCCTCTCGCGAAGTTCGCCATCTACGGCTTTGCCATGTACCACATCCTCGGCTCCATCCTCCAGCTTTCGACCGCCCAGCTCGTCGCCTTCTCAGGCCTTGCGGGTGCAGCCATAGGCTTCGGCCTGAAGGATCTCGTCGCCGAGGTGGTGGGTGGGTTCGTCATCGTCCTGGATAAGCCCTACCAGGTGGGCGACAAGGTGAGGATTGACGACCATTACGGCGAGGTCCGGGACATCGGGCTTCGCGCGACGAGGCTCGTCTCTCCCGACGACAGCCTGATCTCGGTCTCAAACCAGAAGGTTCTCAGCCAGACTCTAGCCAACGCCAACGCCGGGAGCCAAGAGATGATGGTGGTGATCGACCTGTTCATAAACTCCAGTTCAGATGCCGCAAGAGCGATGCAGATATTGAGGGAGGCTGCCGTATCGTCCCGGTACGTCTACATATCCGAAAAGCGGCAGGTCACGACCCTTCTCAAGGACTATCCCTTCTACAGGAGGGTGAGGGCCAAGGCTTACGTCTACGACTTGAGGCGCGAGTTCGAGTTCGAGTCGGACGTCACGAAACGGTCCTGGGACGCTTTCAGGGAGGAGGGGATCGAGCCGCCGAAGGCGGGGGTCGTGGAGATGGGAGAAGGGCCCGGACAAAGTCGAAGTTGAAGCTGAAATTCGAAGTTGAAGTTGAAGCAGAATTTGAATAACGCTCCAAAATTATCGGGCGATAAGGCCTCGTTTCGCCCCACCTTCGGTGAGGCGTGCCGACGATTATATTCTCAAAACGCGCCGGTATCTCGATTTTTTGTCCGACCTCAAAATCTTTAAGTATGAATGATGTAAAATAATGACCAGGAAATTATCATCGATGGCAAAGCACGTCTGTGAGGTTTGCGGGTATGTATACGATTCCGAAAAGGGAGACCCAAAGTCAGGGATCGCGCCAGGTGCCGCCTTTCAGGACCTGCCCGACGACCTGGATCTGTCCGGAATGCGCAAGCTTTCAAGGACGCCTTCGCAAAGGTTGAGTGAGGTGGCAAAAATATGGGATTTTCAAGAGAGATCAGGCCGGGGGTATTTTCCGTCGGCGTCATCGACTGGGACCGGCGGCTCTTCGACGAGCTGATACCCCTTCCGGACGGGACTAGCTACAACGCTTACATCGTCAGTGGAAGCGAGAAGACGGCCCTCATCGACACCGCAGACCCGCCGATGACGAAGTTCCTGATGGAGAACCTGGAGGGCATTGGGCTCGACCGTCTCGATTACGTGGTGACAAATCACGCTGAACAGGACCATTCTGGATCTCTTCCAACGGTCCTCGAAAGGTTTCCCGAAGCCCAGGTCGTCTGCACGCCCCGGTGCCAGAAGCTACTGGAAGAGCACCTTCGCGTCCCGGCCGAGAAGTTCGAAACCGCTGAGGACAAAATGGCCCTATCCCTCGGGGACAAGACTTTTGAATTCCTCTACACACCCTGGGTCCACTGGCCCGAGACGATGTCAACGTATCTCCGGGAGGATAAGATCCTCTTTTCCTGCGACTTCTTCGGGTCCCACTTTGCCACCAGCGACCTGTTCGCTGACAAACGGATCATCTACGAGCCTGCCAAGAGGTACTACGCCGAGATCATGATGCCATTCCGGGCCATCATCAGAAAGAACCTGGAGCTCGTCGAGGCCCTGGACCTTGAGATTATAGCCCCGAGCCACGGTCCCTTCCACGACGATCCGTCCTTCATAATCGAAGCCTATCGGGACTGGTCCAGCGAGGAGGTGAAAAACGAGGTGGTTATACTCTACGTCTCGATGCACGGGAGCACCAAGCTCATGGTCGACCACCTCATCGACGGACTTGTCGCGCGGGGGATCGGGGTGAAGAGGTTTGACATCAGCGTTTCGGACGTCGGGAAGATGGCGATGGCCCTGGTCGATGCCGCAACCCTCGTTCTCGGAACGTGCACCGTCCTTGCAGGACCTCACCCCAACGCAGCCTACGTCGCCTTCCTCGCCAACGCCCTGCGGCCCAAGACTAGGTTCGCTTCGATCATCGGGTCCTACGGCTGGGGCGGAAAGACGGTGAAGGTCATCCAGGATATGATGCCCCACCTGAAAGCCGAGATGATCGAGCCCGTCCTCGCCAAAGGACTTCCCGGCGAAGAGGACTATTTGGCCCTCGACCGCCTCGCAGACGAGATCCTGAAGCGGCACAGGGAGCTTGGGATAGCATAAGTCTGGGGCGATCCGTCGTGGTCGCCGAGGAGTCTGCCGGTGGCGCCGGTGAATGAGCTCTCGGACCCCGAGAAGCCCGCCGTAATTTTTTTAGCGGATTGAGATCAGTCCTCGTACCTGGCGGCGATGGGCATCCTTCTTCCCGTGCCGAAGGCCTTGGTGGTCACTTTCAGGCCGGGAGGGACCTGCTTTCTCTTGTACTCGTTTCTCTTCACGGCCCTCGTCACCCAGTTCACAGTCTCGGGGTCGTAGCCCAATTTGATGATCTCCTTCGCAGATAGCCCATTCTCGACGTATTGGTGGAGCATCGAATCGAGGACGTCGTAAGGGGGTAGAGTGTCCTGATCCATCTGGTCGGGCTTCAGCTCCGCCGAGGGCGGCCTTCTGATGATCTCGGAGGGGATGATCTCGCCATTTCGGTTGATCTGCTCAGCGAGCCTGTAGACCATCGTCTTTGGGACATCGGATATGGCAGCCAAGCCTCCGCTCAGGTCACCGTAAAGGGTGCAGTAGCCGACTGCGATCTCGCTCTTGTTCCCGGTGGATAAGACGAGATGACCGAACCTGTTGGAGACGGCCATGAGGACGTTTCCCCGTATCCTCGCCTGAATGTTCTCGAGGGTGACGTCCACCTCCTCCCCCCTCAGGCCGAGATGGTCCTTCAGGGATTCGACGTAGGATCTGTAAATTTCGTAGATAAATATCTCATCAAACTCGATTCCGAGGTTTTCGGCGAGCCTTATCGAGAGGTCTCTGCTCTCCGTTGAGGTGTAGGGCGAGGGCATCGATACTCCCAGGACGCTCGATCCGCCAAGGGCTTCGGCGGCGAGGCAGCAGGTGACGGCAGAGTCAATCCCGCCCGAGAGGCCGACCACGGCTTTAGAGAAGCCGCACTTTATCGCGTAGTCCCGGACCCCCAGGACCAACGCCTTTCGGAGGGACTCGACCTCGCCATTGGCCGGTCGCAGATCGGGCCTTCCTCGAGCGGCAAGATCAGCGATCCCCACCATCTCATCGAAAGATGGGAAGACCTCGATGGCGTTTCCGTTTCCATCGATGCAGAGGCTGCTCCCGTCGAAGATCAGCTCGTCGTTGCCACCCACCTGGTTGACGTAGACGAAGGGAATCCCGTATTTTCTGGCGTGTCTTCTGATGAGGCCGAATCGAACTCGCTCCTTTCCCAGGTGGAAGGGCGAGGCGGAGATGTTTATGAGGAGGGTTGCGCCCTTCTTCGCCAGGGCCTCTATGGGATCGAAGGAGTAGAGCCGGGTAGGCCAGAGAGCCGGGTCGTTCCAGGCGTCTTCGCAGATCGAGATCCCCAGGACCTGGTCACGGAAGCGCGTCACGATGATCTCGGGGGCCGGGTCGAAGTACCTGGTCTCATCGAAGACGTCGTAGGTCGGAAGAAGGGACTTGTGCTGGACGGCCAGAACCTCGCCTTCGCTGATCAGAAAGGCGGAGTTGTAGAGGCCCGCCCCCTCTTCCTTCCCCGTGGGCACGGGGGCGCCGATGACGATGCCGGTCCTCGGAAACATTCCCGAGACCTCGACCAGTTCCCGGAGGGCGGCCTGAACCTTTCGGATGAAGCTGGGCCTTTTGAGGAGGTCTCTTGGAGGATAGCCCACCAAAAAGAGCTCGGGAAATACCAGAAGGTCGGCCTTGCCCTCGAATCGGGAGAAGGTCTCGACGGCCTTCTCAAGGTTGCCCTCGACGTCTCCCACCACCGGATTGAGCTGTGCGACCGCGACTTTCATCTCAACCTCTCTCTGGAAAGGTATCTCTCTTGATTCTTATCTGAGTTTTGGTTCGTCAGAAGATCCGGATTTGTGGGGCGGAGGGGGATATATAAATAAAACTTGACGATTAAAACGGTTCTTGCCACCATTCCCTGGTGCAATAACACAAGCAGGAGCGATCTCATGACAAAGGTCTTGATCTACGGGGCAGGAGCGATAGGCTCGTTCTTGGGATACCTCCTCTCCGAAGTTGAGGTGGATGAGAGGGGGGAAGAAGAAAAGGAGAAGGCAAGCCCCCATCGTGGAGAACGTGGCCCTTCTGGGAAGGATGGGCCATATCCAAAGGATAAGAGAACATGGTCTCGAAGTCGCTCTACTTGAAGGGCATAGGCCTCAATCTCTATGGTTCAGGCACTGCTTTTCAAACATCGACGAGCTCGGAAGGTCGGACTTCGCACCCGAGATCGCGGTGGTGTGCGTCAAGACCCATTCGCTTCCAGTGGTCTTGAAGGAGATAAGGGATTCGGGCCTCTTGGAGGGGAAGCTGAAAGATGCTGACTTCGTCCTTTTGATGAACGGTATGGGCAACCGGGAGAAGTTCGACCTCTCCGCAAACGGCCTCTTCGAGGGGACAACCTCCCTCGGCGTAGTCTTCTCCGAGGACGGCAAAATCGAGCTGAAGGGAAGGGGAAAGACCGTTTTTGAAGCCACAATGGGCGAAGAAACAAGACGGGCCATCGAGGCGCGGTTTGAGGAGAAGGGCTTCGAGGTGGAGTTCGCCGAGGACTTCAAGGTTCACCAGTGGAAGAAGCTCTTCGCCAACGCCGTGATAAATCCGATAACGGCGCTCACCAGAGAGAAGAACGGGATCGTTCTCTCCGAGCACCTTGTGGGCGCCGTCGAAAATATAGTCAGAGAGTGCGTGGCCGTCGCCGAAAAGGAGGGGCATCAGTTCGACGAGGGGGAAGTCCTAGAGTTAGTCCGCTCCGTCGCCTCAAAGACGGCCGCCAACACCTCCAGCATGCTCCAGGACGTCCTCCGCGGGAATCGGACGGAGATCGATTCGATAAACGGCTATGTTCTGGAACTGGCGGCAAAGCACGGCCTGGAGGCGCTGGCGAACGAGACGCTGCGCGGTCTGGTGAAGGCCGTGGAGAAGTAACTTTGAGACGGGTGGGTGAGATACAAATAAATAAGGCGAAGTTGTAGCTGAAATTATGGCCTCTCCATCAGACGAGCTGAAGAACGGCTTGATGCGGGAGGGCTGTTTTGCGGCGAGGATAATTGTGGCGCTAATGTTGGATGCCATTATAATCGCTGTCATGATGGCGATGTTTTATCTACTAAACAGGATGGCGGAATTCCTGGATCTCGCTGATGAAAGCACAGTTCAACTTATCCTGGAGTTTTCGCATACGTTTTACCTCGTCGTCTACATCGTCATCGCCATCATCTTTGTCATCAGCATAGTGATCGAAGGTATGAGCAACTCAAAATCTGAAGAAGGAAAAACTAATTAAACGTGGGCGTGCTTGATAGTATGCTAAGTGATTAGTAATTCGTCTTCGTTCCGTTGCGAGGTGAAAAAACGATGCGATCCAAGAACGACAAGGCTGACGAGACGCTGGATGCAAGCTTCAGCTTTGCCCTGGCCTTCGCAGTGAGTTGCATCTACGCCTTCGCCCTCTCGCTTTCTGCGGGCGTCATCATGGTGGCGAGCCTCCAGCTCGGCCTCTCACGAGAGGCGGCCCTCATGGCGGTGCTGGCCTTCTTCGTCCTGGAGATCGCGCTCTTCTTCTCCGATAGGCCGACGCCTGGCATCCTCGTAACCACATTAATCGTCCTCCCGTGCGCCTACATAAAGGACCTGGAGCTTTCCAAGGTTCCAAAGGCGGTTCGGGGGCAGATCATCCGGATGGAGCGGGGAAGATCGTTTTACAGGTGAACGGGATCTGCGCTAACCCCCCCGGAACAGGAGTTAGGCTTGATTTGGACATATTTTGGGGGGTGTGATATATCTGATGAAACCGCAGATGTGACAATAATGGAGATGAGTCCAAATGATAAAGCCTCGAGTATTTTTAGATACCAATGTTTTAATAAAGGCTTTTTTAAAATATAGAGATAATAAATCTCTGCCTTTCTATTTGGCTGATCCTGACGCAATGAGGTATACTTTTGAGAAATGTATTTTTGAATGCTATATGATTTTCAGGGATGTTGGAAAGAAAAAAAGCGGTGAAAAGAATAATTGGTCTCAAAAATATTTGGATAAGGAAAAAGACGCGAGGAGCTTGCCCGACCTCGCCAATAAATACCATGGCTCAGATATGTGGCTTGCAAGCTATTGGATAAACCAAATTGAAGAGCTTCTATCGAGTGAATTGCATTGGAAAGAACCTGGATTTAAAGATCTATTGAGAAATCGTGATTTATTTGAGAATTTGTGCGACAATTTCCGAAAGATGATAAAGGATTACGATGTGAAAGTTCTCTCGTACTATGAGATATTTGGAACTAACGACCAATTTGACTATGCTGATTTAGGTGGCATTCATCCTATTGGGTTAGATGTCCTTGCACGAACAACCATCATTCCTTCAGAGGACTTTGAGATAGTATATGCCGCATTGAGACTCAGAGCAGATATATTCGTAACAGATGACCATACACTCCAGAAATGCTCTGGAAGTTTGGGGCTCAATCTAGCGCTTAGTCCAAATGCATTCTGCAGTGGTGAAAAATACGAACATGCTCAATAAAGTGTTGCGATTTGCCAGAATGGTCGACGGGCAGATAATTATAAATACAAAAACTTAATCAATATTATTTGTGAAGGATCGTATAGAAAGGGAGATCGTTGCTCTCG
>Ga0265594_1001730_pt1 | contig 16518 bp, 19 predicted proteins | sample saktaG_11_FD_190147 | JGI IMG/M metagenome (GOLD analysis project Ga0265594, IMG submission 190147) | Saline water microbial communities from Sakinaw Lake, British Columbia, Canada - sak_2011_5_24_80m | ecosystem: Environmental > Aquatic > Non-marine Saline and Alkaline > Saline ... | reverse complement strand
ATAACCTATCATTGAAACATTCAGTGTATAAGTCCCGGGCGGTATCGACAGGATAAAATACCGTCCATCCAGATCGGTAGCTGCACCGTACATCTGACCTTCAACAATAATATTGGCGCCTACCAGTGCTTCACCACTATTCTTATCGCGAACCAGCCCCGTGATTTTGCCAGTGACGCCCGCAATTGCCGAAATGGAGAAACAAACGATGAGCAGAAACGTTAAACTGCGAAGAGATCTCATTTTTCGTTTTACCATAAAATTACCCCTTTACCACCTCATTGCAGTAGTTCATTGAATTATTTATCATCGGGAAAATGATTAATGATGATATCCCGGATGCGTTTTAACCGGATTTCCATCAGTTCAATAGCTTTTTCCCTGTCTCGCCGCTTTAAGGCATCATAAAGATCGGAATGAAGTTTAAAATCATCCTGACAGGACATGTGCTTATTGATCTGTTGTATCTGATCATCGGTATACAAGTTTGTTATTACCCGAACGATTTCATGCAAAATGATATTCTTTGCCGCTTTCCGAATTTCATAATGAAATTCCAGATAATCCAAACCACATTCATCAAAATTGTCCAGGTGTTTTTTGGCATCATCAAGAAGTGCTCTCATCACATTAAATTGTTTGTCGGTCAATTTATCAATCGCTAAAGAAACAATCATTCCCTCCATTGCCAGGCGGGCATCAATCAGTTCCAACAGCTTAGATTTGGGCAATGGCTGGGCAGTGGTGATCGGATTCGGGAGAAAAAGCGTATTGAAATAGCGGCCGACAAATATTCCGGAGCCGTGTTTGACCACAATTGAGCCAATCGTCTCCAGTTTTTTTATCGCTTCTCTTAATGTAGGCAGACCCACACCAAAGAGTTTTGCCATATCTGCTGTCGATGGTAGGCGGTCACCGCGTCCATACTTGTTCCGGATAATAAATGCCCGTATCTCTTCAGCAAGTTGATCCGATAAGGTTCGCTTGTTTATGGGAGTAATGTCATTCACGATTTCCTCATTTCATAAAGTCATTTGTTGATTTTATAACTTCTAAAGTATAAATTATTTTCCGACAAGTTTCAAGTGAAAAATGCTTTTTTCTAAACCAAATTCAGATATCATCAAGAATATCCAAAATGACTAATCCAATCGAAAGGCCATGAACAGCCGAGAACGCATCAAAGCCATTGTTAATCATCAACCTACAGATCATACCGGTTTCTGGCTTGGTAATCCGCACTCTGAGACCTGGCCCATTTTTCATCGCTACTTCAAGACGAAAAATGAAGAGGAATTCCGCCTGAAAATCAAAGATGACATCCGTTGGATTTGCCCACAGTTTACACCGGGATTCTACCGCGATCCCAATGGAAGCGGTCTATTTGACAACTTTGTCACAACGGATTTGAAACATCCACTGGCCGACTGTGAATCCCTCGACGATCTGGATCGATTCAGATGGCCGAATCCTGATTATCTAAACTTTGATGACACCCTTGAGATTCTACGGAATACGGGTGAGTTTTATCGTTTAAGCGGAATGTGGACCTCTTTTTATCACGATCTCATGTTTCTCTTTGGAATGGATAATTATCTGATCAAAATGTATACACACCCCGAAATCATTGAAAAAGCAACTCAATATGTTTGCGAATTTTATTATGAAGCTAATAAACGCTTCTTTGAGCGAGCCGGAGACTTAATTGACGGCTTTTTCTTCGGTAATGACTTCGGCACACAGCAGGATCTGATTATGAGTCCGGATCTCTTTGATCGTTTTATAATGCCCTGGTTTAGAAAATTTACCGACCAGGGTCATGCCTACGGCTACCAGGTTGTGCTGCATTCCTGCGGTGCGATATATAAGGTAATTGGCCGTTTGATTGATGCCGGCGTAAATTGTCTGCATCCGCTCCAGGCGAGGGCAAATAACATGAATGCCGAAATACTGGGCAGGGATTTTAAGGGTAAAATCGCTTTTATGGGTGGAGTAGACACCCAGGATCTGCTTGTTAACGCCACACCAGAAGAGGTCAAAGATGATGTTCGTCGTGTCAAAGCGCTGCTTAGTCCCGGCTTGATCATCAGTCCCAGTCATGAGGCGTTGCTGCCAAATATCCCGCCCTGGAACGTTGAAGCCATGATTGAGGCAGCACTTGAAAAATAATACAATTTCTATAAAGTTGAGGTTTGCATGACATCCCGTGAACGCCTGCTGACTGCTCTTGCCAATGAAAAACCGGACCGTCTACCCTGCCAGGTACACGGTTGGATGCATTATTATCTGAAAACCTTTCTAAACGGGAAAGACCAGTTTGAAGCTTATAAATATTTCGATGGAATGGATTGGGTCATATATGCCAATCCTCGATTTGTTTACAGAGATAAAGATATGGCAAATTGGAAAAAAACCGATATTGATCTGGGGCTTGACTCAGATGGTACTCATCAGTTCAAACATATAATCAAGACACCGGGAGGAGAATTAAGTTATGGACTAGGCTGGAACCAATTCACCGCCTGGATTACCGAGTTTCTGATCAAATCCGAACGGGATTTCGATCTATGGCAAAAATATATCCCGCTGCCAAAAAAAATCGACTGGACACCCATCATCGACATTAAAAATCAAATTGGCGACCGGGGAATTGTGCGGGGCGAATTTTTCGGTTTTGGGCAAGGCAGTCCCTGGCAGGATTTCTGTTATATATTCGATACCGAGCAGGCGATCTATGCGGCATTTGATAAACCCGACTGGCTGCATCATGTGTTAAAAACCCTGCTGGATAAAAAGCTTACCGTTATCGAGCGGGCCGGGAAATTCCATTTAGACCTTGTGGAAACCGGAGGCGGAGCCGGCTCGTCAACGGTTATCAGCCCCGCCATGCACCAGGAGTTCTGCCTGCCCTATGACCGGATTCAGATAGAAGCACTTCATAATGCCGGAACTAAGGTGGTTTATCATCTGTGCGGTGGACTAATGCCTTTACTCGAAACCGTTGTGAAAAACGGCACTGACGGCCTCGAAACCATGACGCCGATTTCAATGGGCGGTGACTGCGACCTGGCGGAAGCCAACCGCCGCGTTGGTGACAGACTCTTTTTCATCGGCGGTTTCGATCAAAACGCGGGATTTGAAAAAGGCACACCGGAAACTGCCGCCCAATTGGTTCGCGACTGTTTTGAAGCCTGCCCGGACGGCGGATATATCTGCAGCCCCTCCGATCACTTTTTTAAAGGTGATCCAGCTAATGTTCAGGCTTTCGTTAGCGAAGCAAACCGCTGTGTTTATTAACTCTTTAAAGTGGAACCAGTATGTATTCAAATATCCCTATTCATCAACCTCATCCGGATTGCAAAGCATTTATCAAACATCTGCTCGGTTATAAGCGAATTCCGGTTCCGCCACTTGTAGAATACAACATAGACGATTCTCATATCAAACGGATCACCACCGAATTGTTAGATCGTAAATGGGTTGACTGGAGCAGTGACCGGGCATCACAGAAAGCTTATCTTGACAATTTCAGCCAAGTTTGGTATCGGATGGGTTACGACTTCGTCCGCTTTGAACAAAGCCTGAGATTCGAGGAAAAGCGGATTATTGGCGACGAACGCAGCTGGGTTGACCAGCACAAAGGTGCCATTCAGAATCAGGAAGATTTTGATCATTATAACTGGCCAACCGTTGAGGATTTTGATTTTTTTGCTTATGAATATCTGAATGCACACCTGCCCGACGGCATGGGATTTATTGTTTCTCATGCCGGTGGAGTGTTTGAGCACCTTTCCCAGATTATGTCTTTTGAAGGACTCTGCTATGCCCTTGTTGATCAACGTGATTTGGTTGAAGCTATCGTAGCAAAGATCGGTGAACTTACAACAAAATTCTATGAACATATCCTGGATTTAGATCGTGTGATCGCGCTCTGGCCCGGTGACGATATGAGCTATCGCAGCGGAACTATGATTTCGCCAGCCGATTTACGAAACCTGATACTCCCCTGGCATAAGAAATTCGCCGGCATGGCTCACGACAGGCAATTGCCTTATTTCTTGCATTCCTGCGGCAATTTAACGGATATTATGGACGATTTGATAAATAAAGTAGCGATTGACGGCAAACACTCCTTTGAAGATGCTATTATCCCGGTGGAAGATTTCCACAGACAATATGGGAAAAAGATAGCTGTTCTTGGCGGAGTTGATATCAATATCCTGGCATCGGGGTCACCGGATGACGTTCGTAATCGTACCAGGAATTTGATAGAACAGTGCGGTCCTGCCGGTAGATTTGGAATTGGTTCCGGAAATTCGATCCCGGATTACGTACCGGTAGAAAATTATCTGGCTATGATTGATGAGCGTCATAAAATTGCGAATGCGGACAGACATTAATAAAGAGAGGAAATTGTGGCTACAATAGATCTGAAAAATTTAACAAAAGTCTTTGGCAAAGATACTCTGGTTATTAAAGACCTTGACTTGAATATCAACGACGGTGAGTTTCTCGTTCTGGTCAGACCCTCAAGTTGCGGAAAATCCACTACATTGCGGATTGTTGCCGGACTGGAAGAGGCAACTAGTGGCGATGTCTATATCAATAATAAGCGGGTCGGAAGAAGCGCTATCAGTTAATGGACAAGGTGATTTATTCGTCTGCCGATAACAGTGTTGTATTCGGTGAACGGTTTTATGCCTTTTGTCGTAAACATGGTCTGCCTAAAAGCGCTTCAAAGGTATTTTTACGTGATGGCGCCGGGTGGTTACGAACAACAGCAGATTATGTATTTTCGAGGGCCGAGAAACGTCTGGATTTGTATCACTTGAAGAAAGCCTGCAGCAAGGTGTTGAATAATGAAGAAATGGATATTGTAAACCAGACTATTTATAATCAATCTTCTGAAAGATTGATCGAGACAATCCACAGCATGCTTCAATCAAAGAATCTGACGATTAAAGAGCAGACGGATTTGCTGACCTATGTATCCCAGAATCGAGATAGTATGAACTATTCCAGGGAGGATTGTAATGGATCGGCAGGAATCGAGAAAAATATTGGTATTCATATCGGTAGGCGCTGTAAACGACAGAGCATGAGTTGGAACCGGAAAGGTATTAATAATTTACTCGCCCTGAGAAGTAAAAAACTGAATCAAATGTGGGATGAAACATCAAGAAAATACAAAAATTGCAGGAGCGCCCACAAGATTTTACTTGCTTCCATGTCGTGAATAAATAATTGACATTATAATTTTTATATGTGAAATTCACATCGTATGAAAAAGATCAGCGATGTGGGAGCAAAACTAATTATATCCTTTTATAGTGGGTTGGATAAAATCGTTGGATATGATTGACGCTACCTTGCTGCTACCATTCCAAAAAGAGGAAGGCGGCGGGAAAACTATAATCACAGTAGTGATGTTGGCAATTTGCACAATTATATTTTTAGTTGTTTGTGCAGGAGTACCTAAACCTGGCTTGCCGGGAACCGGAGCGGCAACAGGTGTGGCAAAGAAGACACTCACAGAAGCCAGGGTGGAAATGTTATGAATGAAGATGAACAAATAATTATTATGGAATGTCCGGCGAGTTATTCTTTGGGTGATGGGACAGGAGAGATAGCCGCCAGCGGAGAAGCAAAAATCAGACTCAGCGAGGAGAGTATTTCTATCCTGCCCAAGTTTGCTGAATCTATATTTTCCACTTTCAGGGATATTGTTGAATTTTCTGAAGAGGACTATAGGATCAATCTAACTTTGACCTCAAGGGAGAGACTTACGATTTTTAATCTCGGCTACAAATACGAGGATTTTATAAGGGTATTTTCACGTCTGCGTAATGAAATTCTGCTCAAAGACCTGCTCATGCAGGAGACAATTAGAAAATCCGGAGTGGAAGCGGAATTTGTTTATTACACTGAAAATGGTAATGAAAAACAGAGGGGTAAATGCGCCCCGAAACTTTATGAGACCGGAATGGTTTTGATACCGGAGAAGGGAGAACTCGTTAGAATCCCTTACAGCGACATTTCTGATATCAAAGAAGAAGACTTTTCACTTGCCATAACCACAGATTTTGGTGAAAAACTCATATTTTCAAAGATGGGCAAGCAATTTGACCCATTTACAAAATCTCTATCAGACTTGCTGAACGAACTTGCACTTAAAGTGCAAACATCGCTTAAAGATCTTTTGCCTCAGGCGAACCCCTCAATTATAAGACGCGCTGCGCGATTCATGAAGGAAGGCAGGGCTGCCAAAAGAAGGGATATCGAATCAATCTCCCCTGAACTCTGGAAAGAATTAGAAAAGAAATTATTGGTTTCAGGGATAAAAGAGGAATACAATTTCTTAAAATCTCTGGCGCAAAAAGAGCAGATGTGCATTGGCTTGAAACGCGGACTGCTGGGTGATTTAACTGGTGAATATATCTGGTTTTTGATTCCTGTTTACAGCACAAATCCGGAAGGGCCCGGAAATGCAGTTGCCATGGAAGCGATTTCCGATGAGGGTGGTGGTAAGGCAACTTATTTTTTCAGAATAGTAAGCAGAAAAGTCTATCCGAATTTCAAAGAGATAGAAGACATTCACAGTGAAATTGATAATTTTATAAAAAGAATAAATCGCTGTATGCTTGCCATAAACTTCAGACGCGAGCCGATATATCTGCCGGATGATAAATTAGAAGAGCCACGCTATCAGAAATACAAATTTGCCGTAGCCAATATACCTGAATTAAAGGAATTGCGTCAACTTTTCATTGGCAGAGTGATTCATTCCTCATACGAGCAGTGGAAAGAGGACACGGAAAATTTATTGAAATTTAATGTTAGCACCAATAATGACGGTTTAAAGTGGAAAAAGGATGGAAGTAATGAGCGGGAATAATCGGCGTGAGCAGCCTGATTCTTTACTTCAGGTGCTTCTCCAAAAAAGCGGAAAGAGCAACCCATTAATCAGGGAATGATAGAAGATCTTTTTAAAGAAATATTTTCAGAAATCTAAATGTATGAAGGAGTAGGTTAGATATGCCCGGATATATGCACCCGTGTCGTTATTGTGATAAACTGATTCCTCCGGGATCAAATGTTTGTCCCTTTTGTGAGAAAATAAACCCATTAGGACCATTAAGATGTCACAAGTGCAGGAATCCAGTCAGGAAAGACTGGAAAAGCTGCAGTAATTGTGGGCTATCTCTGAAAATTGCCTGTCCGAAATGCGGTGAGATAACGTTCTTTGGAGATTATTGTGAACATTGTGGTGCCCGGTTGGTAATTGTTTGTCCAAATCCAAAATGCAAAACAGAACAACCACCCATTAGTGATAAATGCGCAAAATGTGGTAAGCCTTTAAAATAAAAACAGGAGGTAATTAACATGGCTGAAGGTAACCTTATAGGTTTTACGGATAACTTTGCTGACAACAGCACAGAAGCTGGATTCAAGTTTACATTTTACTGCGATATCTGTAGAGAGGGCTTTAAGACGAGGTTTATCGAATCGAAGAGCTATAAAAAGGGTAAGTTTTTTAAGGGGTTAGGCGGAATAATTTCGGCTGGGGCTCAGATTGCGGGTAAATATAACATCGGGTATGGAATCCAGAGGGGTACAGATGTTATTGGAGAAAGATTCAGGGGTATGTCTCCACAATGGCATAAAGAGCATGAAGCCGCATTTGAACTCGCCCAGAATGAGGCAAAAGAGAATTTCCACCGTTGCCCCAAATGTACAAAATGGGCTTGTGAAAACGACTGGAACGAGCAAGAAGGTCTGTGTACCGTTTGTGCTCCAAGAGTAAATATTGAGGTAGCAGCTGCCAAGGCTGCCAAGACGGTTCAAGATATAAGAGAAAAAGCAGCAAAAACTCAGGTCTTTACCGGAGAAATTGAGAGCAAACAGACCATGTGTCCACAATGCGGTAAACCTGCTGGTGAAGGCAAATTTTGCGCCAATTGCGGTGCGTCACTCTCACTAATTGAGTGTCCAAAATGTGGCGCCAAAAATCAGGCGGGAGCAAGATGCTGTGGTGAGTGCGGCACAAGGCTTGAATAAGAAGCAGGGCTGCATTATCTCTCGAAGACTATGCAGCTGTGTGCTCAAATTCCGGGAACGTTAGTCGCAATTGGCAGGCGAGCTTATAATCCGAAAATTTTATTAGTCATTTTGAAATAACCATATATATACAAGTGAATTTACACAAATTAAAAGGAGGCAAACTTTACTCTGAGGAATTGAATATTGACTTGAAGAGAAACAGCGACCAAGAATTTTTTAAATGGTTTTTAGCCAGTATCCTTTTAGGGGCTAGAATATCGGAAACAATTGCAAAGAATACATACAGGATCTTTGAAAAGTATAAGCTCTTGGAGCCGGGAAAAATATTAAACGCTGGTTGGGATTTTCTGGTAAATCCAATTATGAGAGAGGGCGGCTATGTACGTTATGATGGAAAAACATCTACACAGATTTTAAGGGATTGTCAAGCTCTCCTGAAAGAATACAAGGGAAGTTTAAAAATATTGCACAAAGCCGCCCAAAATAGTGCTGATTTGGAAGATAAATTAATGAAATTTTATGGCGTTGGTCCTGTTACAGCGAATATCTTTCTGAGAGAATTAAGACCCTTTTGGAGAAAGAGCAATCCGGAACCATTGCCAATTGTAAAAAAAGTTGCCGGAATATATAAAATAGACTTAAATCAATACAATCGGAAAAGTTTGACTTTTGTTAGAATTGAGGCCAGTCTAATAAGATTGAGAAATGAGATAGAAAGGTATTAGTTAAAATCGCCCCGCCAACTTTCTCGCTACGTTCGGACATTATGTAAACCTTTCAGTTGAAATTTACACTCTCGTCGACGGTTATAGCGGATGGTTATGAGGTTTCTGATAGATTTCTTTTCTTTGACCTGTCCGGAATAATCAAGATAACCAGGCGGTCTTCTTCCAGGCTATATATTGTTCGGTAATCACCAACTCTTAACCGGGAACATTCCCGATACTTACCTCTGAGTTTCTTAATGTTATTTGCCAGGTTTTCAGGATCAGCAGATAGGATTTTAATTTTATTGAGAATGCGCTTTTGCCAATTTGGATCGATACGACTTAATTCTTCAACAGCTTCTTTTAGGAATTCGACCGAATGCAATAAACTATCCGATTACTTTATCCAAATCAGCAAAAGTATAGGTTTTCGATTTACCTTCTTTATATTTCTTATATCGGTTGTCGGCAATTAACGTATCTAATTCATTAAAGTATAAATTTAGTGCACGGGCAATAATAAGGCTTTTTTTATCATTCAACTCCTTAGCTATGAGGGTGATTTCCTCTTCCAGAGTTTTTGGTACTTTACTAAACCTGTAACGAGTGGCTATCGGTCCCGTCCCGATGAATAGAGTTAATCCTTTGCCCAAGTTTGACGCTTCAAAAACAGATATTCTCAAGTTATCCGGATAATTTGCATTCAGTTGATATTTCTACTTGACAATAGTATGGAAATATTTTTATATTGCAAACGTTTGCGAGCAATGCGATATTATCAATATCGCTAAAAATATGAGGAAATTATGATAAAAACCGGGCAGGTAACTATCAAAGATATTGCAAAACAGTTGAACATTTCTCCGTCTACTGTCTCAAGAGCTCTGCGTAACCATCCCGATATTAGTCCTGAAACTAAAAAAGCCGTTAATGCTTTAGCCAAAGAGCTTGATTATCACCCCGACTCGGTCGCCCAAAGTCTTCAAAAAAGAAGAACAAATCTTATCGGAGTTATCGTGCCGGAGATAAAGCATAACTTCTTTTCGGCGGCTATTAGCGGTATTGAAGAGGTTGCCTATCGAGCCGGTTATGCGATTATCGTTTCCCAATCCAATGAAAACTTTGAACGAGAAGTAGTCAATGTGCGGGCGTTGATGTCCAACCGTGTGGCTGGATTGCTGATTTCGATTTCGCAAAACACCACTGACAGTGAGCATTTCAGGGTATTGGAGCGTCATAAGACGCCTTTTGTTTTTTTCGACAGGGTGTGTGAAGATGTAAACGCCAGCAAGGTTATGGTTGACGATTTTGCCGGCGGCTATACAGCGACCGAACATTTGATAAAAAAAGGATATCAGCGAATTGCCCATCTGGCGGGACCAAAACATATCTCAATCAGCAAGAAGCGTCTCGATGGCTATAAATCGGCTCTTAAGCAAAACAACATGTTTTATGATGAAGGGTTAGTAGTTTACGGCGGTTTGAATGAAGAAGACGGACGATCAGGTTTTCAGCAGTTGCTTCAGCTGGAACAAATGCCGGATGCAATTTTTGCCGTCAATGATCCGGTTGCGATTGGCGCCTTTGAAAAGATCAAAGAGCATGGTCTGCGAATTCCAAAAGACATAGCATTGGTGGGATTTTCCAACAATCCGATTTCGGCATTGGTTGATCCTTCGCTGACAACAGTGGACCAACCTGCTTATGAAGTGGGTAAAAGAGCAGCGATATTATTAATAGAACAGATAAATTCCGGGGATGATTTCGTGCCCAGAGAAGAAGTGTTGAAAACCAAATTAATAGTCCGGAATTCGACATAATAATTATATAATCGGGAATAGATAAGTGATTAATAACAAATAGGGGATCGGCTGAGATGGAGCAAATATTATTTGGTTGGTATGATGTTTTGATTTTTTTGGCATTTTTTCTGGTTATTGTGGCTTTTAGCATGTATAAAAGTCGCAAAGAAAAAACCGGTGAAGACTATTTTCTTGCCAGTCGGGGGTTGATCTGGCCGCTGATTGGTCTGTCCATGATCGCAGCCAATATTTCCACAGAACAATTTGTTGGAATGTCGGGTCAGGGCGCCGGATCTGCCGGGCTGGCGATTGCCTCCTATGAGTGGATGGCGGCGATAACGATGGTTATTGTGGCGATTTATCTTTTGCCTCATTTTCTCAAAGCGGGAATTTATACTTTTCCGGAGTTTTTGGAATATCGGTATTCACCGGCAGCCAGAAATCTCATGGCGTTCTATACTGTATTAATCTATGTTTTTGTGCTTATTGCATCCGTTGTTTATACAGGCGCTTTGACAATTACGACTCTTTTTGCCGGTATAAAACCTTTTGGTATAGAAGTAACTTTAACCAAGGCTGTCTGGCTGGTAGGAATTATTGCCGCTGTATATACTATCTGGGGCGGTTTGAAAAGCATTGTCTGGGCCGACCTTTTCTTTGGCTCAAGTTTAATAATCGGTGGAATAGTCACTTTAATCATCGGCTTTGGTAAAGTTGGCGGAGTCGGGACATTTTTTGAAGTAAATCAGGATAAACTTCACATGATTCTTCCGGCTGATCACCCCGTATTACCGTGGACAGCACTGGTTTTTGGACTCTGGCTGCCGAATTTTTATTATTGGAGTGTTAATCAGTTTATAACACAGCGAACTTTGGCGGCTAAAAGTCTCAAAGAAGGGCAGATGGGAGTAATATTTGCCGCCTTTCTAAAACTCATAACTCCATTTATAATTATTTTTCCCGGTATTATGGCATGGCAGTTATTTAAAGAACAGATGTCCGGTCCTGGCGGTACGGATGCAGCCTTTCCGCTGATTATAAGAAATATTATTCCTACAGGGTTAAAAGGATTTATCTTTGCCGCAATAGGCGGCGCGGTAATTAGTTCGCTGGCCTCCATGCTGAATTCCGCTTCGACGATTTTTACAATGGATATTTATAACCGTATGATTGAAAAAGATATTTCGCAGAAGAAAATTATTAATACCGGAAGAATTTCAACTTTTATATTTCTGATTGTCGGCTGTTTAATCGCCCCGGTTTTAGCAAATCCGGCCTTAAAAGGAATATTTACCTATTTACAGGAATTTCAGGGATTTATTTCACCGGGTATTTTAGCGGCGTTTGCGTTTGGCATGATATTTAAGCGGGCGCCCAAAGCCGCGGGAGTAAGCGCCCTGGTACTCAATCCTATAATCTATGGTATTTTGCTTATCTTTTGCGGCTCTTTGCCGGTTTTTGAAAATGTCCAGATTGTTCAAATTGCTTTTCTAAACCGAATGGCGATTACGTTTATCATCATAGTAATCGTTATGGCGGTTATTACTATAGTTAAGCCACTGGATAAGCCGGTCACCATGCCGGAGCGGGAAGAGTTTGATATGCAATCCACACCTGTCGTGAAATGGTTGGGTGCGGCGGTCATTGTGGCGGTTGTAATGCTGTATGTTATTTTCTGGTAAATTGATATGGAATTCAGTTTTTCAGATCATCCGCACAGGCGTTACAATCCCCTTAAGGGAGAATGGGTCTTGGTATCCCCGCACCGGACAAAAAGACCGTGGCTGGGAAAACAGGAGGCCTCACCGACGGTTAAGCGTCCGGTATATGAGCCCGGATATTATCTTTGTCCCGGGAATGAGCGAGCCGGCGGGAAAATAAATCCGCATTATACTTCAACCTATGTTTTTGACAATGATTTTGCGGCGCTTCTTCCGGATACACCGCCTGCGATTAATGATATTAATCCCTTAATGAAAAGCGAAAGCCTTCAGGGTGCCTGTCGGGTAATATGTTTCTCACCGCGCCATGATCTTACATTAGCCGAAATGTCTGTTGCAGAAATACAGGATGTAGTAAATGTCTGGGCTGAGCAGATCAGTGAACTTGGTCGGCGGTATCGCTGGGTGCAGATATTTGAGAACAAAGGTGAAATAATGGGTTGTTCCAATCCGCATCCACACGGACAGATATGGGCCGGCACGGCACTGCCTAACGAACCCTTAAAGGAAAATCGGCAGCAACTTGTATATTTTAAAGATAACGGATCAAGAATGCTGCCCGATTATTTACAGCAGGAATTGGAGCAAAGAGAGCGGATTGTTGTCGAAAATAAGCATTGGGTGGCGCTTGTTCCGTTTTGGGCGGTCTGGCCCTTTGAAACACTCCTGCTGCCCCGCCGTCACGTTTTGCGCTTGCCTGATTTAACAACTGCAGAAAGAGAAGGACTTGCCGAGTTATTAAAGGGTCTTTTAATAAAGTATGACAATCTTTTTAATGTTTCTTTTCCTTATACGATGGGGTGGCATGGCGCTCCTACCGATACGGGAGACTATTCCCACTGGCAATTGCATGCGCATTTTTATCCGCCACTGCTTCGCTCAGGCACCGTTAAGAAATTTTTAGTTGGATATGAAATGCTTGCCGAGGCACAGCGCGATATTACGGCGGAGCAGGCGGCCAATAATTTGAGAGAAGTATCGGAGATTCATTATAAAGCAAAAAAAGGATAAAGAACGTTTAACTGTAAATCGGTCATTCAGTGGTCATTTTATAGTCATTAAGTTGTAAGAGGCGATATAGTGAAATTGGAAGAATTAAAAGTAATTAAGTGGTCATTCAATAGTCATTTGTTGTCATTAAGTGGTGAAGGGTAATATAGTAAAAAAGTATTGCAATTGTTTAAAAGCAAATGAAAAATAAAAGAAGAAAGCATGTTTAAAATTGTAAAAGAGGCATTTGGGGACTTTACGAAAGTAATCATTGAGAATAGCGAGACCGGGGAATATATCGCGATTGTTCCTGAGTTCGGAGGGAATGTATGTGCGATTGTATTAAATAAAGAGGGTAAGAATTATTCAATTTTAGACGGATACAAAACGCCCTCGGAAATAGTTGAACATCAAAATTATAAGAGTTCTAAACTGTTGCCTTTTCCGAATAGAATTAAAGACGGGAAATATTCCTTTAAAGGGCGGTCCTATCAACTTCCCATTAATGAGCCCAGTGGGAACCATGCCATTCACGGATTAATTTGGGATAAGAATCTTACATTAACGAAAAAAGAGATCAATGATAAATATGCATCGGTCAAATTTGAATATATTTATGACGGATTTAATCCGGGTTATCCATTTAAAATAAAAGTAACGGCAACTTATTCTTTATTAAGCGCGAATGGTTTTAAATATACAACCGAAATCGTCAATCTGGATAATTGTGAAATCCCGGTCGGTGACGGCTGGCATCCCTATTTTAAGACAAATAGTAAAGTCGATAATCTGATGCTTAAAATTCCTGCAAAATACCAAATTGAAGTAGACTCCCGCATGATTCCGACCGGAGTGAAGCTTCCGGTGGATTCATTTACCCAATTGACAAAAATCGGCGACTCCAAATTAGATACAGGATTTATTATTGAAGCGCAGGAAGGGGTGGCAACAACGGATATATACGACCCCGGCTACGACCTCCACGTCAAGGTTTGGCAGGAAACGGGGAAGTGGAAATATAATTATCTGCAAATCTATATCCCGCCATCGAGAGAATCGATTGCTATAGAACCGATGACATGTAATATAGATGCTTTTAATAATAAAGAAGGTCTTATAGTCCTTTAGCCGGGACGGTCGGTGAAGGCGAGCTGTGGAGTAAAATTGGAATAATCCGAAATCGAATAACTTTTTATAAAGAAAGATTAGATAAAATGCTGAAAAATGGTTTATTTGAAATTATGAAAAGTCCGGAAATCGGTAGAATATTTTCGGAACTTTATGGCAGAGATGAAAAGATTATTCGGGAGCAGATCTGCCGATATGAAAAATTGCTGACCCAATTTCAAAAACATTTTTCAGATGAGCCTGCTTATCTGTTTAGTTCGCCCGGCAGAACAGAGATAGGCGGCAATCATACGGATCATAATGGCGGGCGAGTTTTGGCTGCAAGCGTCAATCTTGATACCATTGCGGCAGTATCGGAAAATGGTAGAAACGAAATCAGGGTTTTTTCGGAAACTTTCCCTGGACCGTTTGTGGTGGCTCTTGATGATCTGAAACCTCATAAAAAAGAGGAAGGCACAACAACATCTCTTATCCGGGGAATTGCCGCCCGGTTTAAAGAATTAGGCTATAAAATCGGCGGATTTAACGCCTTCATCAAAAGCGATGTGCTGATCGGCTCCGGTTTGAGCTCATCGGCGTCGGTAGAAGTGCTAATCGGAACTATTATTAATTCACTTTTTAATTCGGGTCTGATTAATCCGGGAACGATTGCGGTGATTGGTCAATATACCGAGAACAATTATTTCAACAAGCCCTGTGGATTAATGGATCAATTGACCATTGCAGTTGGTGGTATTGTCTCAATTGATTTTAGAGATTCTAAAAAGCCCATTGTTACGAAGGTGGATTTCGACATAAATGCACAGAATTACAGTTTGATAGTAGTGGATACAGGTGGAAATCACGCTGATCTGACTGAAGATTACGCTTCCATTCCGGGGGAAATGAAATCGGTGGCGCGTGAACTTGGTGGGAAAGTTTGTAGGGATATAAATCGTAAGGATCTAATTGAAAAAATACGGCAACTCAGGCCAAAAGTCGGAGATCGGGCTATTTTAAGGTCTTTGCATTTCTTAGAAGATAATCAAAGAGTTTTAGATCAGGTCGAAGCGCTGGAAAAAGACGATTTCGATACTTTTCTCGATTTAGTTAACGAATCAGGGAACTCATCCTGTAAATGGCTGCAAAATTGTTTCACAATAAAAAATCCGTTTGAACAGGGCATTAACTTAGCGCTTGCGTTGACGGAAAATTATTTAAAGAATTCAGGGGAAAAAGGGGCGTGCCGGGTTCATGGTGGGGGCTTTGCCGGAACTATACAGGTATTTATGCCTGATAGCATGAGAGAAGATTATATCAGGCTGATTGAAAATGTATATGGCGCAAAAAGTGTTACGGTTTTAAGTATTCGACAGCTCGGCTCAATATGTATAAATTTACTGTTATAAAAATTTTCGTTATTTAACCTAAAAGAGATAAGAAACGGGAAAACTATCTTGACAAGAAGATTTTAAAGATATATATTGCAAACGTATGCGGTCACGTTTGAAATAATATTTTAAGAGGTTCGATAAATGAGAAAAACTAAAAGAATTGAAAAGAGGGCGAGAAGATTGATGGGATATGGTAAATGTTTTGTTGAAAAATATCAAAAGTGTTTGAATTTAATACCATTTTAATTCTAAGGTTTTATGAAGGTAAGTAGATTATTATGAACATAAAATTCATATTGCCGATAATGATAATTGCCCTGTTTTTTGGTTGCACTAATCAAAAAGAAAATGTTTTAGCTAAAATTGGAACGCGTACTGTTACTTTAACAGATTTTGTTACTCGATATAAATCAATCAGGCAAAAAATGAATCTTCCGGATAACGGTCAGGTAAGAAAAGAAATTTTCTGCAATATTGTTAATGAAGAATTGTTCATAGTTGAAGCGGTTAGGCGAGGGTATCAGGATGATTATGACGGAAAGTACGAATATGAAAGAATAAAGATACAGGAATTATTAAATGCATATTTTCAAAAAAATGTCATTAATGATATGAGTCCTGTCTAAAAACCATAAATCTTAAATCGCATAATATTCAATCGGTAATGTCGATTTAGCATCCAATGACCGGCATAATCAATTAAATTTTGTAGAAGCCCGGATATTTTAGCATATAA
>Ga0265594_1001728_pt1 | contig 16538 bp, 14 predicted proteins | sample saktaG_11_FD_190147 | JGI IMG/M metagenome (GOLD analysis project Ga0265594, IMG submission 190147) | Saline water microbial communities from Sakinaw Lake, British Columbia, Canada - sak_2011_5_24_80m | ecosystem: Environmental > Aquatic > Non-marine Saline and Alkaline > Saline ... | reverse complement strand
ACCAGGGGTTAAGGCTTCATAAAGGAGCCTTTCCGGCTTGATACCTTCATCTAAAGCCTTTCTGGTGAGTTCAACCACCTTCTCCCTGTCCATCCCGATGATACTTTGTTTAATGCTTTCCAGTAAATCCATAGTTTACACCTCACAATAATGTTTTTTTGGCTACGGCAGGGGCAGCTTGCTCATACCGTATTTTTCAGCTTCCTTGGTTATAATTCTTAGAAGCTCTCTGTCAATGTCTTTGTCAAGGGGCTCCGGCTGATGCGTGGCCAGAATCCGTTTGACCTCCTCTTTCGCCCTCTGCTCAGCGGTGGTAGACCCCTTCTCCATCCACACCTGGTCGTCTTCCCGGCTGATTACCGGTCCGGGATAGAAAAACTCCTGCCTGAACCACTTCATAGTAGCCGGGGAGAGCAGGAAATGCTTACCTTCATACAGCCCCTCGGTAAACAGGTCTTCGGCTAGTGGCTCCCCTCTGGGAGTAATCCCCTCCACCAGGCGGCGGGCCATGCCACAAATTTCGTTATCAATTACCAGTTTCTCCAAGCTTCGGGTGCTTTCAAAATCCAGCATCCCGGGGCCTGATATTATGTTGATACCAGCAAGAGCCCCCAAGATGGCACCGATTCCTGTCTCCAGTCCCGCCTGCGAATCAGGGCACTTGGCATCGCTGAGCCCCATATAGGCCTGGGTTGGAATTCCCAGGTATTTGCCTATTTCGCTATAGGCTATATCAATCATCATGGTCTCAATAGCCCCCATAGGCGTGGTGCCAAAGCGCATATCAAAGGCTGATGGGGAACCTCCCCAGATAATGGGCGCGCCTCGGCTGGCAAGCTGGTTTATCACCACTCCACTTAGACTCTCGGCAGTATGCTGAACCAGGCTTCCTCCTATGGTGATTGGACCTGTGGACCCGGTTAAGGGCATTGATATTAGTATTGGCGCAATCCAGTTCTGAGCACCTAGTATCAGGTCATGGCAGGTAAGGTCGCTCCACTTTAATGGGGGAGAGGGACAGGCGGCAATGGCAAACATGGGTTTCTCCCGGAGGGCCTTTTCGCTGCCGCGGACGGCTACCAGTAAATCCTTTTCCACCTGAAAACCATCCTTACTGAATGTGCCGCCGTTGGTAATCGGTTTGGTGGAATGCCTCAGGCAAAGAAAGAGTCGAAAGCGGTCACCAATCTCCTTAGGGACATCAGTGGGAACAACGCCGCCATCTTGTCCATCTATGTTGTCCATGGCATCAACCAGCCTGAAATGGTCAATGGTATCCTGGGTGACAGGCTCCCTTATCTTGTTCAGGTCCGAGTCCCATACTTTGATACCAGCCGAGCCAGGCTCAAAATAGCTATTGTTCCCCTCCAGATTCACGCAAAGATTACCGTTTCTATCGTAAAGCTTGATTGATGATGGAACTGACTTTAACGACTCCTCAACCAGCCTTCTGGGGATAAAAGCCTTTTCCTTTCCCCGGTCAATTTGAGCACCGCCGTTACCAAGTAATTCCAAGCCCTCTTCATTTTGCACCCAAACCCCGGTCTTCTCCAGGACATCCTTAGCCTCTTCAATAATCCTCTCTATAAATTCGGTGGTCAAAAGACTCACCACCGGTCGCTTTGGTGTATTTTCCTTTGCCATACGTCTCCCTCCAGAAAAATTTTCATACTCAAGACTCAACGCTGTTGAGCAAATGCTACGTCATTTAGCTAACCACCTCATTTCTCCCCCTCTTTTGGGTCTCCCCGCTTACTCTTCACAATCTCCATCGGCTTGCCTGAGCCATTCTTGCCAAAATAAGGACACCACTTAACACTCCCCCACCGCCTTAATAAAGTCGAAGGGCTCAAAGGTAAACCAAAACTTGGGGTCTCTGACCCCTTTTGTTGACCTATCTTCAGATTGCTTTACAATACAAACGTCTAAATAATACCGTTACCCAGTTATTACCAAAAAAAAGACCTGTTGCCGCAGGTCCTTTCTATTTTAACTGTCTTTTGTTCTCTCAATCTTCTCCTCTATTGCCTCCTCAACCCACTGGCCAAATCTCTGTGCTATTCTTAGTTCTCTCCTAAAAAATGATAATCGTAGGGAATAATCATAACCGAATAAATTTCTATTGATTTTACCATATTTCTGCGATTTGTCAAATCAATGACCGTACCGTTTTGCGTAAAGAGTAAGCTAATGCCATAGGTTATCTTCAACTCACTATCCCCAAAAATGTGATTCTTGAGCACTTCAGGATAATTTGTTACGGTAAACGTAACAAATTTAACAAATTGTCTTGACTTATTGATCGGGGTCTGCTATAAGTAAGCATCAGTCTATACGTGGAAGGTTACTATGTATGATGAGCTTGACCGACGACTTATAGAGGAACTGCAAAAAAATGGCAGGGAGAGTTATACAAACTTAGCTAACACGCTGGGGGTGGTTGAGGGTACTGTACGCAAGAGGCTTAAAAGCCTTCTGGACAGGGGCATAATAAAGATAGTTGCCATCCCAAATCTGCTTCGGCTAGGTTATAACCTCATGAGCATTATGGCACTTGATGTTAGGATCGGGGATATAAGAAAGGTGGGAAATCATCTAGCCGAGAAGCCAAATATTTTATACGTAGCATCTGTGACCGGCAGATATGATATCATAGCCATGATCGTGGCTCGATCCACACAAGAGCTTAATGAATTTATTGAGGATGAGATCTCCACTATGCCTAGCGTCCTAAAAACTGAAACCTTTGTTACCCTAGACATTGTCAAAGCGGGAGCAAGCCTGCTAGCTGTCAATTCTTACAGTAAATGACTACTTTTGAGGTAAAATTCTCACGGTAATTTACCCCCCTATCCCAAGAAGATTAACCCCCTAGGTGCACTGGAACCACTAAACCTATCATCATATCCTTAACTTTTGAGATAAGGATGTTGAGCTTCTCAATGTTCAAATAAATTTGATCAGCTACTGGGTCAACGATAGGATACTAGAAGTATATTGTGTTGCGCCTCTCACAAAGATAAAGATGTTGACATATTATATTTTTTGTGATAGAGTAAATTTCAAAGAGGCTGGATATAGATAATGCCAATTTATATTGCCTTCCATGGAGTGTATTATACCAACTTCACCTTTACGGGGCGCATAAGATGCGCTTGGGAGGCTTTGGCACGAAAATATAAGTACCTAAATCAATAACAAATCTTAAGGTAAAGAAAGTTCAAGTAAGAACCCTCCCAAGCGGGAGGGTTCTTTTTAGTAGGAATATGGATTGGATAAAGTAGACTAGGGGGAAAAGGGGAACCGATGCTGAAAAAAATAGCTGTATTAGGTGGGGGGCATGGTGCTCATGCCATGGCTGCTGACCTAACGCTAAAGGGGTTTGAGGTAAATATGTGCGAAGCGCCTGAGTTTAAGGATAGCTTTAACACCACCCTTGAGCGGCAGGAGATATGCCTGGTTGACATCTGGGGAGAGGAAAGGGTTGCCAAACTAGCCAAAGCAACCACAAATTTTGAACAGGCAATAAAGGATGCTGCCTATATTATGATGGCTATACCAGCTATCGGGCATAAGCACTTCTTCACCTCCATAATGCCCTACTTGGAAGATGGTCAGACTATAGTTATGTGGCCTGGGAACTTCTCGGCATTGCTATTTGCCACTATGCTAAGAGAAAGAGGGATAAAAAAGAATATTACCTTGGCAGAGGGGCATACCCTTCCCTGGGGCTGCCGGTTAGAAGCTCCAGCCAGAATAAGAATATTTGTTGAAGCTACAAAGCTGCTAGTATCCGCCTTCCCAGCAAAGGATACCGATAAAGTCATTAACCACCTGAAGGATATCTACCCGGTGGTTGCTGGCGAGAGCGTGCTGGCTACTTCTTTAAATAATCTAAATCCAATTGTTCACCCTGTTGGAGCAGTCCTGAATGCTGCTTGGATTGATACCCTGCAGCAGAACTTTTACTTTTATAAGCACGGCACTACTCTATCAGTAGCTAGGGCAATCAAGGCAGTTTATGAGGAAGTAACCAAAGTAGCCAGTGCCGTCGGTACAAAAATGCTTGAATACCCTGAGGAATCATTCTGGTCAAAGAGCACCATTATGTCTGTCTGTTTTAGGGCTGCTTTTGATATAGAGGGCGCGGTGGCTAATATTTCTGGTCCGTCATCAATGAAAAGCAGATATATAGCTGAAGATGTCCCTTACGGATTGGTTCCTGCAGCACAACTGGCACACAAGCTCGGCATTGCTACCCCAATTATTGACGCTGTGATTGAACTGGCTTCAGTAGTAAACCAGACAGATTACCGTAGGCAGGGAAGGTCGCTTCAGGAGCTGGGAATAGCTGCCTTGAGCAGTAATAAACTGAAGACAGTTTTGCAGCAGGGCTTTTAAAAAATACTGGGCTTATTAAGGGGGTGACAGATGTAGTTAGTAGGTAGATTCGTCAAAATAAATATTTTTAGGAGATTTTAATGAACAAAGGAATATTTGGCATACTGGTCAGTGTTTGTCTGGTATTGGCATTAGCCTTAGCCCTACCCTCGCTGAGTGCGTGTGAGTCAAAAATGGAGTATAGGATTGGCGAGTGTGTGATAATTGAGCACCCCGACCTGTTCGCTGACCAAGAGGGATTTCATCAGGCGATGGCTGAAGCCGGCTTCGTTGAGGGAGTGAACACTGAGTATACTTTTCTGTGTGCTGAGGGTGATATGTCTATAGCCAAGTCAATTGCTGACCGGTTTGTCTCGGAAAAAGTGGATTTAATTCATGCTATCACTACCCCAAACGCTCAAGCCTGTGTAGCTGCCGCTGAAGGCTCAGGAATCCCTGTGGTTTTCAGTACCTGCACTGCTCCAGCCGCAGCTGAAATAGTGTCCACCTGGGATGCCCCTCGCTCTGACAATGTAACTGGCGTCAGTGATATGGCTGATATGAAGGCTCAGATGGAGATGATTAAGGAGATTATGCCCGACCTTAAGGTGCTTGGGGTGATTTACAACGCCGGCGAAACGAACTCTGTCGTGCAGATGGAGCAGTTGAAAGAAATTATGGCTGATGTTGGCATTGAAGAACTGGTAGAGGCAACTTGCACGACAACAGCCGACGTGGCTACTGCCGCCGCTGGCCTCATTGGCCGGTGTGATGCCATCTACATTCCCACCGACAATACTGCTGTCTCTGGGCTTGAAGCTATAATCGCTGTTGCCGAAGAGAACCAGATACCCTTCTTTGGCTCTACCGGAGATATGGTTGACCGGGGTTGCATTGCCGCTCAGGGTGCCGACTACACCTGGATAGGTGAGGAGGCAGGACGTTATGCGGCACGAATACTAAATGGTGAATTCGCCGGTGATATTCCGGTTGTATGCTGTGCTCCTGAAGCCTGTCTGCTGGTAGTCAATCCTGGGGCAGCCGAGAGAATGGGGATAACCATCCCTCAATCCGTTATAGCTAAGGCTGAACGAGTAGCAGAATAGCCAGACCAGGACATCGGTAATGATTGAGACAATGGGGGGGCAGCAATATTCTGCCCCCCACTTGAGGTTGAGACTATTAGATTATTTTTAGAGGTGAATGAATGTTGTCTCCCATGATACAGGGCATCGTGAACACCTCAATTTCTGAAGGGTTGGTCTACGCCTTTGTTACTATTGGCGTATTCTTAACCCTTCGTGTCCTTGCCTTTCCCGACCTTACTGTAGATGGCAGCTTTGTTGTCGGTGGCTCTATTGTCGCCGTTATGATTGCTGGAGGCTACAATCCTTTCCTGGCAATTATAGCCGCCTTTGTCGGCGGATTAGCTTGTGGCGCCATAACCGGGCTGCTCAATACCAAGCTGAGGCTACCGGCTTTATTGGCTGGTATCCTTATGATGGTCGGGCTGTATTCGGTAAACCTGTTGATTATGGGAAGACCAAATATCCCATTACTGCGTAGCATAACCCTCTTTGACAGTGTTGCCCTCTGGTTTGGAATGGTGAGAAGCTCCCTATTGGTTATTATCGTTTTGGCGGTGATAGCCTTCATCGCCTTTACCATCCTAAACTGGTTTCTACACACTGAGATTGGCCTGACATTGAGGGCAACCGGTGATAATGAGCAGATGGTGCGCAGCCTGGGGGTAGATACCGATAAGAATATATTGCTTGGTTGTGCTATGTCTAATGGTTTCGTTGCCCTATCTGGTGCGCTGGTAGCCCAAAACCAGCAGTTTTGCGATGTCAATATGGGAATAGGCATGATTGTAATGGGCTTGGCCTCAGTAATAATTGGTGAGGCATTAATTCACCCCCGGGGTGTCACTTCAATGTTGCTAACGGCACTTGTTGGCACTTTCCTCTACCGCCTATTTATAACTATTGCCCTCAGGCTTGGCTTAGCCCCTGGAAATTTGAAATTGATTACGGCGCTGCTGGTGATTATAGCCCTGGCGATTCCATACATACGGAAAAAGTTGCGGCACGAGTGGATGCCACCGGCAGTGAGGTGGTGAAAGGAGACGCCAGAATGAGCCCCAAAAGGAGCCTACTACAGCTTAGAAAAATAACTAAGATATTCTCTAAAGGGACTATAGATGAAGTTACTGCGCTAGATAAAATCAACTTGGACGTCGGCGCTGAGGACTATATTACCATTATTGGCAGCAACGGCGCTGGAAAAACTACTTTGCTTAGTGTTATTGCTGGCGTCTTCCCTCCAGAAAGGGGTGGCAGGGTTATCATTAGTGGCAATAATATTACCGGCTTGAGTGAATATAAGCATGCCGCATATGTTGGTCGGGTATATCAGGACCCTAATATAGGCACTGCAGCCAAGATGACTATAGAGGAGAACCTGGCTATGGCTGTGCTGCGCGGGCAACATAGGGGGCTAAGGGCAGCCAGTAATAAACAGCGCCGAGAGCTATTCCGTTCGGCTTTAGCCCCTCTAGGCTTAGGATTGGAAGACAGGCTAAATGCGCTGGTGGGCACGCTTTCCAGTGGGCAAAGGCAGGCGGTAGCTTTGGTTATGGCTACCATAAGTAAGCCGGCACTGCTACTGCTTGATGAGCATATAGCTAATTTAGACCCTAGGACAGCCCAAATAGTGCTTGAGTTGACCCAGATGATTCTGCAGCGGGAAAAGATGACCACCATGATGGTAACACATAACATGGAGCTGGCTCTGCGCTACGGTAATAGGCTGATTATGATGCATGAGGGCAGGATTGTGGTCGACTTAAACCAGGAGCAAAGGGTGGGGCTCACTATCAACAACCTTATAACCGCCTTTGAGCGGGCCAGCGGTAAAAAATTCGCTGACGACCAGATATTGCTTAGACGTTGAACAGGAAGGTAATTACATCACCATCTCGAACTATATAGCTCTTACCCTCCAGTCGGAGAAGACCCTTCTTGCGAGCCTCAGACAGACTACCACACTTCACCAGGTCATCGTAACTGATTACCTCTGCCCGAATAAACCCCTTTTCCATATCAGAGTGGATTTTGCCAGCGGCTTTATGAGCATCGGTGCCATCTCTAATAGACCAGGCTCTAATCTCTCCTGAGACTATACTGAAGAATGAGATTAGCCCTAGTAATTCGTAGGATAATTTGATAGTGCGGTCAAGCCCGGATTCCCTTATACCAAACTCAGCACGAAATGCCTCAGCTGCACTATTATCTAATTGAGCCAACTCCATTTCTAACTTGCCACAGAGAGTGATAATACGATATTTTGACCCTGAGTAATGTGAATTCAGTTCGGCTTCTAAGGATGCCGTTTGAGCTAGCTGGTCTTCTCCAATATTGACCACTGTTAGTAATGGCTTGGCACTAAGAAACTGGTAGCTAGCCATAGCCCTGGCTTCATCAGTGGTTAGTTTCATTTCTCGGATGGGCACATCTTTTTCTAAATCAGCCTTAACCTTCATTAGCATCCCTTGCTCTCGGAGGAGATCCTGGCGTTCAGGCTGCTTAGCCCCTTTTAATGATGTCTCTATTCTATCCAGCCTTCTCTCTAGTAGCGCTAAATCGGAGAAGGCAAGTTCTAGCTCCATATTGGTAATATCCCGGTCTATGTCCAGACTGCCTTCAGGATGGGGTACACTTTCATCAACAAAGGCTCGGATTACATTAATAAGGGCATCTGCAGTGCTAAGTTGAGCCAGGAGTTGACCACTTATAGCTTTGTCATCAACTAAACCCTTAACTGAGGCACCTATATCAAGGTATCCTACCTCAGCCGGGACCAGCCTCTTGGGTTGAAGCATATCGGCTAGGGCTTTAAGGCGGGGCTCCGGAACCTTGGCTATTCCAATATGTGGGGCTAAGCCTTCTGCGGTGTAACTTCTCGTATCAGCTTTACCCCTGGTTAAAGCATTGAAGATAGTTGTCCTGCCGCTTCTAACTGGTCCTATGATGGCACTATTAACACTCATCGGGCGTACTCACCCACTTTACCTCCCATTCCTTGGAAGGGGGGCTTTTTACCTGACAAAACCCTCGCTTTTACCCTGAAATTACTAGCGTCCTGCCTTTATTACTTCTCTGGCATACTTAAGCGCGAGGTCTCTTTCCTTAGGAATTAGCTTCTCATTGGCTGCTATTTCCAATAAGGCTAGAAGTGCGTCATGGGTGCTAATGTTACCAACCAGTTCAATAGCTTTAGTCCTTAGTTCAGCAGCAAGTTTTAAGTCACTGGCAATAGTAGTTAGCTTCTTTAGTTCATCAGCTTGTGTTGCCATCTCACCTCTCCTCATAGCTCCAGTAATGTCAGCCGGGTGAGGTATTACCGCTTGTATTCATTCTACTCTTTGTATCACCATTCTTCAATAGAGCTGTCTATCAGTCCTTAAAAGCAGCTCTTTGCCCTGATGTGGTAAAATGAGATAGCTTTAAATAGGATGGCAAACCTTGTTGTATATACTATCAGGTCAGGATGATTTTTCCCTTGCCGAGTCACTTGAGGAGATAAAAAGGGCTATCACTGACCAAGCACTTTTAGCGGTCAATACTACTATACTTGATGGTCAGCAGATGACCTTAGACCAGTTGAGAACTGTGGCTGAGACGCTGCCATTTCTGGCTGAAAGACGCTTGGTCATTATCAATGGGCTGCTAGAGCGCTTTGAGCCTAAAGGCAAACCCAGCCGGCAGAGGAAAGTCACCGATGTAGCCACCCAACAAAATGACTATAAATCACTAGCCGCCTGTATTAGTAAGATACCTGACAGCACAATATTAGTATTGATAGACAGTAATATAACCAGCAGTAACCCCCTGTTTAGCCAGCTTTCGGGCAAGGCACAGGTTAGGTCTTTCCCTCTGCTCAGAGGTGCTAGGCTGCGTCAGTGGATTCAAAAGCGTGTGGTAGCCGAGGGTAATACCATATCCCCCCAGGCGGTAGACTTACTGGCTAAACTTGTGGGTGGTAATCTATGGATTATGGCCAACGAAATTAACAAGCTAGCCCTATTTACCTCAGGCCACCGCATTGAGGAAGAGGATGTCAACCGGGTGGTAAGCTATACCCAGCAGGTTAATGTTTTTGCTATGGTTGATGCTATCCTTGAGCTTAAAATTGGGGCAGCAGAGCAATCGTTACAATGGTTACTGCAAAGAGGAGCTAGCTCAGCCTATCTTTTGGCTATGCTATCACGGCAGGTTCAAATGATTGTTCGAGCCAAAGAGCTAAGAAACCAGGGAAGACCTAAAATAGAGATTCAGAATAAGTTGGGGTTGACCTCAGAGTTTGCTTTGCGTAAGACACTGGAGCAGGCTGAGAGGTATCCCTGGGAGCGGCTTAAGCAAGTATATTGCAAGCTCTTGGAAGCCGACCTGTCTATTAAGACAGGGAAATGTGATGGCGAGCTTGCCCTTAATATCCTGGTTGCTGAACTCTGCCAGCGAGGTAAGACGTAGGCAGTTCATAACTGCTAAGAGTTCCTGAGCTTGACAGGCTGTTGGCAGGGTGTTACAGTTTTACTCGTCGCTTAACCACAGTGTGAACATATTAATTAGATATGGTGAGAAGCTTTAAAAATTTTCAACCCACAGATATTTTCCTGATTTAGATGAACTAGGCTTAGGAGATAGGTAATATGGGAAAATTTGGTGTTTTCCATGACTACGGAGAGGAACTTGAGAGACGGATACGACTGCAAACCTTTCCTCTGGCAGTAAAACTATTGGAAAAAGAAATTAATATTCCTGAAGGGGCGGAAAGACCCCTGAGGGATTTTGGCTACCATGTCCCCCTTTGCCAGGGCTATGCTATGTCGCGCAAGGAGGGCAAGACGATTGCAATGTTTAAGGAGGATATGTGGTGCTTTGAACCGGTTGTAGGTTATGGCTGGGCACGACCTCCGCAGTATTTCCTGGAGGGATATAACCGCTTCCCACAGGATGTCAAGGATTTAGCAGCCGGTAGCAATTATGCCAGCGATTTCCCTCGCTTGGAAGTTGGTAGTTACACAGGTGTAGTATCAGCTCCATTGACCACAGTTAATTTTGAGCCTGATTTGGTTATGCTCTACTGTAACTCAGCTCAGTTGAGTTTACTGCTCTTAGGCAGAGAATACAAAGATGGTCATGACCTTAAGTGTAGTTTGTCCAGCCATGCCGCTTGTGTTTATGCTGTTGTGCCGGTAATAAAGAGTGGGAAATGCCAGGTAAGCATACCCTGTCGTGGCGACCGCTATTCTGCCTTAGCCGGAGATGACGAAATTATCTTTACTGTTCCTACGCATAAACTTGAAGATTTACTGGTGGGACTTAGACATGTTGAGAAATATGGCTCCAAATTGCCCAGGAACCCTCATATGAGCCGTGAACCTGAATTTTCGGAGAGTTACATGAAAATAGCAAGAATGTTGGGTATGGGGTGAATAAAGACCATTTGTTTTAGCATCAAGCTTTAGAATCAGAACGGGCAGGGAGGCAAAATGGCAACAAGCCAAGAGAGCAGTAGCGCCCAACTGGAAGAGCTATGTAACCAGAGACTATCACCAAGGCGGCTGATTCTGGCTAGCAACCGTGGACCTATTGAATACCATCTTACTGAGGATAGGCAACTTCAAGCCCGCCGTGGTAGTGGTGGTGTAGTCACTGCCCTTAGTAGCCTCAGTAAGTATGTAGAGCTTGACTGGATTGCTAGCGCTATGGGGGAAGGGGATAGACAGGTAGCCCGAAAAGCACAAGGAGGGCGTTTTAAAGTGCCCTCGGTTGGTGAGAACCTGTATCTTCATTTCGTGGTTAGCCCCAGAAATACATACCATAAATTTTATAATGTCATTTGCAATCCCCTTCTGTGGTTCCTTCAACACTACATGTGGAGTTCATCCCGGACACCCAATATAGACCATGTAGTTTATGATGCCTGGGAAAATGGCTATGTTCCGGTGAATCAAGCCTTCGCTCAGGCAATTATTGATGAGGCAACCAGAAATGAAACATCACCAATAGTAATGTTAAACGACTATCACCTCTATTTAGCCGGTGCTTATATTCGGAGACAGATACCAAACTTAGTAATCTATCACTTCATTCATATCCCTTGGCCATCACCAAGCTACTGGCAACTATTGCCAAAGTTTATGCGACAGGCAATCCTTGAGAGTTTATGCACCACCGATATTGTAGGCTTGCAAACCGGGAGAGATGTGCGTAGCTTCCTTCACTGCTGTGAATCATTTATTGACCAGGCTGAGATAGATTACAGGAAACAAACCGTTCGTATAAATGAGCATATTGCCCAGGTTAAAGCCTACCCTATATCAATTGATGTCACCAGCCTTAAGAAGATGGTTTCCTCAGCCAGATTACAGGAGTATGAGGGAAAATTGCGCCCTCTTTGTGGGGAGCAAACCATAGTCCGCGTGGATAGGGCTGAGCCTAGTAAAAATATCATTCGTGGTTTTAGAGCCTTTGATAGGCTGCTGGAACAATACCCCCAATTTCAGGGAAAGGTCAAATTCATTGCCTTCCTAGTCCCCACTAGAACCCACCTGAAGCCGTATCAAAGGTATACGGAGGAAGTCACTCAACTTATAGAAGCTATAAATAAGAAGTATGGAACCGAAGAATGGCACCCCATCGATTTCTTTTATGAGAACAATTACATACAAGCTATAGCCGGCATGCGCCTCTATGATGTGCTTTTGGTAAATGCTGTTATTGATGGGATGAACCTGGTAGCCAAGGAGGGACCCACAGTTAATAATCGTGATGGAGTCCTGATACTATCGGAAACAATTGGTGCCTGTGAGCAATTAGGACCAGATGCTTTGACTGTGGCACCAGCTGACTTAGAAGGGACGACTCAAGCCCTATATACTGCACTAACTATGTCCCCTGACGAGAGAAATAAGCGTGCCATTAGCTTGAAAAAGTCAATTGAAGAACATGATGTGACTGACTGGCTTTTGCACTTACTAGAGGATACTGTTAACTTGGTTCAAGAGCGGTCTGAGAAAGCCACTTGAGAAAGCGCTCTACATCATTTACCCCCTCCAGGATAAAATCTGCTTCCTCCACTAGCTTTTTCGGTATTTCCTGACTGGTGATGCCAATAGCAAAACCCTGAAAATCTAAATCATGGCAAGCGGCATGTATAGCCCTGAAGGCATCAACGTCGGTAAGGTCATCGCCTAGACAGATACCACCTTGCAAATTATACTCCCGGATTAAGTCCAATACAGCCGTGCCCTTGTTTACCTCCACCAGTGGCAGAAGGTCAACTGCCATCCTCTCCTGTATAATCCGTAATCTCTTGGCTTGGGAGGAATCCTCTATTGCCGCCAAGATACGCCTCTTCGCTAACTGAGGCTCATGGCAAAGACGATAGTGAATAGTAGCCGTTACCCCCTTATTCTCAATACTAATCCCTTCAATAGAAAGCAGCGGGGTTAATTCCTCAATTACCGTTTTAATTACCCCAGAATAATCTTGAACATCTTTGGAGAATTCGGAACGACCTCCAGCCCAGCGCTCTAGACCATGATTGCCGATATAGACCATACCATCAATTTTTATCATATTTTTGACTTCCATAGCCGGTCTCCCTGAGATAGCCGCTACCAGAGCCAGATGATGGCAGAGATTGGAAAGATAATAATGGCATAGTGGAGAAATCTTTGCTTGCTGGGGGGTGGGGGCAGTTTGACTTATAGTGCCATCAACATCAGTAATGAGCCCAAAAGGAAACCGGCTGACGGCTTGTTTAATTAAATCTAAGTGATTAAAAACATACGACACAATTTATTCCTAGCTGAATTTAACCGATGGCAACTCTTGCCTCAACTTACCGGTTAAGGCTGCTCATTTATTAGACTTAGAGGAATTGACGTAAATATTCCCTCAGCTCCTGCCCAATATCAGGATGCTTTAAGGCAACAGCTATTGTTGCTTCCAGCCAGCCCAGGGGGGTGCCAGTATCATATCGCACTCCCTCAAACTCATAAGCGTATATTGCTTGTTGCCTCAGCAGCAACTGCAAGGCATCTGTAAGCTGAATCTCCTGATTTTTACCCGGCGGAGTAACCTCAAGGACATCAAATATCTGGGGCATGAGGATATACCTACCCACTACTCCTAGGTCAGACGGGGCTTGTGCCGGCTCTGGCTTCTCGGCAAGGCTCAGAACCTGGTATATACGACCTGAAATCCTCCTTGGCTCAATAATGCCATACTTTGTAGTGTCCTTACTACTGATGTGCTCAACGCCTATGATATTAGTTTTATATTGCTCATAAACCCCTATCATCTGCTTTAAGACAGGCACCTTACCATCAATAATATCGTCGGGGAGTAAGACGGCAAAAGGCTCTTCACCAACAATGCCTTTTGCCGTTAGGACAGCATGACCAAGCCCTAATTGTTCCTTTTGCCTGATGTAGCAAATATCAACCAGATTAGACAGCTCACGTATCTCCTGTAGCAGCTTGATTTCCCCCTTTTGCTCTAGAACATCTTCTAACTCAAAGGAGCGGTCAAAGTAGTCCTCAATAGCTCGCTTACCCAGAGCTGTTACTATAATAATCTGCTCAATACCTGAATTGATTGCCTCTTCTATGGAATACTGGATTAGTGGTTTGTTTATCAATGGTAGCATCTCTTTTGGCTGAGCCTTGGTAATAGGTAAGAACCTCGTTCCCCAACCAGCCGCAGTAATAACCGCTTTACGAACTTTCATTCTGTTCTCCTAGTCCAATCCTTATTGGAAAGCAAAGGCAGTAGCACCAAGCACCCCGCCATCATCACCAAGTTGGGCAGGAACTATACGCACTGCCTGAGCTGATATTTGGAAGGCTCTTTCCTTTACTACCTGTCTAGCCGGATTAAGCAGAAGGTCTCCCATCTTTGACATCCCACCCCCAATAATAATCATTTCTGGATTAAAGATATTAACCAGATTTACCATACCTACGCCTAGGTAGGTTGCTGTCTTCAAAATAACCTCCAGGGCTAGAGAATCCCCACCCTGAGCCGCCATTGATACCTTTTCGGCAGTGATATTTTCTATCTTACCCTCTACCATCTCAGTGAGGCAAGATTTCCCCCCTTTCCTGATGCGCCTTATTGCTTCTTTAGCCACTGCGGTGCCGGAGGCTAGCTTTTCCCAGCAGCCGATGTTGCCGCAGTTGCACCTTGGCCCATTGGTATCAATGGTCATGTGCCCTATCTCCCCAGCACTACCATGTGAGCCAGAATATAACTCGCCATTAATAATAATGCCACCACCAATACCAGTGCTTACTGTGAGGTAAATAAGATTATTTACTCCCTTCCCAGCACCGAAGCAGTGCTCGCCTAGGGCAGCCGCATTGGCATCATTAATTAGGAAGGTTTTAACCCTGTATTTCTCTTCTATGATGTCTCTTAGTGGAACATCATGCCAGCCGGGGAGGTTTGGAGATGAGGTTATTAATCCCTTCTCCAAATTTATGGCTCCAGCGGCAGCAATGCTTATGCTATCTAGTTGAGATGAGCCCATATTTCTTAGACTAAGCAGGTGGTCTACCGCAGAAAATATCCTGTTAATTACCGGCTGTACTCCCTCATCAGCTAGGGTGAGATAGTATTCCTTGGCTATTACCTGCCCTTCATTGGAAATAATAGCGGCAATTATCTTGGTACCACCCAGGTCTATGGCTAAAACCGGTAGCCTGTGCTTTTTAGTCTCTTGCATCCTGAATATCATTCTACCCCATCTCAGTCAACTTGTGAAGCCTGAGATTGTTTATCAACCTATCCCTACCTACTCATTGACAGCTAGTAGGGCTAACGCCTAAAATCATATGTAATTGCTTATTGGTAGAGGGGGAGTAATAAGTGACTAGTGATGAAATTCGGGCAGTCTTTCTGAGCTTTTTTGAGGGAAAGGGGCATGACATCGTTCCTAGCGCCTCGTTGATACCTCGGGGTGACCCGACTTTACTGCTTACCAGCGCCGGTATGGTGCAGTTCAAGCCTTACTACCTGGGCGAGGTGTCGCCGTCTAATCCTCGTTTGGCATCATGCCAAAAGTGCTTTCGCACTACTGATATTGAATCGGTAGGTGACCATAGCCATCTTACCTTTTTTGAGATGCTGGGCAACTTTAGTATTGGCGACTACTTTAAGCAGGAGACAATTAACTGGGCGTGGGAATTCGTTACCCAGCACTTGGGACTGCCACCCCAGCGCCTGTGGATAACCATCTTCCTTGATGACGATGAGTCTTTCCACTACTGGCGAAAGTTGGGCATCCCTGAGGAGAAAATATGGAGGTTTGGCGAGGAGGATAACTTCTGGGGGCCAGCCGGCGATTCCGGACCTTGTGGTCCTTGTAGTGAAATCCACTACGACTTTGGCGAGGAGTTTGGCTGTGGCAAACCCTCTTGCGGTCCTAATTGCGACTGCGGTCGTTTTTCTGAGATTTGGAATTTGGTATTTACTCAATATAACCAGGATAAACAAGGACAGCGTATCCCATTACCCAAACCTAATATTGATACCGGCCTGGGTTTGGAGAGAACTGCTGCCATAATGCAGGGCAAAACCTCTGTTTATGAAACTGACCTCTTTATTCCTCTACTGGAACGAATAGCCGGGCTAACCGGGAAGAAGTATGGCTCTGGTGATGATGCCGACAGGGCTATGCGGGTGGTAGTTGAGCATTCACGTGGAATTACCTTCCTCATCGGTGATGGAGTAATTCCGGCTAATGAAGGTCGGGGTTATGTATTGCGCCGACTGTTGCGCCGCGCTGTGCTCTTTGGTCGGAGGTTGGGACTGGCTCAACCATTCCTTGCTGAAACGGCTAGGCTCACTATTGAACAGATGAGGCATGTTTATCCAGAAATAGAGCAACGACAGGACTTCATCCTGCAGGTAATTAGGAATGAGGAAGAGAGATTCGGTGAGACACTGAGTACCGGGCTGGAACGTATCGAGAATATTATGGCTGAGCGGGAAACCAGCCGGGCAGGGGAAATTTCGGGCATGGATGCCTTCCAATTATATGATACCTATGGCCTTCCTGTAGAGCTAACCAGAGAGATTGCT
>Ga0265594_1001727_pt1 | contig 16551 bp, 11 predicted proteins | sample saktaG_11_FD_190147 | JGI IMG/M metagenome (GOLD analysis project Ga0265594, IMG submission 190147) | Saline water microbial communities from Sakinaw Lake, British Columbia, Canada - sak_2011_5_24_80m | ecosystem: Environmental > Aquatic > Non-marine Saline and Alkaline > Saline ... | reverse complement strand
GTTTAACTTGCCGAAAACACCAGCTCCGAACCATTGTGCCGCTATGGTTAAGTGGAGACCCTTATAATATCCCTTTCTAAATTGATCAATAACATTGGAACCGGTCAGAATAAGTCCTGTGCAGATATTGCTTCCCTGGAAATCAGCCATTTCTATAAACGTCAAACGATTATGATGATAAGGACCAATTGCGGTATTAAAATATTGAAAGGCATGGCAGGCTTCATCAATAATTTTTTCATCGGCATTCGGATCATCATCTAAAAAATAGAAACAGACCTCTTTATCTTCACATTTTCTGGTGATTTTATTATACCGACCGGGCTTGATCAAAACAAACGGTATCTTGAAAACGGCTATTTTGGTTTCCCAGATGAATTGTGAAAAACCGTTTTTTGGATTAGCTTTAATTAAATCGCCGGCAGATAACATTTCGAATTCAGCAGGTATATTTGCGGCTATTTGGAACGAGGCAATATCGTCAATAATCATTGGATACCAGCGGTATCCACGATCTATATAAAATACATCATTTATTGGAACTTCAATCGGGAAGTTATATTCAAACAGCATTGTAAATTCGTTGTGATCAATCAAAGGGCTCGGAATAATCAGATGAATAGTATCGTTTTCCGTTAATTTATAGGAAGTGTTCACCCAATTATCTTTTATTTTTGACTTTACCGATTTGATTTTAACATTTGAATTGAACAATAATTCAAATTCATCAATTTTTGTACTTTTTTCAAAATTTACTATTGCCGTAATATCAAGTTGATTTTGTGAAGACTCAAGAGCAACCTGCAAATTGTAATTGATGACGTCAATTTTAGATTCTTGAATAGATGAAGAACAATTATGTACAATTATCAAAAAAGTGAGGAAAAACATTTGACGATAAATCATCATTATTCTCCTTCATATTTGTATCATAAACTTAGCCGGCTTGTATAAATGCTTTTCGACAGCTGAAAGTGTCTTATAAAATTCCCTTTGGTTTTTCCATATCTCATTGTTATTCAAATATTAAAGATAGTTACGTTTTTTCTCAAAATGATACCTCTATCCGCATTCCGACAGTCAACGCATTATTGTTAGCCGGATCAAACCCGGGATTTAATATGTATTGAATGTCCGGCTGAAAGTACAGCCACTTATTAATCATTATACGATTAGAGAATTCCAAATTCACTTCCCAATTATCAATCTGCTTATTTTGTTGGAGCATTGCTTTTTTATAAATCTCGCTGTTATGAGCGGCAGCAATGGCGATACCGGTCTGTCCGTTAAAGCGTTTTCGGGGAATTCCTGAAAAAACCACTCCAGCGCCGATATATTTATCTATCCGGTTAATCCGCTTATCCGCTAGACCGACACGGCAAAACGCGCTGAAAGCTCCGGCGGGATTATTCTTTCGTGAATAAAATATTTTCTCCCCCAGGGCATACACACCCCAATTCCCTTTATGCTGAACAGGATTTCCCGAGCTATAGTCATTGTAAAGATCATCGAATTCAGCGCTGTAATACCATCCGCCCAGGGCAATTTTTAAGTATCTATCATCCGGTATTTCTATAGCCGCTGAATTTCGATATCTTTTTAGCCCGCGTCCGGATCTCCCGGGCTTTTTATATCCAAGCCCGCGACCCCGTCTTTGTTTTCGTTTGCACGGATACGTGGAGGAGACGATTTTCTCATAGCCTTTTATATAGGAAAATTCCGAAGCGAGCAAAGCGCCGTTGTTTTTATTTATTCGGAAGTCTATCGCCTGAGGTCGCTCCGGATTGCCGGGGACACCATCCATGATGACACTTTGCCAGTAAAAATTCTCCTTTACTTCGACTTTTAAGCGTACTGCTAAATCCGGATACGGGAAAGTCGGCGCGCCGTTTTTTCCGCTCTGTGAAAAATCCGGTCCCATACCATGAGAGCTATTAATAAATAGCCCGGCGGTTTCTGTTACATCGAATTCGGAATTCAGATCGTAAATGCCCATAAGAACCGATAATCGTCCCGCCCGGAACTTTTGTTGCAGCCAGGCTTCGTATATTTTCCAGGTGTTTTCAGCGGCAATATTACTGATTTTTTGTATATCTCCGGTATATTCACTGGGATCTTTACCCTGAATTCCGATAAAATCCGAGTAGAAAACAGCATTTTTCCATTGAAATAATTTTTCTAAGTCCATACTAAGGATCAGGTCAAAAACACTTAGACGATTGGAGCCGCGTCTTAATCCACCCTGAATATTAGTGAACCAATCACCTGTATAAACTCCTTCAATGCCAATACCCCTATCTTCCAGTTCGGTTTTTCTTATTTCATAAGCAGAACGTCCCGCTGTTTCATCGGAAAAAACGGTATTGATAAGTAGTAAAAATAACAGAATTTCTTTTTTCATAGTATTATCCTTGTGCGGAATATAATATTAATTCCAGCGCCAGACTATCTTTTTTTAAACAAGAAAATCCTCGCCTGTCGTCGCGAATAAGTAATTCCGCTATGAGTGAGCTCATACCGGAATTGTAAATCAACGGGAATATTCCGCAGATTCGTAATATTTTATCAGTTAAAAAACATTCCAGTTTCTGATTACGGCGGTTTCCACCGTAACCTAACCTGGACAATCCAGCAACCAGTAACCAGCCACCAGAAAACAAGAATATCCAGTGCTATTCCAGAGCGATATCCAAGCTACTGGAATACCAGCCGGATTCGCCGATTTTCTTACCGGAATTATCAAATCTTAACAGATTCCAGCTGCCGATCTGCATGGTCAAAAATCCTCGTTGACCGTCACCCGGAATCACCTGGATATGATACTGATCGGGAGTTTTATTTCCCAGGATGGGTGTGGCTTCATAATCCAATGAACGATCCAGATATCCCGTTTCCCATGATTCAGTATCCGACTGATAGGCGATGTAATAAATATCGCCGTTTTGTTGATTGACGCTGATATCGGTAATATAACGATCTTCAAGATATCGACGGATGTGACCGTCCGGTGATAAATTGACGATTCCCGAATCGGTGGCAGCCCAGCAGCCGCCGTTGATTGGATCGGGATACACTTTTTTCGGGTCGATTACACCAGGATAGGCTTGAACCTGATAAGTGTCATCTAACTGAACCCGGAACAGGCTGTCCCTTCCGGAAACGCTGATCCAGGCACAGGATGACAATGAATCGTAACAGATATGGCTCTTAAAGGCGAGCTGAAAGGGAAGGGGGATTGATCCTATATATGTTCCCGCGGTCGTTATAATTATTAACTGATTTTGATCAAAACCGAGAATATAGAGTCGTTGATTAGCGGCGTCGAGCGCAAAGTCGATCGGTCGGTTGTTTAATTCCAGGGTATTGATTGGGTTTAATTCCGGATCAGTGATTGTGATCTGCTGGTTCCAGTATTCGGCAATATAAATATTGCCCTCATGAGGATGCGTTTCAACGGCGATAGGCGAGGGAAAGTAATTAACCGCCATGATATGTTCGGCATCGTAGGTCAGCTTCCGTACGATAAAATTATAAAAATCGGCAATGACAAAATTTACCGGGCCGGGAATTATACGGACGATATCGGACAGTGCCCCGGCGTCGTATTCGGTGAAGGCTTGAACTGCGTATCTGTAGGTTGTATCATAATCGACAGGGGTGTCAAAAAAGAAGTTCGTATCCGCGGATAGAGTACGAAACGAATCCAATTCTGCATTTTCTATGGCGCGGTAAATTTGATAATAGGAGAGGTCATCGACATCCATTTTACTCCAGCGCAATTCGATCGTATTACGATGGGACTTAACCCACACATTCGTGGGAGCGCCATGCGTGAGTGGGTTATTCGGGTCGAAGGGATTCGTTCGTTCGCGATCCGAACAACTGTTCATGAGCAACAAAGCGGCGATGATGATAATTACGCTCATATCAGCGGTTAAAGGATAATAAAGTGATGAGAAATCCAACTTCAAATCCGGCAAAACTCCAGCCGGACAGTTTATCATATTTGACAGCTTTATCGTATAATCTGTTCATATCATCGATATTGCCGGAACGCCGATACTTTCTGTATGCGGCGTCAGCTTCCTGATGATAATGCCAGGACAAACCGCCAAAAGCCGTCATGACTCCCAATCCTAAAAGTCCCTGTCGGGTGATTCCGATGCGCTGCTTCGGCGCGGTCTGTACTTTCAGGATTTCCGGATGCCGGATCTTGAGACTATCTGTGGATGAGGATAGGGTGAATTGCGGAATTGATTGCATTAATTGTAACGGCTCAGCGAACAGTGCCGAAGAGATACAAACTATCAATACTATTTGCAATATGCGTTTCATTTTTTAACCTGATAATAGTGCAGATTCCGGGCGTTGTCACATACGATCAGTCCGTTCGGAGTCACTATTGTCTGTTTGATACCTTTTTCAAAAGTCAGTTCCCAGAGTTTTTCTCCGGTTTCGGAGCGCAATGCGACGATCTGTCCTCTTGAATATGGAACAATGATTATTGACCCGGCTGCGTACAAAGGTTTATTGATCAGACCGGTTCCTTTATAATGCCAGAGTTCGGCGCCGGTATTCTTATCAAGATTTCGGACTGCCCCGTTGCTGAATCCAATTGTTACACTTTTTTCAAGCACAAGCGGCTCTGCATAGATTGGGACATCGTACTTTTTCTTGAAGCGGATCTGTTTTTCTGAAAGGTTAACAATGCAAAACTGCCCTGTTCCGTCAGCAGCAAAGCAGAGATCGCCGGAGATAGTAAAGACCGGGTTGACGGAGAGTGGCAGATCAATCTTTCCCGTTGGAGTTAAATTTCGATCGTAAAACCTGATATAACCATCCGCGGTGTATAGCCAGATTTTATCTTTGAATTGATAAAGTCCTTGTGTTATCTGCGCCGGTGCGGAGCGTCTATGAATGGGTTTACTTTTTTTAAGATCAATTTTAACGATCTCCGTTTCATGTTGACGAACATAAACCGTATCGTTATTGAGCAGTATCGCTCCGCCGATATCTTTTATTTTGTATTTTGTTTCGATTTCCCGGGTTTTCAAATTGTACACTAACAAGTGGTTTTCGTTGGCAGCCGTTAAAAACAGTCGCTGGTGAAGCGAATCTTTCAATAAAATTTCCACAGGTCGGCGGAAAGGACGCCAGGTGTTTTTGACTTTCTTGCCGTTTTCCAATTGAATGACAAAAATCTCGCCCCGATAGGTATTGATCAATAGTCGATTATTGTTCACCATCATCATGTCTTTGGGAGAGGATGAAAGATGTCGTTTCCAGATAAGTTCAGGTTTTTTTGTGAGTGAGAAAACCGGGAAATCAGCAGGATCACTAAATTCAACCGTCTCCCGAAGACCTTGTGCGCACTGATTTATCCCAAGTATAAGGGTTATTAATTGGAGCCATAAAAATTTTTTAAAATTCATCAATAATCCCATCCAAAGAAAACTTGAGTAAACAACCCTTTTCCCAGTTTGTGAAAATCCGTCGTTTTACCAATATCGAGACGCAGAACCAGACCACCGAGCAGATTGCCCCTCAACCCAAAACCGAAACTGCCGCGCATACCGGGGAATTCATACTCCCAGGCGTTCCCGATATCAAAAAACAGGGCGCCCCGGACAGGAGCGAATCCAATCCCGGTTTTTTTAAATTTTACCATTATACTTTCGGCAAAAGGAAAGCGGATTTCATTATTCAGCAGTACATATTTACTGCCGTACACTTCCATAATTCGATATCCTCTGATCCCCCAACTTCCGCCGATATAAAACCGGCGAATATCGCTTCCTTCATTCAACCAGAAAATCGAACGCTGGGCAAAAGTCACTTTTCTGTGAAATTGCCAATAATACCGGAAATCAAAGAGGACTGTATAATTATGAATGTGTGATTTGAAAAAATCAAATGTCGGACCAAAAGTAAAGCGAAACCGCCAGCCGTCAATCGGTCCGGTATAGGTCCATAATGAATTATCGTGAATGAATGAAAAATAATTTGAGACCAAATAAGCGGTTTCAAGCTTGGAAAAATAATCGTCTTTAATAGAACTCCACAGCGAAGTACTGAACTCAAAACGGCGAAATACGTTGATCGGGTAATTTAAAGCTCCTCTGATGCCGACGGATCGTTCAAAATAGAATCCCTGGTAGGGATCGAAATAATCGTTGGCAAAATGAAAGATGCCCAAACCGAAATTTGACCGGCGTGATAAATCCACCAGGGTAATTGCAACATTAAAACGGTCCATAATTTCCGATGACGTTTCGGCGGTGTTTGCCAGCAGAAAATGATAGTATCGATTACCGAGCACATCGGAAATACTTAACTGAGCGCCGCCTAAAAATCCGAAGATCGGATCATACGCCACGGCGGTCTGCGCAAAATCCAGGCTGTATTTTATTCTATACGGACGACTTTCTTTTCGGGAAATACCCAAAATCGATGGAATATCAACTCCGGCATAATCTGTTTTTGCAGCTCTGGTTTGAACAGAGATAAGGGCGGTGTCCGGCTGTACCGGCAGTTGATGTATCTGGAAATTATATTTCAGGAATACGGTGCTCAGCAATGTATCGGAACTCAGCGGTAAAACATCATAAACCCCGGTATGGTAATTGGTGATTTGTTTCAATTGTACGGTGTGGTCAATCGAAGGGAAATCGGGTAAATTCAGCGAAGCGGTCCAGACATTCATAGTTCCGGTGATGTCACTCAGAAAATAGATCAATTCGTGGTCTTGATTTGACCAGACCGGTTTACTGTTTATCGCATCATTGTCTGTTATTTGAATGATTTCCTTAGTGTCGGAATCCATCAAAAATAAATTTGAACCCTTTGGAATCAAGTCGGTCGTTCGGTCGGATTCAAATACAATCCATTTGCCTGACGGATCAAAACAGGGCGACCGGTCGGCGTATAGGTCATTAGTCAACCGGATCACCTGTTCTTTATTGATTTCCCAGAGATAAATATCCATATAACCGGCTTCATTTTGGGCGGAAAACAGTATCTTTGTGTTATTAGGCGACCATTTTGGAGATCGGATCGTTACAAGCTCAGACTGCTGCATAGAGGTAATTTCATGCCGGTTTTCGATATTAATGATGCGCAGTACATCCTGACTGCCGGATTTGGTGACCAGTACCAGCTGTTCCTGACTATTAACGTTAAAACCGGTTTGCAGAAAATGAAGAGACTCATAACCGGCATTGCGTTCGCCTTTTATCAGGGGATTTGCTTTCTTTTTTTTGTCTGCCTGGGAATAGACATCCGTGTATCCATAACGGTTTGACAGATAGATGAGTTTTCGTTTGCCGTCTTTAGCGATGTAATAATCCGGGCTGATATTTGATCCGTGTTCGGTTATCTGGAATTCATTCGGCTTCAGAACCGATTCTTTTGTCAGATTATTTGCAAATTTCTGTTTTAATCCCAATTTCCATTCATCAGTAATCTGGGGGTAATTTTTACCGGAAATCGCCGTCATGGCGTCTTCAAATGATTCATAGCGCCAGTAATTTTCCAATAATGCCCTGATCCGGTCGGTGCCATATGTATTTTCATAGAATTGTAAAAAAGATTGACCCTCTTTGTACAGCAGATAACCGGCTTGCATTAATTCATAACTGTCCAGGGGAAACAGATAATCGTGCAGGACAGCGTCGCGAATGATAAGTTCGGCGTCGGAATCCCAGCCTTCCGACCAGTATTCAGCCAGCCCTTCGATAAACCATAATGGAAAATAGGGCGCATCCCAGAGTCCGATATCGCGCGCTACGGATGCAATTTTATGATGCATAAACACATGCACCAGTTCATGCCGGATCACATGCCTGAAATCTTCCAGCTTGCCGGAGTAAGGGATGACGACCCGGCGTTTTAGAAATTCAAAAAAACCGCCAACACCTTCGGGAATCCAAATTGGCAGGACGTTGGTCTGTTGAAAGTGGATATGATTACTATAAATAATTAGCGGGATAGGGGTAATAATCGCATGGTTAAATTTTTGTTCCAGCTCATCAAAGGCTTCCTCGGCGTAATATGCCGCCAGTTGAACCAGGTCATGCTCTTCTTTATAATAGTAAATATTAAAATGATCGGTGGATAATACCTGCCATTCAAATTGCTCATACTGGATCTTATTCCGTCCGAAGTAAAATTGACAAAAGGAGGGAGTAGTAAAGGCAAACAACAGTAATAGTCCACCCAAACAATATGGTAGTTTATGCTTCGTGTTTTTAACCGGCTGCTTAACCATGTGCAGTAAAAATAGAAATCATTAATTACAAAGAGTCTTCAATAAACCTAATTTACATTTAATAATGTTAATAATGTTTGATTTTTGGGTAAAAAGCAATTAAAAAAAGACACGCGGTCAATTGTGATTATTTGCGGAAAATCCGGAAGATGAGAGTTAGAAACAGGCTAACTAACGAGGTCAGGATTGAGCCGGATATAAACGCCATAAAAATTCAACGTTTACTAAAACAATTGTATGCGTTTGCAGTCCAACTTCAATCAAACAATTATCGGGCATGTTTTTAGGCGTATAATCCTACTCTTTTTTGCATTATATTGCTTTCTACTCTGTTAAACGCAATTTCTGCGATTTTATGTACTGTTTCCTGATAAGTAATATTGGTATTTATGAAACATGCTCTTGGAAAATAACTGCACTTTATATCATTGGGATGCTGTCTCATTCCGGGAATAAGGTTTGCTTCGAGAAAATATGGGCAATCTTTATCATCCATCTTTATATCCATTCTACCATAATCTCTAGCACCTAAAGCTATAAAAGCATTTTTTGCGATTGAACCAATACTTTTGTATATGTCTTCATCTTCTATCGCAATTAATTTTTGAATCTTTTCTTTTTTTATTTTATAACCAAGAAAGTTATTATCTGAATTTTTATCCGTAAGAATTATTTCTACTGGATTTGCTATTGGTTCACCATTAGAATCCGAACCAAGTATTGAAACTGTAAATTCCCTACCACTTAGAAATTTTTCTACTAAAGCTGATTGTTCAAATATGGTATAAATATCTTGAACCTTCTTTTGGTAACTTTTAAAATCATAAACAATAGAATCACTTCCGATGCCTTTACTGTCACCTTCAAGCAGGGGCTTAATAAATAAAGGAAAATTAACAGGAAGTTCATTAGCGTTTTTATACATGTCGGGTTTTGCAATAAAATAGGGAGCTGTATTTATACCAAATTCTGCTACTCTTTTTTTTGCTGCATCTTTGCTGAATTCCAATTCAATTGCATCTTTTTCTGAACCAGTATAATTTATACCAGCTTTTTCCATATATTCTGATATCCATATTTTATCTTCTCTGTTTTTTTTTATTTCAAGCCCGTTAAAAATGACATATTTAATTCCAGAAAAAACCAAATCTGGTTTTCTATAAATAATTTCATCTAAATCTGATTTTGTTCTAATGATATTAAAATTAACATGAGTATATGTTTCAATTAAAGCATTGTACACACTTCTACAATTTTTTACAGAGCCAAAACCCATCATGGCTAAATCAGCGATATCGGTTGCGATAACTTCAATAAGTCTGTCTTCTTTTTTAACTTTTGCTACATCAAATAACAATATAGATTTCTCCCTGATAAAAATTCGTATTTAAAAAAGCATATGTCGTTTCAATGTATAGAAAAAATACAATTATGCAAGTTTATTTATTTATCCCAAAAGTTTTATGCCTAATATAGTCTCTTAATCCTCAAATTCTTGCAAAAATGTAAAGAATTTTTCATTTCTGGACGCTAAAAAGCATGTTTTGACATGATGTTTATATCAAATATCAAATTTTTTCAGAGATGCCTACAAGATTATTTAGTGCTCATTAATATGTAAAAAATATCCTTTTTACAAATGCAAAGCATTTTCTCCTCAGGGGATTAAATTATGTTATTTCAACAATAACAGTTTATTGATCAGTTGCAGGTATCCGCTGTTCAATCTCACGAAGTAAATTCCGCTTGGATAGCGGGAAGCGTTCCATTTTATTGAATAGATGCCGGCATCTCTGTTTCCACTGTACAGGTTTTCGACAAAGGCTCCGTTGATATTGTATATATCGATGCTAATATCGGACTGCCGAGGCAGGCAAAATTCGATGGTAGTTACCAGATTAAATGGATTTGGATAGCTGCGGAGCAGTGTATATTCCGCTGGAAGTGGGGGTTCCGGTTCATTTGATATAAGATAGTAACAATCGCTCTGATAGGATGATGCAGTGGCAAGTGTTTGCCCTTTTCGTGTTCCGCCTATCGTAAACTCGATCTGTTCCTGTTGTGAATTGATAAAATCCAGGATATAGGTTCCGGGTTGAAAAGGCCCGAACCGGGCCGACAATTCAAAAGGGCAGAGACAATCGCAGGGCGCTCCGGTATCGGTCATCGTCACATGAAATATATTTTCTTCCAGCCAGCCTTCCCATAATGTTTTTAGGCAGCAATTGAGATCGGCGACGTCCCAGTTGAGAATCAGTTCGTTTTGATCTGTTTCGACAGTGACTTTTTCGTTCACAATGAATACAGGATAGCCGTATTTACCGTCCTTAAAATCCAGCGTGTATTTCCCCGATGGAAAAGGACCGAACGTAGCCGTCAGGTATTGCGGACATGAACAATTATTCTGAATTCCTGTATCCGTGACTATTACCTGGAATGTATCGTTTTCCAAAAATCCCTGCCAATCGGGCTTGATATCACAATTAATCGAATCGATGTACCAGACAAGATGTACATTCTTGTCATCTGACGAAGCATATAATGCAGAATTCGATTGTGATTGACATCCCGACTCGTAGTGATCAGTTAACGGAATTTCCATACCACCCTGATCAAATATACCACCCGACATATTCACACATTCAGGGTCGGAAAAAGAGATCAGTGGGACCTGATCAATTAACAACGTCGTATCGGCGACAAATGTTGTATCGCCTATAAACTTATTTGTCGTATGAATGATCAGTGAATATTGACCGGAGGGAGATGTTTTCAGTGTGACAGCCAGGTCAAAATAGCACATACAAGTCGCCCACTCGGAAGAAGTATCATTTTCCATTAAATATATTGTTGATCCTTCTATTTGGAGATCCATGACATAGTTGGCGCCACAATTTTGCCATGTCTGGTAATGCCAGATGGTCAGGCTGTCGCCGTGAAAGTCAAATTCAATTCTGTCGTCCTGAGCATGGAGTGAGGCAACAAAAATCATAGCGAATAAAAGGATTAATCTTTTCATTTTACCGCCCTGCATGATTCATGCTTTGATCCTCCTTATGAGGATTAGTTTATAAATCAAGTTAAATGCAATTATGAAAAATAGCAAATCAGCGCTGATTTTTTCAATTATTTTTATCATTTATGTCATTGTTATCAGATACCTCATCCTCACTTTCTGACATATTCAATAATTTTTTAGAAGACCTTAAAATTACTATTACAATCACATTAATTTACCTTCTTCTTCCAATGCGTTCATGACGTCAATATTATTTCTTGGATCAGAATAAGTGCTGTCTATTCCCTCAGGATAACCTATTTGCAATCTAATGGTGTCGGATATAGGTTTTGATATAACTATAACAACTCCACTAAAAGGAATTGATGAAGCCGGCGTCCAAAATGCACCATGATATTTAATTTGTTGCTCAACACATACCAGGAAAGATTTACCACGCACTGGAATGTCTAAATTCGATAAATTCTCTTTTCCCGGTTCATTTAGAACAATATTGTGATTATCTTGAATATAATACAATATCTCGTTACATGATATAATAGGTTCGCTTTCGGGTTCGATATATGACAACGCTATTAGTTCTTCAGGATGTATATCATTTTTTGTTAGAAAAATTCCGAAGCCTTCTGCATCTGATTTTGTTGATTTATTCGTATCAATATTGCACATGATGCAGAAAATAGAAATCGATGAAATCAATATTGTTCTCAACATTACGAAATTCCTTCGTTATGCTCAACCCTATTGATACATTATTTTCATATCGAATAGTTTTGTTATCTAATTAGGATCATTTTTTTCGTTAACACTAAATTGCCTGCCTCTAACTGGTAAAAGTAGATCCCGCTTGAGAACTCACTTGCATCAAAATCAAGTGAATAGGAACCTGCCTGCTGGAATTCACTAACCAGCGTTTGAATTTCCTTTCCAAGCACATCATAAATTTTCAAGGTAACATATCCTGGATTTGGAATTGAATATGAGATTGCTGTTGTCGGGTTAAAAGGATTCGGATAATTTTGCTTTAACGCAAAATCTGCCGGTGTTAAAATCTTGTTCTTATCATTAATACCTGTATAAAGCTCTGCAGCGTTATACGGAAATGGATATTTATTAACAAAACTTTGTGATGTATCAATGAAACTACCTGTCCATACAGGCAGCTTAACAGGATTGTCGCTTTTAAGCATTGCCTGCCAGGCTTCATCAGTCAAACGGTCAGAGATTGGTTGTGAAAATTCGTAATAGGAGAATACAGCGCCGCGAGTTACCTTGAGCGTATCCTCAATTGGAACAATAACGAAAATATCAAAAGGATAGCCGACACCTTCTTCTAAAACAAGATTGTTCAGCGCATCCGTATGCACATCGGCAATGACCGGCATTTGATCATCTGTCTCATTTTCGAACTGCTCTACTTCTTCAGGTGGAAATGTAATGATAGTCTCAATGATCTGACCAAACTTGTGTATAAGAACATATTCCTCTTTTGAAAGTACCTCGTTGGTCAGTTCTTTCTCAGAAATGCTTTTGAGGTTCAGTAACAGATATTCCAGATCAATGAGCCGTTTTTGAAAGCTGTCAAGTAATATTCCTCGATTATCGAAACCTGTGATCATAAATCGTGCTAAAGCAGCCAGTCTTGCATAAAGATGAGGATTTGGCTCTACATAGCCTTTTAGCGTCGGAGGATAGTACGGCGCACTTTCCCATGAGGAGCTTTGCTTGGCGTATAAAATTGTATCATGACGCAATTCAGCCCAGGAGCCTGACGATGTTGCCAGTTCTTTGTCCTGCCAGGCAGTTTTTTGCATGAACGGCGGATAGCCGCTATCTTTTTCAAAGAGGAGCGGCATCAATGAATATAGCCAATTCCAATAGAGATTCTGTGCCCAATCGCCTGCCGGTTTCGCGGCGAATTCAACTTTCATTGAGTCCATCCAGACAACATAATCCGGGTTTGAATTTTCATGATAGACTTGATCGAGTATTTCCTGAGCCCGTTCTGATCCGAGTACCGCCATGATATCCAGACCGCGAGGCATTAGCCGTCCAGGCACAGTCGGTGTTGTCAGCCGATCGAACATATAAGAGTCGGGAATAAAGCGCTGTCCCATAAAACGGAAGCCCTTTGGAGTACTACCTGGGAGTGGTGAGGTGATGAGAGGTCCGGGCAATTCCGATGCTAATTCGATAAAATTACTGAGAAACGGTGAATTTGCCAGTTCCTCAACGGTCAGGCTAACGAAGTCTTGTCCATACACCTGCCGGGCAATTTCACTATACTGGTAAATATTCAAATCATCTGACTTACCCACAAAAAAGACGGTAGGATCGTATATTCGACTCCAGACATCCATTGCTGTTTCAGAGTTGATCTCACAGGAATTTAGTGCCTGCACAATAATAAGCGCCATTAAAGTATGTTCGTTCGTTAGTTCAGGAAGGCTATCCGGCTCCATTGCAAAGGTCATACGTCCCAGCCACATCATCGACATAAAATAGTGTTCAAGTAAAGAGCTGCGATTATAATGACCCATGGGAACATATTGGCTATAATCTTCATAATAACTAAAAATTGGAGATGGTAAATAGCCCTGGTGAGCCTCAATTAATGCCAATTCTGCCTGTACCAATTCGGTGACGGCAGACGATGGTGTACCGGTGCTATCCAATAGCATATCCGATACGGTAAAGTATGCCAGGACCTTCCGGACTGCCTCTTTAACTGTTGAATCCTGAGCAGATTCAAATTTATTTTGAGCAACTGAAAGCATTTCCTTATTCAGGTTATCAAGGTCATCTGCAAATTGACGGACCTCGAGCATACGTAAGATATAATCATAGAGAATGTGGTAAGCATGCAGTACTGCATCGGTAGTGACAAAAACGGGGATATCAACGTCATAACAACAATTGTAAATATGGTGAATTTGGCAATAGTAGCTTGGTTTGACCACGAATCCGTTCTCCTTTAAGATGTCTTTGTCAGCTTCACTGAATTCGAATTCGTTGAAATTCACTACGTTACTAAAATCCGGTGCTACCGTATATTGAGCTGCTTGAGGTGTTATCTCAACTATGTACGGATGATATGTGCCAAACTCTGTCTCGATATCTGTTGTTATATCGGCAATCATTTGAGATTGAGCAAAAGCATTGGTTTCAGAGTTCCAAATAATCAGATAAATAATCAATCCTAAAATAATTGTAAATCTTTTCATTTTTACCGCCCTGCATGACCCATGCTTTGATCCTCCTTATGAGGATTAGTTCATAATTCAAAATAATAGCAATCATAGAAAATAGCAAATCGGTGCTGAAATTTTACCATTGAAATTCAAATCCCAGATCCCAGCCGTAGGTTTCAAGGATGTTGCCGTTTGAGCGAATGTAGAGATTGGCGCCGGATGAGTGTTTGTATACGACGCCTAAATTTACGGATGTTGCCCTGGTGAAGTCTTTAGCCGGATCGGAACTGTATTCTTCATAGCGATCTATCTCTTCATCGTTGACGACAAGCGAACCGTTCTCCCATTTTTTTGTGATGACTTCCGGATAGAGCAGTTGCCCTTTCTGTTTTTCGTCATGTAGATAATACTGCAATTCACCGCCCAATATCACATAAAACCCTTTAACTACTTTGGCTTTTATACCGATGGGGATATACAGGTTGTACCGCTGAGATTCCGATGTGTATTCATAATATTTGGCATGGTTATAATGATATTTTTCGGTATGCTCATCATAGCGACTAAATACGTCATAGGAATACCGGTAATAATCCGAAGTCTCCTTGATAGTATAATCGTATTTTCTATTGTTAATCTGGATACCGCCGAACAGGGACCAGTCATTTTCCGTGGTGTAGATCAGGGAGGCAAACCATTTCCAGGTAGATTCCTGCTCAGTTCCGTCACCCTGGTAATGTTGTCGGTGAGCGCCAAACGATTCCCGGCGTTGAAAATAGGAAGACCCGGATTTATACCGGTCATAAGTTCGATCGGAAGAACTGGTGTCTTCAGCGGCTGTGGCAAATGTAATATCGGTATTGCACCGGGAGTGTTTGAAAAAGCTGCGGAAAGTGACTTTTTCGGACAGATACTTTTCAAATGTTAGTGTCAATATCGGTCGGCTTCCGTTGGTCTCATAGGATTTATCACTATCGAGATTGAATTTGTAGATATTGTAATAATTGGCGTCGGTATCGCGCTCCGACCAGGAATAGGAGGTATCCAGAGATGCCGTGGTTTCTTCACTCTTGCCGGTCATCATTTCGAAATAGATGCCAAAGCATGATTTTTCCGAAGGATGATAAAGCAGACCAATCCCCAAGTTGTAATGATTGCCGGTAATATCCAGTTCCTCATCGCTGAGATCGGCAAATTTTGAATGGGGATAATTACCCCATTTCGAATCGTAAAGATCGCCGTCGCGGCGGTAAATATACTGTCCAACCCGGACTCCGAGATCAAGCCGTTTAGTCAACTGATATGCTGCGGATAATTCTGTCTGGGTACCACGGGCGATCTGCTGATTATCATCCACTTCCAATCGTTGAGGCTCCAGATCTTCGAATACAGCAGAGTCAAAGTAGGAAAGGTTACTCATCCGTCCATAATAATCCCAGTAATAAGTCTGCCGAAACGGACCATAATCAAATATTGAGCGGCTGGTGACGGCAATTTTCAGTCTTGAATTGATCGGAAGCAGAACCGCCAGGTTGTACAACGGTGATGTTTGAACGCCGGACATATAGGTGTTTTGGTACCATCTGGGACTTACGGAGTAGCTGTCCCCGTAATACCCCGGATCATAGACCGGTGTACTGGTTTGTTGTGTGCCGTAAAAATTCATGTCGAGGTACACGGAACGACAATTCAGACGGCTTAGAAAAGCCGGGTTCCAGCTGAGATCGGCGTAATCATCGATCACCATACCGGAAACGTCGCCGGCAAAGATTTTAAGCTGGATGGTTTTAAAGTTCATTGGCTCCATGAAGTAAGGCGCATCTGGTTTTCTGGAATTTGGCAAGGGAACGTCTGAAAAAATTGGTGATACACAGAGAATGATTAAAAGAAAGACCACGATTAATCTTTTGTAGGACATAATAGCCTCCTTTTTTAACCTTATAAATTTAGGTTCTTTCGATTATAAGTTGCAAGTATTAGATTCAATATATTAAGAAACAGAAAGATAAGATTATAGGAAGAAAGAAATTGAAAGAGGAGGTAAAATATCAATAAGTCAGCCTTAAAATCACTAA
>Ga0265594_1001724_pt1 | contig 16571 bp, 11 predicted proteins | sample saktaG_11_FD_190147 | JGI IMG/M metagenome (GOLD analysis project Ga0265594, IMG submission 190147) | Saline water microbial communities from Sakinaw Lake, British Columbia, Canada - sak_2011_5_24_80m | ecosystem: Environmental > Aquatic > Non-marine Saline and Alkaline > Saline ... | reverse complement strand
TGAACAGATGAATGAGGATTTTAAATTTCCAGAAGATTTTGATAAAGATAAATTTAACCAATTTTTAATAGATAATAGATTATCTAAAAATAATAAAATTACTGAAATTTTAATTAATTTATCTCTTGGGAAAAAAATAGATAATTCTTTTAAGTTAAACAATGCAGGAGTTTTATTTTTTGGAAAAAATATTGAAAAATTTATAAGGCAGAATTTTGTAACTTGTGTTTTGTATAAAGGAAAAGAAAGGGTTAATATAATTGATAGAAAAGATTTCAAAACAGATTTAATTAGTAATTATAATGACTCATTGAATTTTTTAAAACAACATTTAAGATTAGAATATAAGATTGAAGGAGGAGGTCCTAGAAAAGAGATTCTTGAAATTCCTGAAGAAGCTTTGAAAGAAGCCTTACTTAATTCTTTAGCACATAGAGATTATTTTGAAAAGGGAGTAGGAATCTTTGTTGAGATATTTGATGACAGAATTGAAATATATAATAAAGGTAAACTTCTTTTTGATAAAAAAGATTTAGGTAAAATAAGTTTATCTAGAAATCCAATTATATTTAATATTCTTCATAGAATTGGTTTAATTGAAAAAATAGGTTCTGGTATAAATAGGATAAAAAAATTAATTAAAGAAAGAAATCTTAAAGTTAGGTTTGAAACTAATGGTTTTTTTAGAATAATATTTGAAAGATCAGATATTAGCCAAAAAACTGTGGAAAAAACTGTGGAAAAAACTGTGGAAAAAATTATAAATTTAATAAAAGAAAATCCAACAATTATACAGGAAGAAATATCTAAAAAGACAGGTTTAACAAGAAGAGGAGTTGAGTGGAATCTTAAAAAGCTTAAAGGTAAAGGGATTCTTAAAAGAATTGGAAGTAAAAAAGGAGGTTATTGGAAGGTAGTTGATATTAAAAATGATAAATAATTATTATAAAAAGAATAGGGTAAGTAGGTCTGTCTATCCTACTAACCAGATTAAGTCTAGAGTTCGTCAGGTCCTGTTCCCTTATCTTAATAATAATAAACATTAAAACTATATAAAACTTTCAATAAAAGAAGAGGAGAAAAAATGGTGTATAAAAATGAAGATTGAAATTGATATAAGTGGACAGATTCAACAGCTTAATTATGATTCTGCTCTTGGATTCAGGAGAGAAAATGGAATTGAAAAAAGTGTTTTTTTAAGGAGCAAAGATAAAAAAGAAATAATAAAAAAATATGGGGGACAAATTAATAATTTAATAGAAAAATTACACTTTATTTTAATTTATTATCTTATTAATAATGAATTAGAAAATATTAATGAAATTAAGATTTGTAAGGATGTTGATTTTAGAGTTTTAAAAAATCTTCTTCCTCTTTTGTTTAAAGAGAATGATTATTTGCAAGATATTAAAATATTAGTTAGACAGGGAGATGAACCTAAATCTAGAGCACATAAATTTGCTTTGAGAACTTTTCGTAGGAAAAGGCATGCTTCACAATTGATATCAAAGGAGATGATAGAAAATGTTTTATTTGAGTTTAAAAAATAAAATGCAAGGGTGGTTGGCCAAAGCCACAAACCCGATTATGCTGTGCTTCGGCAAAGTCCACACAGCTCCTCCAGGCAACCCTTACTATAAACAAAAGGGATAGAGGTATATAAAACTTTCGATAAAAGAAGAGGAGAAAAAAGAATAAAAGATGGTGTATAAAAAAACAAAAAAAGAATTTGATTATTATATTTATATAGATTACTCTAAAAATTTAATTGGATATATGATTTTAGAAAGAGAGAATTTTAAAAAAATATTATCAAAAATTTCTAGGTTTAGACATTTTAAGGATGCAAGGAATAAGGGTTTGTATTTAAAAAATATTAAAAATACTATAAAAAGAGAGGATATTTTTTCTTATTTTGTTAAAATAAAAATTAAGGAAATGAGGCAAAATTTAGAGATTTATTCTGATGTTTTAGATTTTTTGAAAAAGAATGAAAACTGTTTAATCTTAATCTCTGTTGATAATCACGAATATTCTAATTTCAAAAAGCTTGTTAATATTGTTGATACAGGAAAAACAGAAGTAATGAAAGAAAGTGAATTAAGAAAAAATACTCCTGAATATCAAATTAGTCTTATTCTTGATAATATTTTAAACATAGAGCGATTAAAGAATGTTAAATAATTATTGTAAAAAGAATAGGGTAAGTAGGTCCGTCTATCCTACTAGCCAGATCAAGTCTGGGGTTCGTCAGGTCCTGTTCCCCTATCTCAATAATAATAAACATTAAAACTATATAAAACTTTCGATAAAAAGAGAAAAAGAAAACAAAAAAATGGTGTATAAGAAATATATAAAAAGAAATGGTAAGACTTTTGGTCCGTATTATTATGAGAGTTATAGAGAAAATGGTGAGGTAAAAACAAGATTTGTTTCTGGGCCTGAGAAAAGTAATAAGGTTTCTGAAAAAAAAGTAAATAAGAGATTAATTTTTTTCTTATTAGCTTTTGTTGTTCTTGGAGTTTTAATTTTAGCAGTGGGATTTTCATTAACCAATGAATCTGTTTCAGGATTTGTTGGATTTGTTATAAATGAAAATAAACTCGCTCTGGAAGAAGCAAGTTTGATTATTAGTGGTCAGGAAAATGAAATTATTAATCAAGAATTTGATAAAAAAACAATTGATTTAGAAATTCGAGAACCAAAAAATATTTCTGGTGAAATAAAAAATAAAAATAAAAATAAACGAATGGATTTTGCTCTTGGAAAGGGTAATTTAAGATTATATTTTGATTTATTAAATTATAGTGATTTTGTTGAAGGAGTTGTAGCAGAGATATCTGAAGATTTAGATATGGAACAATTAGAAAGTGTTCCGGGAATTAGTGGTAATGTTATTGCTGTAGGTGATAATGAAACTAGTAATGAAACAGAAGTTGGTAATGAGAGTAGATCTGATGTTATAGAAATAGATATTGAAGAAATACAGGAAAAGGTTGAGGAACTCACAGAAACAGAAATTGAGGAAATTGAAGATAAAACTGTTATTGAAGCAGAGGATTTTGAGATAATTGTGGATGAAACTGTTATCTTAGAAGATTCTCAAGAAGAAGAGCCTGAATATAAATGGGGTTATAAAGTAAAATTAAATGATTTGAATTTTATGGCTAAAATTGATGTTACAAGTGATAAAAAAATAAAGGTTTATAATGAAAATACATTAAGAATTGGTAATAATTTGCTTTCTTTTCAGGATTTAGTAGATGCAGGTTATACTGTAAGAATAGAATCTCCTGCACTTAAAATAGATGTTAAAAATCTTACTATTAGGAATATAACTTATGCTATTAATGTTAGTGAAATTGATGAAATAATTTTTAATATTAGTGAAATAAACGAGACAGAGATTAATATTACAGATATAAATGTGTCTGAGATGAATATTACTGATATTGAAATTAATCTCACAATTGATGAGAATGTTACAGAAGAGATTGATGTAGTGGAGATTAATGAAAGTGAGATTAAGATTATAATTGATGAAAATATAACTGAAGTTGAGAATATTACTGAAGAGTTTAATGAGAGTGAAATTAATATTACTGAGTTTAACATAACTGAAACTGAAAATATTACTGAAATTGTTAATGAAACTGTTGATGAGATAAGTGAAAATGAATCTGAAAGTGAAGAGAGTGAGGAAAATGTAAGTGAGGTAAATGAGCAGGAAGAACAAGAAGTTGAGCAAGAATTAGAATCTGATGAGTTAGAAGAACAAGTTGAAGAACAAGAAAGTATTACTGGAATGATTGTTAAGCTTTTTTATGGATTTTATGGAATAACTGGAAAAATAATTGGAATTGATACAGAAGTGCAAGATATAGAATATGAAAATACTGTAACTGTTTATATTGAAAAAGATTTTAATGGAGAAGCAGAAGTTGGAGATATTGTTTATTTAGACCCAACTCTTATTATCTTAATTATTAAAGCACAGCACTTAGATGAAAACAGAGAGTTTTTAGATGATATTTATGATTCTGTTAAAGAACAAGATGATAATTGGAGTAATGTGATTAGTAATAATGAATATGTTAGAGTAACTTTTGAAGAAAATTTAACTTCAGAGAGAGATATTACTATTTATGCTCGAGGGGTTGGTGGAAGAAGTTCTGAAATAGGAGTTTATAGAGAAGATGATAATGAAGAAATTGCAAGATTTGAAGATGTTGATGAGGAGGATGGGTATAAAATTTATTTGAGTAATTTGGGTGAGGATGAAAGTTATGATACATTTGATTTAAGGGTGTTTGGGGAAGGAGTTGAGTTTGATTATATTGTGGATCCAGAGGAATTTGCTCCTAATCAAAGTTGGAATGTGACAGGGCCCATAGGAACTGCTAAAAGTGTTGCTGTTGATTCTGATAATAATGTTTATGTTACTGGATATACACCCGGATCTGGTCCTTATAATTATACTACTATTAAATATAATTCAACAGGAGGATATGTTTGGAATGTTAGTTATGATGATAATAATGCTTATAATTATGCTAAATCAATTGCTGTAGATAATTCAAGTAATGTTTATGTAACTGGGTTTTCTAGTAGGGGGGGCCCTGTAACTTATCGTGTCTGGAACACTTTGAAGTATGATTTAAATGGGAATTATATTTGGAATGTAACTCATAATAGTGGAAATATAGGTACTTATGCGTATGGAATAACAGTAGATTCTTTAGGAAACTCTTATGTTACTGGAAGTTCAGAAGATAAGTATTATACAATAAAATATAATTCAACTGGGGGGCAGGTTTGGAATGCTACTGGTCCAGCCTCGTCTGCATATGGGATAACAGTCGATAGTTCTGGAAATGTTTATGTTACGGGAACAAGAGATTTGGGTATGTATAGTGTTTATTTTACAATAAAATATAATTCTAGTGGTAGTGAAATATGGAATACAACTTATGATTCTGGAAGTGGTACTGATACAGCTTATGGAATAGCAGTTGATTCTAGTGAAAATGTTTATGTTACAGGTTCTGTTAATAATGGAGCAAATTTTGATTATCATACAATAAAATACAATTCAACAGGAGGGCAATTGTGGAATGCAACTTATAATGGTGGGAATCAGGATTCTGCTTATGGAATTACAGTAGATTCTGATAATAATGTTTATGTTACAGGAGTGGCAAATTCTAAATACTACACAATAAAATATAATTCTACAGGTAGTGAAATTTGGAATATAACTGAGGTTACAGGGACTGCTTATGGAATCGCAGTTGATTCTTCTAATAATACTTATGTAACTGGAACTTCAGGTTCAAACTATTACACAATAAAATATGGTAATTTTACAGCTAGTGGAGGCGATTCAATAAATCCAGACGTAAACATAATCTATCCTCTTAATGATACTTATGATGTTAATGTAAGTGCTCTTAATTATACTGTTAGTGAAGCAGGTTATTGTTGGTGGAATAATGGAAGTGATAATTCAAGCATTGTTGTTGCTGGTGTGAATTGGACTGACTTGGAAAGTCTGGAGGGTTCAAATACTTGGAGTGTTTATTGTAATGATAGTACTGGGAATATTAATGATAGTGAGAGTGTGACTTTCTTTAAAGATAGTGTGTATCCTTTGATTGATTTTAGTAATCCAACTCTTTCAAATAATTCTGCAACACCAAACACAAATATATTTGTAAATGTTTCAATTACAGAAATTAGTGAAGACACTATAATATTTTCATTATATAATTCATCTAGAGGCGAGGTTAATACAACTAGTTATATAAATAATCAGAGAGTAATTAATTGGACAAGTTTAAGTTTGGGTATTTATTATTATAATATTACTGTTAATGATAGTGTTGGAAATATAAATAGTACTGAAACAAGAGAAATAGAAATATTTAATTCTAGTAATATAACTACATGTAAGCAATTGCAAGGAATGGAGAATAATCTTGGAATTAATTATGCTCTTGGTTCAAATGTAAGTTGTTCAGATACTGTTAATTGGAATGGAGGAGCTGGTTTTCAACCTGTTGGTGATGCTACAAATAAATTTACTGGAAATTTTGATGGAGCTAATCATACTATTGGGAATTTAACTATAAACATGCCAAGCACTAATTATGTTGGATTGTTTGGAGTTGTGAACACTAATTCAAATGTTTCTAATTTAAGATTAATTAATATTAATATATCTGGCCAAGTTAATATTGGGGGAGTAGTTGGAGGAACGACCGGTAGCAGTGGAAACTTGTTTAATCTTTATGTAACGGGCTCTATTCAAAGTGCTTTTAGTGGTAATGCTTACATTGGAGGTTTAGTGGGCCACGGGGATGGTAGAATAAATAATTCTTATTTTTATGGGACAATTAATGCAAGTGCATCTAATTATGTGGGAGGTTTAGTAGGGTATACCATTACAGGAGATATTGATAATTCTTATTCTGTAGGGAATATTACTGGGAATGCGGGGGTTGGAGGTTTACTTGGTTATGCTGACGAGGTATTTGGAGCATATATACATAATTCATTTACAAATATGATTATTAATAATGCCTCTTCAACAAATATTGGTAATCTTGTTGGGTATGCTAGTTTTACTCCAATATGGATAGAGAATTGTTATTGGAATAATTATTCTGGGGGACCTGGTAAATGTTCAGGAGGAGGTTTAGCAGTTTCTGATTGTAATGTAGTTCAGAACAATCAATCATATTTTTATAATATTAATGAACCTCCAATGGCTAATTGGAGTTATCCTCCTTGGGATAATTTTTGCAATAAATCAGGTTATCCTTCTTTAGATTGGGAAAATATAATTAATATTATTAGTTGTTTAGGTTATACTACTGCAGATAGCTCTGACTCCACACCTCCAACTTTTGATGAAGAACCAGTTAATCAAACAATAGCTTATAACACTTTATTGAATTATGATTTAAATGCAAGTGATGAAACATTATTTGATTCTTATACTGTTAATGATACTACCAACTTTAAGATTAATTCTTCAGGAAATTTAGAAAACAATACTCATTTAGGAGTTGATTTATATAACATTAACATAACAATAAATGATTCAAGTAATAATTTAGATAGCAGAGTGTTCTGGGTGAATGTCACTCAGATAGTTTCTAATGTTAATTTAACATTAAACAACACTCAAGCTAATATAACAATTTACAACAATACTCAAATTGATTTAAACTGCTCAACAATAACAGGAGATTCAGGAGCATATTTAGAACTCTGGAACAATGGAACTTTAATTAATAATAGGACAAGTCCTATTGGAAACTCAACTAACTTTACAATAATTGGTGATTTAAATATAACTTGTGTTTATGAATCTTCTCAAAATTATTCAAGAATAAGTGAAACATGGTGGGTTAATGTAAGTATTATTCCTGATACAACACCTCCAACAATCAACATAACCTACCCTCTTAACATATCTTACTCAATCAATATCTCAACAATTAATTACACAATTAGTGAAACAACTGGAAAATGCTGGTATTCAAATGATTCTGGTGTTAATAATTATTCTGTTGTAAATGCAGGTGTGAATTGGACAGGTGTTATTAGTAAAGAGGGAAGTAATAATTGGACTGTTTATTGTAATGATTCAAGTGGAAATGAAAACTCAAGTAGTGTTAGTTTTTCTAAAGATACTGGTTATCCATTAATAGATTATGGGACAGGGACAGCTGTTGATTATGTTAATTTAAGTCAGAGTAATGTTTATGTAAATGTTAGTGTTACAGAAAGTAATCCAAGTAATATTACATTTTTATTATTTAATTCAACAGGCCAAGTGAATAAAACTATTTTTTCAATGGAGGATAGTAATTCTAATAATACAATTAATTGGACTGGTTTAATAGAAAGTAATTATACTTATAATGTTAGTATTACAGATTCTTCTAATAATATAAATACAACTTTAACAAGAACAATAACCTTAGATACATCTTCTCCCAGTATAAGTTTTTCATGTGATTCAACTAATGTTAATGCAGGAGAGATTATTACTTGTTCATGTTCTGCAATAGATAACACTGATTCAAGTCCTGATGTTAGTTATACTATTAATCCTTTAACATCAAATACAGGAACATATACAACAACCTGCACTACATCGGATGATTCTGGAAATTTTGGTTCTTTTAGTATAGAATATATTGTTAGTCAAGGTGGAGGAGGAAGTGTTGGAAGTGGAGGAGGAAGTACTGAAAGTGGAGAATTAATTGAAGATTCAAAAAATTATTCTTGTGATTCATATTACTGGTTTGATTCTAATTCTAAATCTTGTGAATACAAGCAGTTCTGCAGATTATATATGTATTATGGACTTAGGACTTTTAGCAGTTTAGAAGAGTGTGAGGAAGAGTTTGATTCAGGAATAGAGGATGGTGATGAAGAAGATGGTTTTGATGATGGAGATAATGATGATGAAAGTGAAGATGTAATTAAACCAGAAAAAAAAGATATTCCTCCAAATTGGAATTGTGAAGAATGGAGTGAGTGCAAGGTTGTTTATAATTTTGATTCTCTATTTATTTCAAACCCTTTTCTTAAAGGAGAACAAACAAGATTATGTGTTGACCAAAATGATAATTATTTTAATAAGATTGAGAAAAAAGAATGTGATGCAGGAAAACCAGTGATTATAGAAGAAGATTCTAAATGCGTTCAAGAATTGCAAAAATCTTTAAATGTTTATGAATTAAAAGAAAATTCAAATCAAGTTTTAGTTTCAAGATTAAATTTTGTTTTTCAACTTAGTCCTGTATTAAATATTGATTTCTCAGCTGATGAAAATGATTATTGTGATTATTGTTATGATGGTGTTAAGAATTTTAATGAAGATGAAGTTGATTGTGTTTATGAAGGAGATAGTTGTCCTGTTTGTGGATTAAAGGAAAATTTAAGAGATTATCGTTGCAATTCTCTTTACTGGTTTGATTCTAATTCTAAATCTTGTGAATACAAACAGTTCTGTGGATTATATATGTATTATGGGCTTAAAACTTTTGAAAGTTTAGAAAAGTGTGAGGAAGAGTTTGATACAAGTAGTGGTGATGATTCTGGAGATGGAAGTGATGAAGTAGGTGATGGAGGCGAATTAATTGAAGATGAAAAAGATTATAGTTGTAATTCATATTATTGGTTTGATTCTAATTCAGAATCTTGTGAATACAAGCAGTTCTGTGGATTATATATGTATTATGGGCTTAGAACTTTTGAAAGTTTAGAAGAGTGTGAGAAAGAGTTTGATACAAAAGAGGATGGTTCTGGAGATGGAGAAGATGGTTTTGATGATGGAAATGGAGATGGAGGAGGAAGCAGTGGAGGAGGTGGAAGTAGTTCAGGAAGTAGTGAAAATTATTTTTATGAAACATTAACTGAAATAAAAAAAGATATTCAAAATTATGTTGAAAAAGAAAAACCTTTTGATGTTATTAAAGTAAGACCTTTAACTATTATAAAAACAGAATGGAAAAATAAAAACTATATTTTGTTTTTAATAATTTTTGGAATTACATTATTGGCTTTTTTATTAATTTTATTGATAATGTTAAATAGAAAAATAAGGAGAAAAGTAATAAGATTTATTTCTTTTTGGAAATAATTATGAGGAGATTGAGAGAGTTTAATAGATATTTTTAAGGTTAATGATAATTTGAAAAGAAAATTAAAAGTATTTCATAATACTAACTATTTAGTAGTAGTTACAAATAGAAAAGCTTATAAAGGTAGGATTGTTTAGAAAAATAAGAAAATGAGAAAAAGAACAATGAGATATATTGGAGCAGGTTTAGCAGGTTTAGCTCTTGCTTTAGGTAGTGGTTGTGGAGATAAAGAAGTTCATAAACCTGAATCCAATAGTGGTTATGCTGTAGGCATAGGTCCTGCTCATTTAGTTGCTGAAATGATTTTTGGTGGGAAACAAAGTCCAGGAGCTGCTGAAAGAATTGAAAGATTCCATAAGGCACATGAAATAATAATGCAAGAAGAATATGATGATTTGAGAGGACCTTTAGAAGATCCAGAGAGGATTTATGGAACTTATGATCATGGAGATTTTACAAGTGATTTTTATTATCGTTCTAGAGAAACAGGATGTGAATGTGATATTGAAGAATTTTTAAGGAATTTAGAAAAAGATCCAAGAGGAACTATTGAAGGTTTTGGAAAATTTGCACAAAATTATAAAAGGAAATAAATTAGATGCATATTTTATTTTTGAGTGGGATCAGGGTCTTTAAAATATTTATTAAAAAAATATTCTTTAAGAAAAGCTTCATCTTCTGAATATAGAATATTTGTTCCAGTTACATATCTCATTATTAAATCGGGTTCTTCTCTTCCTAAAACTCTTTTCCATAAATAATAAAGATGAGGTGGAGGATAGTAATTGGTTTTTCTAAAATCAACCCCCGCAAAAAAATAAGGTGTACTTCCTTTTGTAGTATCAGGAGCCCTTGTTGTAAGTTCAAGAATATCTTTTATAAATAATGTTTCTTCTTCTTTGGTTTTTAAAGGAATTTTAGTTCCATCTGGGATTAAAACATCTATTTTAATAGCTTCACTTCCAATATCATTACTATCTCTATTTTTATACATGGGTATTTTTGGATTATTTTTCAATGCAATAATATATCTTCCTGGAGAAAGTTTATCTGATTCAATATTTTCAAAAGCCCTTAATACCATATCTTCTATTTTATCAAAAGATTCAGATTCAAATTCTTTTTCACCAACACCTCCTATGGGAAAAGTTTTTTTACCTGTAATAACAAAGTCCTTTAATTTTGGAAAAACAAAATCTGCTAATATGCTATTAAATTTATTTTTATTAACTTTAACACCTTTACCAGGTATGTAAAAATCAATTTTAAATTCAAATTCGGATTGCATTAATTCTTGAATGAATTTTTCTCTGTTAGATTTTGTTAATTCTCCAAAATATTCGTCTATTTCATATATTTCTATAGTGTCACCTTTGTTATCAGCAATGTCTGGCATATCTGACATAGGAACATCTAAATGAATATCAACTGTGCTTCCAAAAGGGCCTATTACAACTTGTCTTCCTGCTGTAAAACTTTCTGATTCACTATAGATTTTGCCTGGAGGATTATTTGTATTAATTGTGAAACTTGGGACAGGTTTTTTTTCATTATTAGGAGTAGTGAGAATAGTGTCTATTAGTTCACCACTTTTTATTGCAGTTATTGAATCAATGTTAAAAGTTTTTCCTTCATGTCCTCCTCTTATTTTCCATATTCCTGATTCACTAAATCTTAATGGAAGTTCTCCAACATTTACTTTAAAATCTTTTGCATCAACTCCTGTTAAACTATTTAATGGTTTTAATATTTTTATATCTCCTTTTCCTCCTACAAAAACATTTTCACCTATTATACTTACAAAGTTATCTTGATATGATTCGACTTTTATTTCTCTTGCCTGCATTTTTAAGATTGAATCTCCATAAAATAATTCTTTTATGTTATTGTAACCAATAGATTCACCTTGGGCAGCTGTGTCTATTATTTTTTTAAATGTATACCCGGATTGATCATATAATTTTTTTAAATCTCCTTGTATTGGGGATCCTTGAGTTATATGAATCCAGTTTTCAAATTCATCTTTCCAAACATAAGTAAGTTCTCCTTGTTTATTGAATTTAAAATGAATTTGTCCTATACTCGCAAAGTTTTGCCCTGCATTTATTTCTGGAATGGTTCCTATTCTCATATCTTCAAAACTTGCTTGTTTAACTAAACCATCTAAATTTATAATAGCAACATCTTTTATTACTTTACCTTCATCATCTTTTCCAAGATATTCTATTGTTCCAAAATGAATAATAAAATCATCTTTTGTTGGTTGGGAAATTAGATAATCTTGTCTTTCAAACTTTGTCCCTTTTATTATGAATTTATCTTTGTGAAATTGAACATAGCTTTCTTGAGAACTTTCGTCTGGTTGTGTTCCTGTAAATGAAAACTGGCTGTATTTTACTTGAGCATCTCCTGTTAATTTAAAACCATTTTCAGTGAAAATTACTTTTCCAGTTATTGAGCTTCCATCACTACTGGTTGTTGGGAAATTAAAATTTCTTAAATTAGGAGGAGGCAAGTTAATCCCATCTATTCTAAATAGTTTTTTATCTCCTTCTACTTTATAATCTTCATAATATTGTGATAAGAATTTAATTGTTCCATCTGGATTTGTTGTTCCTGGTGCAAGAACAATTTCCATTCCTGAATTATGTGTTAAAATAAAACTTCCTCCTGCGTACTTGCCTCCTTTTGTATCTCCTTCTTTGTATTCAATTCCAGTAACTCCTGTTGGGATTTTTTCTAAATCTAACCAAACAGTTCCATCTCCAATAATGTTTTTGTTTTCACCTGTATTTTCTGTTGACCATTTTAATTTAGAATTGTCAAAACCAACAATGCTTTTAAGTTTAGTTTCTTGAATATCAAAATCAATACCATAAGTTTCTTTTAGATATGCTCCTAAATTTTTTTTATTCTTATAAATTTCTGAAAGGTCAAGTCCTAGATAGTCATTTAGTCCTGCATCTTTAAACTTTTGTAAAAGAACATCTCCTCCTAATTCCATTATTGCAATATATCCTCTTGTTAATTTATTTGCTTCAATTCTTTCTCCAATAATCTGGTCTGTGAGTACTCTGATTGCTGTTTGTTTTTCATTTCTTTTTTTTATATCTTCCCATGTCCCTGCATCTTCCCATACCTTTTGTTTATCTCCAGGATTTAAATCAAAAAATTCCTGACTTTCTACTGAATTATAATATATCAAATCATTATCTCCCCCATCTAAAGCTAATGTTGGAGTAATAACTAAACTTAGGTTTATTAAAATCATTATTAAAATTAATGCAACTCTTTTTTTCATAGTGTTTTTAAGTTTTGTTTATTATTAAAGTTTGTGATTTATAATATTCAATAGAACAGAGATTATAAGGGGACAATTCATTATTGTTTCTTAATATAAAATAATTTAATATTCCCTATAACTTTTTTCTAAATAATATTGAATAGGAAGAAGCATTCCTAAAATAAACATAAACCATCCTATAAAAGCAAGTGTGATTAGTAAGATATTTTTTAGTAAAATTGTTATTGTTAATAAACCTGCCCAAGATATTATTCCAACAATAAATAAAATAACCCAAGTCATTTTTTCTTTTCGTTTTATAATAAAATCTGAAAGATGTGTTATAGTTATTCCTTGAGATATTAGAAAAATTCCAATAATAATATTAAATAAATAAAATATATAAGACATTTCTGGATTGAATTTTGAAAAAAATCCCCATAATTGTTCAATAGAATTAAAGTTTTGTTTCATATTATAATCTGCAAAAAAAATAAAAAAAATTCCAGTGAGAATCATATATATCCCATTATAATATGTTATTTTTGCACCTTGTTTTACTTTATGAATATTCATAATAATTACAATAAAAAAGTGTTTAAAAGAATTTGTGAAGATGAATGGTTGTTTTGGGAGTTGGTTAAGTAGCTCTGTTTGCTAGGAAATCATTTACTGTGGGATAAATAGTAAATAATCTATTTAATTTTGTGATTTCAAAATATCCATAAACTTCTGGTTTTACTTCAGCTAATGAAAGATGATTATCACGAGCCCCTTTATGTTTTTTATCCATTGTAATTAGTTTTCCAAGAGCTGCAGCTGAAAGAAATTCAACTCTCTTAAAATTAATACAATAATCAACAGCAGGATCATAATCTTGAGAACTTGGTGTTAAATAACTGAAGATTTCATTTCCAAATTGTTGGATGTCCTCATCCTCAATTAATTTTCCTATATTTATATCAATAACTCTAGCTCCTTCATAATCACGAGTTGTTGTTATTCTTTCTTCTGGCATTTTAATTATCTAGTATTATAAGGTTTTTAAGGATTTGTTTGGTGTGATGAATAAATCGATTTTATAATTGGAATACATAATTATTTAAATAATAATTTGTAGAATTATATTAATGGATGATGATGTTGGGTTAATTGATTTTGAATTAAAAGAATTTGAAAATTTTTATGAGGGTGTTAAATATAGGAATGCTTTTGAGTATTATGAAAGTGTTATTGGTGATTTGAGGAATTCTAATTTAAATCTGCAAGAATCTTTAAGAAACATTATACAAGGGAGCAATCTTAGTGAAAAAACAATTGAAGAACATATGATTGGAGAACCTGAAAAATGTGAAAGAGTTTTATATGATATTTTTTGTTATGTTCAAGAGAAAAATATTTGGCTTAGTTAATTTTTTTATAAGTTTTCTAAGAAACAAAGATAGTCATTGCTTTTTCACAATCTCCTTCTGCTTGTTCTAAAGCTTTGTTCCAATCTTTTTTTCTTTGACCCATTCAATAGTATTTTCGTTTTTTAATAATAAAGAATAAAATAACTCAAAATCAAGAAGTTTCATTTCTCTATCTGCTGCTTTTTCTACTTCTTGGGTTGCTTGTTTTATAACTTATTCTTTAATTTATCTTTCTTTTTCTTCAAATAATTTGTCTATTTGTTATAATTGTTCCATGTTTTATTAATTGTTCTTGAGGTTATAAGGTTTTTGGTGGTTTTAAAATTAAAAAGTTTTTACTTCCTCACAATCTTATAAACTTTATCATTTTTTCTGCATAAAGGAAGTAAGATTCCAACATCTTGAGATTTTTTTGCAATCTTAATTGGTTTGTGATTAATCTGCATAGAAATTATTTTATGTTTAATTAAACCTGTTGTTTTTCCAATTATGTAAATTTCATCTCCTTGTTTTAATGAATTTGTGTTGATTTTTAAAAGACCAACTTTTATTTTTGGATAATAATGATTTATTTTTCCAATAAATTGTTTTGATTGAGTTGATGAAGAATGTTCTGATTTTGAGAAGTCATCAGATGTTGGAGATTTAAAATAAAATCCATTTGAAAATCCTTTGTTATAAACTTTGTTTAGTTGCTTTAAAGATTCTTGAATTTCTTGTTTTGTTAGTTTTTTATCTAAAGCTTTTCTATAAACTTTTACAACAGTATCAACATATTCTGGTTCTTTGTTTCTGCCTTCAATTTTAAATGCTGTTGTTCCTACATGTTTGAGTTTTTTTATAAAAGGTAAGGTGCATAAGTCTTTTGGTGAAAGTATGTGTTTGTTAGTTATTTTAAGTTTATTTCCTTGAGAGTCTGTTGCTAAAACATAAGGTCTTCTGCATGGTTGTAGGCATCTTCCCCTATTTGCTGATTCATTAAATGAGAATTGAGATAATAAACATCTTCCTGAAATTGAAATGCACATTGCTCCATGAATAAAAATTTCTGTTTCAATGATTTTTGAAATTTGTTTTATTTGCTTTAAGTTTAATTCACGAGCTAGAACAATTCTTTGTGCTCCTAATTTTTTATAAAATTTTGCTGATTCTGAATTTGAAACAGAGCATTGAGTTGAGACATGAAATGGAATTTTATGTTTTTTGCAAAGAAGCATTACTGCAATATCAGAACAGATTATTGCATCAACATAAGGTTTTGATTTTTTTATTATGTTTTCTATTTTTTTTAATTCATTGTTGTAGACAATTGTGTTAAGAGTTAAATATTTTTTAATAAAAGGTTTTTTTTGTTCGCAGAGTTTTTTGATTTTTTTTAAATCAGAGATTTTAAAATTTTTAGCTCTTGCCCTCATATTAAATTCTTGAACTCCAAAATAAACAGCATTTGCTCCTGCATTTATTGCTGTCTGAAGTGTTGGAAAGTTTCCTGCTGGTGCAAGGAGTTCTGGTTTTTTTAATTTTTTCATAAAGATAAATAGAAATAAGGGGTTTTAAGTTTGTTGATTTTGAAGCTGGAGTTGTAGTTGAGATTGTTGTTCTCTGTAATCTGTTTCTCCTGTTAAGATGAAGTGATTTAGAGAATCCAAGTCAAACATTTCTTCTAAAGGTAGATGTCCGCTTGCTTCAACTTTTAATTTAATTCCTAATTTTAAGCCAAACCTTAATGGAGATATTGTAAAGAATGTACGGCTACTACGATAACTCTGAGATTGGAATAATGTATTACTTACTTCAAAACCTGTAGCTTCTTTTTTGTCAAATAAATATCTATTAAGAGTTCCAATTTCTTGTTCTCTAATTCCTTTTTTATACTCCATTCTTGTTCTAAAATCAAACCTTTTTTTAACTTCTGCTTTATCTTTTTTAGATGCCTCTGAACTAAAATCAAATACAGCTGTAAGAGTTGTAGAATTGTCATAATCATCAGATGATTCTACTTCTCTGTGCTCATAATGAAATTTATACATAATTTTATATAATTTTTTTATTTATAAATAAGATTGTTTTTAATAATAATAATTAAAATGGTGATTAGTGTAATTCCGGACTAAACTACCCTCCTTATACATATATCAAATAACACTTTAAATAATTTTTCATTTCTATTGTTAAATCGAAATTCCATTTCTTTCAAGTATAGTGGATAGTTCT
>Ga0265594_1001719_pt1 | contig 16604 bp, 4 predicted proteins | sample saktaG_11_FD_190147 | JGI IMG/M metagenome (GOLD analysis project Ga0265594, IMG submission 190147) | Saline water microbial communities from Sakinaw Lake, British Columbia, Canada - sak_2011_5_24_80m | ecosystem: Environmental > Aquatic > Non-marine Saline and Alkaline > Saline ... | reverse complement strand
ATACCGCATCTCTCGATCCATTTCCAGTGCCTGTGTGATATGGGAGGTCCCCAAACGGGCCTCAATCATTTCCACAGTAGCGCCTAAATCGATGCCTATAGGATCGTACCGATCAAGTAGTGCTGTGTATGCGGCTTCTCTCTCTGCTTCTCTTTTCTTATCGGCAAACAGTTTTCGAGTCAGAAGGTATGCGGCCGTAAGGCCTGGATCCCATGATCGCTTCGTCCGTGTGCTGGGCTTCAACTTGGCGAATAGCGCCGAGCCAATTATGTCCGAGGCATCAAGTACTTGGGCAATTCGCTCCTCGGGGTTCCCGAGTACACGCCGATTAGACCACGAACCTTGATATGAAACCAATTGCATCTTAAATGGTGGAGGTTCGCAAATGGCCAAGAGATGATTGTTGGTAAAAACTACGTAGTACTTTCCAAACATTTCGCTTCGATAGTATGCCTTACACCTTATTATAGAATTTGAGCGGAGTGCCGTGAATTGGTGGATACCGCGTGCTCCGAGTGCATCTACGACTTGAAGTTCCGTCATTCCGTGAGAAAGGCCAGCTAAGGCCTCCGTCGGAACATTAACTACTTCACGCCTTTGTGACGAAACCTGAGCTTGCACGTCCCGTGCCAAACAGATCATGAGAACTAGCACAGCGAGCCGAGTCGTCTTTGGATTAATCTGCCTCATGGACTCACCGGCCTTTGGCCATTTTCCCAGCAGCTGGCAGGAATGTCCACCCAATTGTCGTAGAACCGCCCTCGATAGGGACCGTTGGGGCAGAACCAGCGGTCACCGGTCGGTGGACTACCAATGCCCGAACAAACACGAGCAAAACATGCAACAACATCGCTATTGGCGCGAGCGCACGGAGAGAGCCGATTTACTAAAATCGAACAAAATTTGCAGCCAGCTATATCAGCAGCAATTCCACCAATGTTATGTCCCCAAGATGCCGCCGTACATCCGTGACGATAATATGCTGCGTCATGCTGCGCACAACATCTTAAATAAGCATCGCGGTCTGCACCAGTACCGGTGCCGGGATTCAAACCATCTGGTAGGTCGCAGCCCGGATTATTCAATCCCAATAAGTCGTATTCTATGATTGGGTTGTTTTCCACGAAGAGGTAAGCAGGCATATTGGAGCGAATAGCAAGCCGATTTAGATCATCTTCTGATATTGATTTCGCTATCTGCTGAAAAAAGGCTTCTTCCCCGATCGGATCCCGGTTCACCCACCGTCCGAGTTCCGGGTTGTAATATCTGTAGCCGTAGTAGTAGAGATCGACATCGTCGTCGAGGTACTTGGTGGAGAACCGGAACGGATTGTCATCGGCGAGTGTGCCGGTTTTGACTGTGATTTGTCCAAAGGGGCCGTATTCGTAGTGGGCCACGCTGGTCCCATTGGTGTCAACCAGATCCGTGACATTTCCGTTGGCGTCGTAGTAGTAGAATACAGTCGTACCATTCAGGTCGGCGGTCAGGATTCCGCCGATGGTTCCGGCGCCTTGCATGCTGCCGGAGAGGTCGAGACCGTAGACGTAGGAGTTGGTCTGCGTGCCGGTTGTCTCTTGGATCATCGCCCAGCCGTCGTAGAGGAACGTGTTGGTTGACGAGCCAACGACTTTCTGGAAGCGGCGGGACAGGTAGTCGTAGGCAAAGGAAACGTGATACTGGAAATTGGAAACTTGAATGAGCCGATTCTCGCCGTCCCAAACGAACGTCGAACCGCCATAGGACACCATGTTACCATCCAAGTCGTAGACGGGCTTGAGCGTGACGCCATCGGCGATATTGGTGTATTGGTTCAGCGCGTTGGCCAGGTAGGTCAGCACTTCGTCATTGTTGGTGGCCGCCAGGCGGTTTCCTATCGGATCGTAGGCATAGCCGTAGGAGTTCGTACACATGGCGGCGGCAGTCAATTCGGAGCGGGGATTGTAGGCAAAATTATTTGTCACGCTTTCGTTATCCACCCGGCGGGTGCGTCTGGCAAGCTCATCGTTCGTATATTCGAACCGCGATACCACCGCCTCACCTGCCCGGTTTTCAACGGCGGTGATGAGATCGCGGTGGGGTTCGAAGGCGCGGGAGACCGATACGACACCATTTGACCAGCCAAAAATGAGGTCGCTTCCGGGTAGATAAGAGTAATTCGCCACAGAGGACACAGAGAACACAGAGGAAGACACGGAATGGAAGCGGCCAAGGGGGTTGTAGGCGTAGGAGGTGGCATAGTCGGAACCAAGCGACAGGCCGGAGGAGCGGCCAAGGGCGTCCGTGGTGCGGGTAATGACATTGGAGGCACCGGTTTGCAGATCGATGACCGTCTCGGTGCTGAGCGCGAGGGTGGCGGGGTCGTAGGCGAAGTGATGCGCAGACAGGAATGTCTGCGCCACCTTCTGCCGCCCGAGGCGGTCGTAGGTGAAGGAGACGGAGGGGGTGGCGTCGGAGTAGGTGATGCCAATGAGTTCGCCGGTGGTGTTGGTATAGCTGTAGGTGGTAGTCACTCCCCTCGCCCAGTTTCGAGTTTCCAGTTTCCCATCCGGCGTGTAGGAGTAGGAGGGGCCTTTGCCGTCACTGTAGACCTTGTTAGTGAGCAAGCCAGTGGCGGTGTCGTAGAGCCACTGGGTGATGTCGAGGGACCCTGTTGACCCGATTGACGCGATTGACGCGCCAGCGACGAGCTTGGCGGCGAGGGCCGCGAAGTCGTTGGTGGGCTCGCGGGTGGTGGCCATGGCGGTCATGCGGCCGTAGGGGTCGTATTCGTAGGCGACGGGATAGGTCGCGCCCCAGGTGGCGATGACGCGGCCCTCAGGGTCGTAGGCGGTGTGGGTGGTGTTGGTGAGGGCGTCGGTGACGGCGATGCGGCGGCCGGTGGTGGGGCAGTAGACGAAGGTGGTGCGGTTGGAGAGGGCGTCGGCGACGTAGTCGACTTGGCCGAGGGCGTTGTAGTGGGTGAAGGAGGAGATCTGGCGCTGGGGGTCACGGCATGCCGTGACCGTATGGATGAGGCGGCCGAGGGCGTCGTGGGTGTAGGTGGTGAGGACGCCGGTTTTGCTGATGGTGTATTGCGTGAGGCCGTTGACCGAGACGGTGGTGGAGGCGTTGGTGGAGTCGGGGGTGGAGTCGGGGGTGGACACGAGGCCTACCCGTACGGCGTTGTCGCGGTCGATGTGGGTCTGCTGGAGGGATGCATTTCCGAGGAGATCGAGGGAAATGGATTCGGCGGTGAGGATGCCGTGGTCGGTAGCGCCGCCGAGGCCGGTGAGGCGCTGGCGCTGGGTGCCGGTCAGGAGCGCGGTGGCGCTGTTGTTTTCAGGGAAGGTGTAGCTGCTGGCTTCGTGATACCAGTCGCCGTTGATCTGGACGAATTCGGTGGCGTTGGAGGAGACGCGGTCGGGGCCGTCGAGGTCGAGGACGCCGTTGAGGTTGAGGTCCTGGGCGGAGAGGGTCTGGGCGCCGAGGGCGTCGTATTCAAAGAGAGTCTCCCGCAGAGGCGCAGAGGCGCTGAGGGAGGAGTATTCAGCCGTGCGGACGAGGTGGCCGGCGGTGTTGAAAAAGTTGGAGGTGATGAGGGCGGCGCCGCCGAAGCCGGGGCGTTCGGTGGTGATGGTGCGGCCGAGGAGGTCGGCGGTGGATTTTTGCCAAACGGGGGAGTTGGCGCCGAGAGGGCCGATGAAGACGGCGGACCACTGGGTGCCGTCGGGGTTGACGCCGTAGGTGTAGGTCTGCTGGCGGATGCCGTTTTGGTCGGTGTAGCGGGTTTGGCCGTCGGGGTAGCGGACGGTGGTGTTGGTGAGCAGGCCGCCGGGGGAGAGGGTGACGGAGGCGAGCGGGTCGGGGTATTGGTAGGTGGTGACGAGGCCGGCGGGGTCGGCGGAGGCGAGGATGCGGCCGGCGGTGTCATAGCGGTTGCTGGATGTCAGGCTCAAATTCCCGCCGTAGCGCGTGGTGGAGAGGCGGACGCCAGCCGCATCATAGCCGTACACCTCAAGGAGATTCGTGCCGGTTCCGGTTGTCTTGTCCAGGATGCTCAGCCGGCCCAGTTCGTCGTAGGCGTAGTCGCGCCGCACGCCGTCGGCCGCGATGTCCGAAGACTTGCCGCAGCAGTCGTTCCAGGCCGCCTCCTCCCGCAGTCCGTTTGAATACAGGACGTTCGTGGCGTGCCCGAACGCGTCGAACGCCCGGGCCGTCCAGGCGATGCGCGCGTAGTTCGTGCCGCCGGCGAAGGCCCAGGTCTCGGAGAGCGCGTTGAATCCGCGACTGTCATAGACGGCCGTCTTCCGCGTGGTCTTGTTGGCGATCCCTTCGGGGTGGTCCGTCGTGCCGTCCGTCACCATGACCCGGTAGGCATCGCCCGCGCCGGCGGTGAAAGACGGTTCGGCGGCGTTGCAGGTTCCGAACGCGTAGTCATAACTCGCGGTCGTGCCGTCGGGGTGTTCGACTTGCCGCAGGAGGCCCGCCGAGACCACCGGGTTGGTCGCGGCGTAGTGGCGGCTGACGGTCCTCCGGTTCGAGGCGGCCCCGTAGGCGGCGCCCGGTTGGGCGCATTGCTCGACGATCCCGACCTGTTCGCCGCCGATGAGCGCGTACGCATGGTAGGTCCGCGAGACTTCCCGGCCCAGGGCGGTCTCGACGATGGTCCGGGGGCGCTGGTCGCCGAGGGCGGGGGTGTCATTGGCATCTACCGGCGCATAACTGTAGGTCGTCACGCGCGCCTGCGCGTTCGCGGCGGTCGGGGGACTGTCGCCAAAGGGGCGCACTTCCTCGATCGTGCGCCCGGTTCCGTCGTAGTCGTAACGCACCCACGAGCCGTCGGCATTCAGGACGGTCTTCAGCCGGGCGTACCGACCGGCCTCCGCCGGGTTGGTGTAGTAGGTGTTCGTGGTGGTCATGGCCGCGCCGTCGGGATCGTTTACTTCGGCCACGACGGCCTGATCCCAGGCGAACTTCTGCCACTTTTTGATCGAATGCCGGACCGCCTGGCCCGCCGGGCTGAGGACTTTCCGGTGCTCCTCGCGGACGGTCTCGGACGCGTCCCAGAAGGAATAGCTCTCCTCCTTGCGCAGATCGCCGGGCGCGGTCACGACCCATCGGCCGAAGTACGGGGTGTAGCGGGCGTCGTACACCTTCGCGGACCCGCCGGTCGTGCGCGTGATCGTGAGCCGATCCACGGACGTTGCCGAGGGGTTTTCGATGGTCCAGGTCACTTTAGGAGTCCCGATGGGAACGTACAGGTTGCCGTTCTTCTGCACGTCGGCGACGGCGTAGAAGTCGATCCGGTACCTGCGGCCGGTTTCCGTGACGATATCGGCCAGCGCGCTCGCGGTCTTGATCTGGCGCAAGGCGTTGGCCGTGTCCCGGATCACCTCCAGGCCACTGTTGGCGAGGGTCAGCCGGCGTCCGCCGGTCGCGTACACCGCCTCCAGCGGACGAATCCCGGAGGCATCGGGTTGCGCCGCGAACCGGTCCGAGTTCCCGTTGCCGTAGGCCAGGTCGTACCAGGCCGGGTTCTGCGTGACCGCCACGCCGTTGGAATCCACCATGAACAGGCGCTGGGGCTCGCCGCGAAACATGGCCTGCGGGTACGCCCAGGCGCTGCCGTCCCCGAACCGGAACTTTATCTGCCTGCCGTTGCGACTCTCCAGCGTGACTTCGCGTGGCGCGCCGCCGGCGGTCTGGTCCGTCGACACGAAGAGTATCCGGGTGCCGAACGTGCAGGACAGCGCCTCGGGTGTCGCCAACTGCGCGGATGGCGCCTGCGCGTACAGGCGCAGGGAGCCGCCGGAGAGCGCGCCGGGGAATGCCGGGCACCCCAGGTTGAGCGTCACAGAAAGAGATCCCGCCTCGGCCGCGCCGGCGCCGAAGGGGGTGATCTGCGCGCCGCCGGGCGCCGGGCATGAGCCTGATGCGCAGGGAGTGTCTGCGCCGACTGCCCCGCCCGGGAAGGAATCAGACGGCCCCGCGCCTCCCTCCATGTCGAGTTGGCATTCGCAGGTCTCGCAGGGGGTGTCACCGCCCCCGCTCGGCGGATTGTTGATCGGGTCACCGGCGGCCAGCCGCGCGCACCCGATCACAGTCACAAGTAAAACAAGAAGTCTCATCACGTTTCGCATTCCGTTCTTCCTTCCTCGATTCGGTCAACCGAATAGGTTTTCAGTCTTCAAACATCACATTTCATGTCCCGGCCGCCGCTGTTTCATGCGTTTCAAAGCGGCGGCGGCGGCGGTGCGGATGCGCTGTTCCCCGGCCGCCGCGAGTGAGCTCAAAAGATTGGCATCATCCGAAGTCCCCAGGCGGCCGAGCGCTCCCACCGCGGACAGTCTCAACATCGCGGAAGCGTCATCCGCCGCAAGCGCCCTTGCAAGCGGAAGGATTTTCGTCTCTCCCAGTTCGGCGCAAATCTGCATGGCCGTCACGCGGACGCCCTCTTCCGCCGAGGGGTTCGTGGCCAGGGCCAGGGATGCCGCCGCCACCCGTCTGCCGTCCATCTCCGGAAAGTCGCCGGCCAGTTGCCGCAGTCCGATCAGGGCCGTTCCGGCCGTGGTCGAGTTCGAGGCGGCCACGGCCTCCCAGTAGGCGGACTCGATGGCCAGCAGTTCGCGGTCGGCCGCCGCGGCGCCGGCCAACCGGCGCGTTCGATAATAGCCCGCGAAATGCTGCACGCAGTAATCCCGCCATACATCGTCATGATCGGGGTCGCGGAACATCCTTACGAGGCTTTGGCCGATTCCCTCCGGAGGCGGGACGCGTTCGAGCAGGACTCCGAGCACGTCGTTCTTAAGCGCATTGAACGTCAGCACATCGTACTCATCCTGTTGCGAGAACTTCTCGTCCAGGAACCACGAGAGCGCCCGGACATCGTCTTCGCTCAGCGGTTTCGCCAGCGCGCGAATCGCATCGTTACGCAGCCGTGAAGATCGGACGTCCGACCGACCCACCGCGACGGCCACGTCGCGGGAGACACGTTCGCGGAGTTCGGCGGCGGGCTCCGGCGTCTCCTCGCGAAGATCGGAGGGCGCCGGTTCCGGATGCGACGGCATGGCGGCATCGCCCGCGCCGCCCCAGCCGGCGAAGAGTCCGAGCGCAATATACGTCAAGTCTTTTGCCGTGCGCGTCATGTGTCTTGTCCTGTTCACGGCCCGCCGATGTACGTGGCGCCATCGTAGATGGACGTCGTGTGACAGACCGACGTTTTCACCGTGGGGCCTTGGACCATCCGGTAGCGATATTCGCCGAACTCGTTGAAGTCCTCCGCCGTAACGATGCGCGTTCGCGTGCCGTCGTCGAAGAGGACGCCGCCGACAAAAATATTCAGCCTCATTCGCAGATTCGCCGGCGTCGCGCTCATCCAGATGGCGACCTCGACGAGGCGGCTGCCGTCCGGATAGGTTTCAATGATGTCCACCGTCCCGTAGGCGGATGAATCCATGACGATCCCGCGAACGGTGGCGCTGTCCAACACCGGCCCGTTCCCGCCAAGCCGCGCCACGACATGGCGGTCGTCAACGGTATCCGTCCGCAGACTGAACGCGCGGCCGCCGCCTGCCAGAGGCGAGGAACCGAGCGTCAGATCGGCGTCGTACTCGATGACGGCGTTGGTCGGCATGCCCGGGCACAGCCAGTCGCGAACCTGTTTGACCCTGCAGTACGGGTCGCCGCCAAAACTGCCAGCCGTCACCTCGATGGCGATGTCTGCGTTGGTGGAGACATTCTCATTTGAATAAACCCCGGCGAGGCGGTAACTTCCGGCCGACTCAAAGCGATAGGGCGCCGGTTCGCCGACGCACGCGGACAGATTCGTGACCAACTGCCCGCCCATCCAGACGCCCACCTGCGCGCCGCCGTTCGTTGCGCCCGGCGGGCAGGCGGTCAGGAGCAGCGCGTCATTTCGCCGCAGACCGGGAACATTCGTCGCGGCCGGATCGAGGAGGTTGAGCGCGCACCAGACGATGGTATTCGACCAGGATGCGGCGCCGTTGATGCCGGTGACGCTTACGTCCGTCGCGTTCGTCGGCGAAAGCTCCACGTCCGCGTACCAGTCGTTGCCGACCCCATGCTTTGGCGCAGGCGCGGCAACGCCGTCGGGGACGTGGGAACTTTCCACGCGTAGTGTGTCGAACGACCAAGTTGCGCCCTCGACACACACGGGTGAAACGAGACTGACGGCGGGCGAGTATGCGGACAGGGCGCGCGAGCGACGGTGATCGAGCCAGTCCGCCCGGCCGTTGTCGTCCTCGTCAGGGCCGTTGAACGTCTGCAGCCGCAGCGCCATGATCGCCAGCGCGTGTCCGCCGACGGGGTTGTTCCACGTCACGCGGACGGTATGGGACCCTGCTTCCATGTACGGCAGGAAGAAGGCGCCGGTGGCGGTCTGTCCGGCCGCCGCGGGCACAATCTGCCGTCCGGCGAAGACGCCGTCGGCATGGATCGTCAGATCGAACGTCGCGCCGACGGCGAGGGGATTGTAATCCCTGACGTCCACGGCCAGACTGAAGTCGCCGGCGTTCGGGAGTGTAATTTCATATTCGGCGTACCCGCCGCGGCCAAGGCAGACGAACGCGGAGTCGAGCGCTTCCCACGCGCCGGAGAAGCGGAAGGCGCTCCCTCCCTGGAGAGTCGCCAGAACAACGGGGATCCCGAGAAAATCGGCCACGACCGGGTCGGAATATGCCTGACGGGTCTCGACGTAGTCGCTGACCCCGTCGCCGTCGGTGTCGGCCGACAACGGGTTCGTGCCTGCGCGGTACTCCTCGATATTGTTCAGGCCGTCGTGGTCGGTGTCCTGGTCGGCATCGAAGGGATACAAGGGGTTCAAGCCGCAGGCCACTTCCCAGGCGTCGGGCATGCCGTCGCCGTCGGTGTCGGCGGAGAGCGGATTCGTGTGCCAGACGTTGACTTCGTCGCCGTCCGTGAGGCCGTCGCCGTCGGTGTCGGGGTTCAGGCGGTCGGCGCCTGCCCGATACTCGCCCAGGTTCGTAAGCCCGTCGTTGTCGGGATCGAGGGCGGCATCCGAGGCGTCCGCCGGATTGAGCCCGTGCGCGAGTTCCCAGGGATCGGGCAGGCCGTCGCCGTCGCCGTCGGCGGAGAGCGGGTTGCTGCCGTCCTGATATTCCTGCATGTTTGTGAGTTCGTCGTGATCCGGGTCGGCGGATGCGTCGGCTACCAGCGGATGGGTGCCCCAGGCGATCTCCCAGGCATCGGGCAGGCCGTCGCCGTCGGTGTCGGCGGTGTGGGGGTCGGTGCCGTGGAGGTATTCGTCGCGGTTGTTGACGCCGTCGCCGTCGGCGTCGTCGTCGGCGGCGGCATCGAGGTTGCCGAAGCGCTGGATTTCCCAGGCGTCGCACAGGCCGTCGGCATCGGTGTCCTGATCGTCATCGGCGATGACGATGGCGGCCGCGGCCTGCGCGGGGTCGATAAAGTAGTTGCCCTGGGCGAGGCTGACGGTGACGGTTTCGGCGCCTTCGAGCCAGAGGTCGTCGAGGACCGGCACGGCGAGCGTGGCCTGGAGCGACCCGGCGGGGATGACCACCATCCGGGGCAGAAGGGCGAAGTCGGCCCCTTCCGCGGCGGTTCCGCCCGGAACGGCAAGTGTAACCGTGAGGGGCAGGTTGGTGTTTTGGGCCGTGCGACTGACCGTGAACTCGCCGGACTGGCCGGGTTCGGCGGCATGGGCCGTGCCTGCAATGGAAACCTGTTGTTCGCCGTAGATCAGCATCTGATCGAGCATGGTCTGGTATTGGAAACGGATCCACGCGGGGGATTGCGCAACGGGTGCCACGCGCACCTCGTCCATGCGGCCCCTGTAGCCGGAGGCGCCGTTGGCCGCCGATCCCAGCCCGAACGACGTAACGGGCGTGTAGGCGCGGGTCTTGCCCGTCGCTTTGGCCCACAGTTCGCCGTTGAGATAAATGGCCATCGTGCCGGCGACGCGGTCCTTGGTGAAGGTCCAGCGGTTCCAGCCGCCCTTGTACTCGTTGGTCGCCGCCGCCCTGTAAAGACGGTCGTAGTTGCCGAAGGCATCCCAATAGACGTTGCCGTCGCCCCAGGGGATATGCGCGTTGAGTTCGCGTCCGGCGGGACCGGTTCCTTCGAAGCAGGTGTCGTTACGGGGCTGATTGGTCGCGCCGTATTGCCAGAAACTGATCGTGACGGCGTTACTAATGGAAGCGAACGCTTCGGGCGGCACGATGATCCTGTCGGAACCCCGGAAGTTGCGGGCGTTGCCCAGGATGCCGGCGACGGCCACGGCGCCGATGTTGTAGGCGTCGTATTGGCCGGGCGCGGAGTCCGCGAACACGTCATTGGTCTCGCTCAAGTGCCAGACACCGGCGTAGGATTGCCACACCCCGGCGGAATTGGCGGCGTTGGTGGCGGCGGGATAGCCCCACTTCATGAAAAAGGAAACCGGCGCGTTGGTGGCGCCCACTTCCGGGAGACGGACCCACACGAAGGAATCGCCGGCGGGATTCCACGCTTCGATCTCGTAATCCAGCGGCTCGCCGACGGAGTCGGTGAAGCGCAGATCGGCGCCGGCGACGGCGAATTGGGCGTAGTCCACCCGCTCCGGCGTGAGGCGCACCAGGACGGGCACATCGGTCAGACGGTTGGTAACGATGCCATCGCGGAACGTCAGTTGGAGTTGGCGCCGCCACTGGGAGGCGGGATGGGATTCGGGATCGACGGGATCGGTGCCGCGCTCCACCTCGTCGCCGTCGGCATAGCCGTCGCCGTCGCTGTCAACCGCCAGCGGATCGGTGTGCCAGTCGTTGACCTCGGCGCCGTCGGATAATCCGTCGCCATCGCTGTCCGCCACGTTCACGTCAGTGCCCAGCACGTATTCCTGGAGGGTGGAGAGGCCGTCGTCGTCGCCGTCTGCAGAAGCGTCGGAGGCCAGGAGCGGGTTCAAGCCGTGAGCCAGTTCCCATCCGTCGGGCAGGCCGTCGCCGTCGGTGTCGGAGACCGTCGGATCGGTGCCCGCGAGGTATTCGTCGAGGTTGCTGACGCCGTCACCGTCGGTGTCGCCGGCGGCGTCCTGTCCGGTGTCGCCGAAATACCGGATTTCCCAATCATCCGGCAAGCCGTCGCCGTCCAGCGAAAGGCCCGCGGGCACGTCGAAGCCGATCGAAATGTGGTCCGCGTTGCCGCGCGCGCCGATCAGGCGAAGATCGCGCAGCTGGTCGCACGGCGCGCCAAAACCGAGGCCTTCCGCGAGTTTGATCCCGTCGAGGCAGATCGACCAGGTTTGGGAGGCGTAGTCGAGGCTGGCGGACAGGCGGATCCAACGACCCATGGCAATGGCCGGATGGTCGGTCAGCGCAACCCAGCGGTTCGTGCCGTTCAGCCGGCCGTCCAGCACGACCAGCCGGCCGTTCGCGTCCACCAGGAAAGCGGCGGCGGCATCCACGTTCCCGGTGGGCACGGCGGTCTCCTGCGCCATGAGGCGGATGTCGGCCCAGATGGTTCGCGAGGCCGTGCCGGCAAAGAGTTGACGCGCAACCGCCGGCCCGTCGTTGGTCGCGCACAGGGCGAGCGCCTGCGCGCCCTCGTAGACGGCATTGGTTTGCACGATTGCGGCGTAGGACGGCCAGGCCTCCCACCCGTGCTGGCCGTGCAGGTCTCCAACCGCGCAGGTGTCCGGCTCGAAGCGCTCCAGAAACGGCAGCCGGGCGCACGCGCTGGACGCCAGCGGGTCCGTGCCCAGGCGCGCCTCCAGCGCATCGCTCAGCCCGTCGGCGTCCACGTCGGAGACTTCGGGCACGCCGTACTTGGTCTGGAGATAGTCATGGATATCGAGCATGTCCTGCGCCTGCAAGGCCCGGTCGTAGACCAGCGCCTCGGCGATCCGGCCGCGGAGGTAGTGATTGGCATATCCGGGTTTGACGAAGCGGCCCAGATCAATGCTGCCGTCCAGCGTCAGCGTACCCGTGTACTGTTGCGCCCACACCGGCGCGCCGTTCAGATAGACCGTGTGCGTCGTTCCGCTCGGCGAATGCACGGCGGCGATCGTCATCCATTGCCGGCCCGGCAACGCCGGCCCGCGCACGGATACCAGGGCGCCGCCCATGTACGAGTAGTACGCGTTGTCCCATCCGGAGGCGTAGCCGGCCGCGCAGCGGCTCACGCTGAGATGCTTCAGGGTTTGGTCCTCGCCCAGGCGCAGGACGTAATCATAGTCGCCGACCGCCTGATCCAGCGCCTCGAAGCGGCAGACGGCGACCACGCTGACCGCGCCGGTGATGCCGCCCACCTGTCCGGCGAGCGCATCGTTTGCGCCGTCGAATTCCACCGCCGGCCGGCCGGCGAGCGCGTTGGTCCGGAACACGGGCTGAGCGGCGACGGCGGCCTGGCTCAGGTCGTGACCCTGGCCGCTGGCGTCCCGCCAGGCCGCCACCGGGGCGCCGTCGGCCAGCGGCAATCCGTCGGCTTTCAGCCACAGCCTCAGCCCGGTCGTCGGCACGTTGGCGGACGCCGGCACCGAAACCGTGACCTGAACTTCGTCGAAAGCCGTCAAGAAGCCGTCCGAGGCCGTCAGCCGCAGCATATACGCGCCGCTTTGGCTGAACCCGGCCGTGGTCTGGGGCGCGGTCGCGTCGGCGAAGGACACCTCGCCGGGGCCGGCTGTCTTCGTCCACTGACAGGTCACCTGCCCCGGCGGGTTCGGTTCCCCGTCGTCACTGACCGTGCCGTCCAGGTTCGCGGTCTGGCCTTCGAGTAGTTGCCGGTCGGCGCCCGCATGCACCTCCGGGCGCCCTTCGCGCTTGAGTGCATAACGGTCTTGCAGGTAGGCGTAGAGCGTCTGGCACTCGTTCGTGCCGAGCGCCCGGTCATAGACGAACACTTCGGCGATCCGGCCGCGGAGGTAGTGATTGGCATATCCGGGTTTGACGAAACGGCCCAGATCAACGCTGCCGTCCAGCGTCAGCGTACCCGCGTACTGTTGCGCCGCTTCCGCGACGCCGTTCACACAGACCGTGTGCGCCGTGCCGTTGGTCGCATGCACGGCGATGATCGCCAACCAATACTGCCCCGGCAACGCCGGCCCGCGCACCGATCCCGCGCTGCCGCCCATGTACGAGTAGTACGCGTTGTCCCATCCGGACGCGTAGCCGGCCGCGCAGCGGCTCACGCTGAGATGCTTCAGGGTTTGGTCCTCGCCCATGTTCAGGACGTAATCGTAATCGCCCGCCACCTGCGAGAGTGAGTCGAAGCGGCAGACCGTCACCACGCTGACCGCGCCGGTGATGCCGCCCACCCGGCCGGCGAGCGTGTCGTTCGAGCCGTCAAACGCTACCGCGGGCCTGCCGTTCACGGCGTTGGACAGCACGACCGGCCGGCACGAGGAGACGGTTTGCGTCATGTCATGGCTCCAGCCGCTGCGGTCCGGCCAGAGCGCCACTGCGGTGCCGGCCGCCAGGTCGTCGGCCCTGAGCCACAGGACCATCCCGCGATCGGGCACGGCGCCGGCGTCCGCGCGCAACGGGTCGAAACCGGCGGCGATTTCCCAACCGTCGGCCATGCCGTCGCCGTCGGTGTCCGCGACGTGCGGGTCGGAGTCCAGTTGGTATTCCTGGAGGTTGGTGAGGCCGTCGCCATCCGGGTCAGCGGAAGAATCGGATGGATCTGACGGATTGAAGCCATGCACCAGTTCCCACCCGTCGGGCAGACCGTCGCCGTCGCTATCGGCGCGCGTGGGATCGGTGCCGCGTTGACGCTCTTCCTGGTTGGTGAGGCCGTCGTGGTCCGGATCGTCGTCGGCGGTCTCGTCAAGGTTGCCGAACCATTGCAGTTCCCAGACGTCCGGCAGGTCGTCGCCGTCCAACGAGAGATCGGGCGGCATGTTGGTCGAGATCGTCAGGTTGTCCATGACGCCCCGCTTGCCCTGCCACGACAGCATATGGAGCTGGTCGCAGGGGATGCCGAAGCCCAGGTTCTCGGCAACCTTGTCGCCATTGAGGCCAATCAGCCAGCGTTGTCCGGCGAAATCCAGGCAGATCGAAATACGCACCCACTCGCCTGCGCTGACGGGCGGGTGATTGGTCAGGGTGACCCATTTCCGGCCCGCCGGTTGCAGACCATCGAGGACGACGAGACGGCCGCTGTCGTCGAGGAAGAAGCCGCACGCGGCGTCGGTTGTGTTGGTTGCGCCGGGGCAGCCCAGTTCCGCGATCATGCGCAGGTCGGTCCAGACGATCCGGGCAGCGTCGGCGGCAAACACCTGGTAGACGGTGGCGTTGGATGACGGGGCATCGATCATGAGCGCCTGCTGGCCGGCATACACCCGATCGGACTGCACAAAAGCCGTGTTGGTGACGCTGGCGACCCAGCCGTTCTGGCCATGGATGTCGCCGAGGCGGACGGTATTGGTCTCGAACAGCTCGACGAAGGGGAAGCGGGCGCAGGCGTTGCTGAGGGCGGGGTCCAGTCCCACTTGCATGGCGCCCCAGTCGCTCAGGCCGTCGTTGTTCGAGTCGGGATCATTGAGCGTGACATGCACGTTGGTGGCACACACGAGATAAAGCGGCGCAGGCAGGCCGTCGCCTCTCGCCTCCCAGCAATCATTGGAACCGTTGTCATTGGCATCCACGTAGGCTCTGATCCAGTAGGTGGCCGGGACGGGAATGGCGACAAGCGAATATGCGCCGGGATTGACCAGCGTGGTGTGCCATGGGGACGTCAAAGAATTGGCGTTTGTGACAGCCACCACATGGATGTATCCAGGCTGCGTGCCGTTGTAGGAGACGACACCGGATACCGTAACGATTGCGGGAGTGTTGGTCGCGCCCGCGGCGGCGGCCAGTTGCGCGGCCTGGAGATCATCCAGTCCATCGCCATCGGCATCGGCATAGAGCATGGAGATCGTGACGGGAGCGAGGCCCTGCGTGGAGAAGAGAGATACGACGGCAGCCGAGGAATAGGCGGCGAGCGGCAGGCGGTTGGTCAGCCAAGGGGCCTCGGCCGGAACGAGCGCGATCGGGGCGGCCAGGGCGGTGAGGTTGGTGTCGCACAACGAGACCAGGTAATCGCCTGCGACCGCGCCGGGGGCGGCAACCGCCATCCAGAGATCGTTGGAGAACTGCGTCCGGTCGAGGTACATCAAGAGACGCGACTCGTCGTCGTCCGGAATCCAGCCCCACGGCACCTCGTCGATCCACTGGCCGCCTTCCGCCTGCGCGCCGATTGCCCACAGGGGCCAGGTGTAGAGGACCTCGGAATCAAACGTGAAGCGCGGTTCGCCCCAGGGGAACACCGCACGGGAGACCGGATCGGCGTCAACGGCGTCATCCCAGCCATCGAAGTCGGTGTCGGCATTGAAGGGGTCGGTCCCCAGAAGACTCTCATCCAGATTCGAAAGCCCGTCCTGATCGGGGTCGCCGGCCGAGTCGTCGGCGTTCCTGTTGAGACCGAAAAGACTTTCAAAGCTGTCAGGGATGCCGTCATTATCCTCATCGGCAATCTGGGCGTATGCAAAGATGCCGAGCAGGGTCAACGTGAGCGCGAGCAAGGCCAAGCGGACGCTCCGACGGTATATATTCTTCGTGCGCGGACTCATCGTGTTTCTCCTGATTGAGGATGTCCTTGGGAAGACTGAGCAGGGTCAATGCGTACGGGAATGGCGACTTTGTCTGGGAAAGCGGAAATGGCTCCCTGTCGGCGGGCCACGACCGAGATGAAATAAAGGCCGGGTGGCGCGTCTAAATACGCATGCACAACCGTGCGACTGCGGTCTGCGGGAAGCGGAGGGTTGATGCGGACATCCAGCCGGACGACGCCTCCAGAATAGGGGTGGGCGATCGCTTCGATCCAAGGCACATCGCAGACGATGTTGGTGATGGCAAAAGAACGGTTGGCGCCTGTGAAAACAACCGTCTGCGCCGGAGAGCCGTTCGTCTCCGTCGCGGCAAACGTCAGGTCCAAACAGGAAGCGGAGACGATCCCGACTACCCGACCGGAAAGAGTCAGACTCAGATACGGTCTGGAGGGATCGTTTGTGGCCAGGTAGATCACCTTGTGGAAGGCTCCTGTTCGTCCCATCAAGGAGAACTCAACCGTCACCTCCGTTGTTTCCGACGGCGGAAGCGTTGGGCGTGAAATCACGGCCTTTGATCCGCAGCATGCCGAGGCGACTTTAAGCGCGAGGGGGGTATTGCCGACATTGGAGACGGAAAAAATATGACGCACGTTCGCATCGCCGGGCTGTTCACCGAAGTCAACATTCGGCGCATCACAACGCACTACCGGCGCCGCGCACAAGGACGCAGTTGCAAACGCGGCAAGCAAAGACACGATGGCGGGCGTCCAAATCATGGCCACAGGCATCCAAGGGTAACCGCGCTTCGCGCGGTAGCTTCAGACGAGGAAACGCGCGCGGAACAGCCCTGTATTCTTCTCGCGCGGTAGCTTCAGACGAGGAAACGCGCGCGGAACAGCCCTGTATTCTTCTCGCGCGGTAGCTTCAGACGAGGAAACGCGCGCGAAACAGCCCTGTATTCTTCTCGCGCGGTAGCTTCAGACGAGGAAACGCGCGCGGAACAGCCCTGTATTCTTCAAGGGTAACCGCGCTTCGCGCGGTAGCTTCAGACGAGGAAACGCGCGCGGAA
>Ga0265594_1001718_pt1 | contig 16615 bp, 16 predicted proteins | sample saktaG_11_FD_190147 | JGI IMG/M metagenome (GOLD analysis project Ga0265594, IMG submission 190147) | Saline water microbial communities from Sakinaw Lake, British Columbia, Canada - sak_2011_5_24_80m | ecosystem: Environmental > Aquatic > Non-marine Saline and Alkaline > Saline ... | reverse complement strand
GCAACGGCTACGGCTACGCCGACAGCGACGGCAACAGCGACAGCCACGCCAACGCTGACGCCCACGGCAACTCCGACGGCGACACCGACGTTAACACCGACAGCAACGCCAGTATGGGGGCCGACAGCAACGCCAGTATGGGGGCCGACAGCGACTCCCACAGGCACGCCAAACCCGACGTGTCAGCCAACGGCTACGCCGACGTTGACACCCACCCTCACGCCGACGTTGACTCCAACGTTAACGCCAACGCCAACGGCGACCCCAACGGCGACCCCGACAGCTACAGCAACGGCTACGGCTACGCCAACGCTGACGCCAACGGCTACGGCTACGCCCACGGCGACAGCCACGGCCACAGCAACTCCGACGGCGACAGCAACGGCTACGGCTACGCCGACAGCGACGGCAACAGCGACAGCCACGCCAACGCTGACGCCCACGGCAACTCCGACACCGACACCGACATTAACACCGACAGCAACGCCAGGACCGCAGGAACACTTCGTGTTTCTGCCTCTGGTAATGTCAGGTTGGTCACCGCCGGCGGCGGCGCCATGTTCAATTCGGCAGCTCCATGTTTCTCTTCCTGCGCTCAGGCAGGAACGTGAAATTGAGTTTGGTCCTTGGCCAGGCCCGTTCTACGGCAACACCACGTTGCCGTATGCCGCCGAAATGAATTTTCAAACCACAGATGGGAAAAACGTATTTTCTTCCCTGAAATGGTTTAAGAACGGCTCGTGGTACCATTACTACGAGCCACGCTCGAGCTGGTCGTTTTGGGGGACATCGTCCCCAAACGGCTGGTTTGAACTGGAAGCGGGCCGCGCATATGAATTTGCGGCCTGGTATACAGAGTCAGGCCAACTCTGTAACCTAAGAATCGATATGCAGTGGGACCCGTAAGGACTCCACTGCAAAAAAAATAAGCCCACTTGCTATAATAGAAGTGGGCTTTTTCTTTATTTTTCTTGACAAAATAAAATATTATGATATGCTACAAAAATAATTTAAAACCATAAACATCAAACACAAAAGGAGGGTTCTGTGCGCTTTTGTTATTTATTAAAAGCAATAATCAAACTAACTAAATATTAAAAATGAATAAGGTAAATTTAATAAAAATCCTTACAATCACTTCTTGTGTTCTTTTAGCAGGAGCCTTAGCTTTTGGTTTATATGGGAAAGTTCAGGCAGGAGCTCCTCATTTTAACATCCACCCAGACGACCCAACAGATTGGTTTCAAGTAAGTCAAACCGGAGATGCAGGCACATGGAACGATCCAATATCAGCAGAACCAGGAAATAGTATCTTTTTAAAGGTTTATTATCATAATAATGCAGTAGGAACAGTAGCTGAGAATACTAGGATAAAGATTGAATATCCTACTCAATCCAACCAACAAATAAACCTTACCGGCCTTATCATTTCTGATAATTCAGACCCTAGGATAATAAGCAATGGTTTAAGTATTAATGTTCCTAGTTCACAAAGAATTGAGTTTGACCCAGCCAATGCTGGAGATTGGGCTTTATGGTGTCCTAACGCTTCTTTTCACGAAGAGGATTTTGAAAATAATTTACCATCTGGAGATTTCCCAGGATGCCACTATATCCCTGTTGAAGTCCATAATAACTATGTAGAAGTAGTGCTTGGAGATATACAAGGATGTTTTGAATATCGTGGCGCAGTAATATTTATGCCTACTATCACAGATTATTCTCCTGCTCCTCCTACCGTAGACATTAAAGCAAATGGTTCTGATGGCCCTGTTAGCGTAAGTTACAATACATCAGCTAATTTAACATGGACATCAGCAAACGCAACATCTTGTGTTGCTTCTGGAAATTGGTCTGGTTCAAAAACAATTTCTGGTTCTGAAAGCACTGGAAATTTAACTGGTTCTAAAGTATATACAATAACTTGCACTGGGGCAGGAGGTACTGCTTATGATAGTGTTACTGTTAATGTTAGCAGTGTTCTTAATCCTGATATAAGTATTGTTAAAACAGTTAGAAATGTTACACAGGGAACAAGTTTTTCAAATTATGTTTTATCTAGTCCCTCTGACCAGCTTGAATTCAGAATAGAGGTATCTTCTACTGGAAGCTCTACTGCTAATAATGTTAAAGTTCGGGACATTATTCCTTCAGAAATAAACTACTTAAGCAATCTAAAAATAAATGGTTATTCTTCTAGTGGTGATATTCAAAGCGAAATTAATTTAGGAAATTTAGCAACAGGAACCACTAAAGTAATTACTTTTGACGCGCAGATTTTTTCAGGATGCTCTTTTAACTATGGCACAACCATTCGCGTCAATAATGCTTATACTTGGGCAGACGCTGTATCACAACATAGTGATACCGCCACAATAAGTATTTACAAAATCACACCACCACCTCATTCTCCCGGATTATCTATTGATAAAAAGATTCGTAATACCACTGATGGAACTAGTTATCAGAACTCAATAAACGCTGATCCTGGCGAAGATATTGAATTTCAAATTAAGATTGGCTCTATTGGCACTACCACTGCTTACAATGTGATAGTTACAGATGTAATGCCTTCAAATGTTATTTACCGTGGTGATTTAAGAGTAAATGGAATTACCCATACAGGAAGTATTATCAATGGTCTTAATATAGGAAGCATGGTAGCTGGAACTACTAGAACTATTACTTTTGACGCAGAAATAGCTTCAGAAGGTAATTTTAATTATCAAACAACTACTATAGTAAATACAGCTAGCGTGAATGCTGACGACCTATTTAAAGTAATAGATAGTGCCAGTTTAAGTATTCTAAAAAACCAGCCATTATCCACAGAATTCAGTATTGAGAAAAGAGCAAGAAATATGAGCAGTGGACAAACTGGGTTTGCGGATATAATCTCTGCTCTCCCGTCAGATAAGGTTGCTTTTCAATTAGAAATAACAAACTCTGGAGATGCAACTGCAGTAAATGTTGTTGTTAAGGACGCACTGCCACCTGCTAAAATAGCATGGTATGGAAATGTTAAAATAGATGGAGTTGATTATAATGGAAGTGAAGATATCACAGATGGTATTCATATCGGTAATATTGTGGCAGGCGGAACAAAAACAATTATTTTTGAGGCGCTATTAAGTCCAAAAGTAAACTTTGTCTATGGTATTACAGAATTGACCAATGTTGCCATGGCTTATAACGCAGAAATTAGCGATAGCAATTCAGCAAAAGTAAGAGTGCAAAACTCAGACGTAGCAGGCGCTGTTACAGAAATCCCAACAGGAATATTGGATAATGCTGTTCTGTCATTAGCTATTACTTTTTTGGTAACTTATTGTTTGCTTTTAGCTTATCTTGTAAACCAAAGAATGTTTCCACAATTAGCATCAGATATAGGGAACAAGACAAAAGCAATAAAAACAAACATTGCCGAACAATATCATTCTATCAATCCTTTTCACGCAAAAGAAAAATCAGAAGAAAAATTGACTAAAATAATAGAAGGGATTAGAAATCAAGATTAATAAGATATTGAGCAACAAACACAGAAAAGTAGGGGTTTATCCTCTATTTTTTTGTGTTTAGTTTATTCTTGGAGTATAATAGAAAAATATATTTTAAAACCCTTTTAATTTAATGCGCTACTCAAGTATTTTAAGCAAAACATCTAAGACTGCGCCAGCAGATGAGAAAACAATTAATGCCAGACTTTTAGTTCAAGCAGGATTTGTTAATAAGCTTATGGCTGGCTCTTATAGTTATTTGCCATTAGGATTGCGTGTTCTTAGAAAAATTGAAAATATTATTCGCCAGGAAATGAACAATATTAATGGGCAAGAAGTTTTATTGCCAGCGCTTCATCCATCTGCAAACTGGAAAAAAACTGGTGGATGGGAAGATATTGATGTTTTATTCAAACTTAAAGGGAGAACTGGCCGTGAGTATGCTTTAGGCCAAAGCCATGAAGAGGTAATTACCCCATTGGTTAAAGAATATATGAATTCTTATAAAGACTTGCCTGTTTTTGTTTATCAAATACAAAATAAATATCGTGATGAACTTCGGGCTAAGTCAGGAATTCTACGAGGCAGAGAGTTTGGAATGAAAGATATGTATAGTTTTCATATAGACCAAGATGATTTTGATAAGTTTTATGAGATAGCCAAGGAAGCTTATTTTAATATTTTTTCACAATGTGGTTTAGACGCAAAAGCAACTGAAGCGTCAGGAGGAAGCTTTTCAAAAAAAGTTTCCTATGAGTTTATGGTATTAACCAATGCTGGCGAAGATGATATTTTTTATTGTAATAAATGTGAATATTGTATAAACTCAGAGATAGCTAAGATAAAACAACAAAGTCAATGCCCTAAGTGTGAAAAAGGAAGACTGTTAAAAGCTAGAGCGTCTGAAGTTGGAAATGTTTTTGATCTAGGACAAAAATATACTAAAGATTTTAACCTATATGTTCTTGATGCAGACCATAATAAAGTTTATCCTATTATGGGATGCTATGGAATTGGGACTACACGCTTAATGGGCGTAATTGCTGAAAAACACTTTGATGATAAAGGACTTGTTTGGCCAAAATCAGTAGCACCCTTTATGTTTCACATTGTAAGTATTAACCCAGAAAACAAGATGGTTAAATATAAAGCTGAAAATCTATATAAGCAGCTTAAAAAACAAGGCAAAGAAGTTTTATATGATGATCGTAATGAGTCCGCAGGCAAAAAATTGGCAGACGCGGACCTAATAGGCATACCTTATAGAATTATTATAAGCCCTGAAACGATTAGAAAAGAAAAGATAGAGGTAAAAGAACGCAGTAAAGTAAAACCACGATTAATTGATGAAAAACGGGTTTTTGACTTGAATTAAAGTAAATTAATAGTATAAGATTAGAAATACATAAAAAGTCGAGTTGCAAACAAAGCTAAAAATAGAGCAAGGTCGAAAACCCTTATTTAATTTAAATTAATCCTGATTAAACAATCGTTTAATCTTTATGTAAAACTATGGAAGCATATTGTGTTAAATGCAAAGCAAAAAGAGAAATGACTGATGACAAGGTTGTGAATATGAAGGGAAAGGGCAGTGTCAAAAGATACGCTATAAAAGGTAAGTGCCCTGAGTGCGGAACAACAATGTTCAGAATTATCAGCGCAGATAAAGCAAGAGAATTAGGAGGAGTATAAGACAAACTTTTTTTTCAGCGCTTGCTCGCAAATTGAAATAAATTCATTTCATTTGACTGGCTCGCTTAAAAATAAAAAACAAAAAGCGTATGACAAAACAATATCTTGTCTTTGTTTCAATTATTATCTTGTTTTGTCTGAATCTTTTTGCATGGGCTTTTGTTTTAGAAATAAATAAAAGCGCTCCTCTGGAAGTTATTTTCTTTGATATTGGGCAAGGGGACGCTATCCTTATTAAGGTAGCGTCCTTTTGTCAAATATTAATTGATGGAGGGCCGCAAAGAAATATTGTTGAAAAACTAAGCACAGAAATGCCATTTTGGGATAAAAAGATAGATCTTATTATTCTCACACATTCAGAGAAAGATCATATTGAGGGGCTTATCAGTGTTTTGGAAACATATGAAGTAGACAATATCTTATGGACTGGAGTGGAAAAAGAAACAGAGGTCTTCAGGGCATGGGAAAAAGCATTGGAGCAGGAAGGAGCAAATGAATACTTGGCGCTGGCAGGACAGAAGATTATAGTCAATAACGCAGAAATAGAAATTCTCCATCCTTTTGAAATTTTAGCTGATAGTAGTTTAATAAAAGATGTCAACCGTACATCTATAGTCGCAAAACTTATTTTTAAGAACATTTCCTTTCTTTTTACCGGAGATATCTACAGCCAAGATGAAAAAAACATCATAGAGCAAGGAAGTGATTTAGAAACTGACATTCTCAAGTTAGCGCACCATGGCAGCAAGACATCAACAAGTAGAAACTTTATTGAGGCAACCTTGCCAAAAATGGCTATTGTTTCTTGCGGTAAAAACAACATTTATGGTCATCCGCATGAACAAGTTTTATCTCTTTTATCAGAATACGATATCAATGTCTTGCGAACCGATATTAATGGTGATATAAAGATTCAAAGCAATGGACAAAGCTTTTTTATTAAAAATTAGATAAAAAAATATGCAAGATTTGGAATTTCCTCTCTTAAAAATCAAATCAGATAAGCATTCTGGAACATTTAATTTATCTGATCCAGAACAAAGAAAAAAATATTTTGACCTAAAAGTTGGTAAAGAAATAAAGGAAATTCAAGATTTTCTTAAAGACCATACCTTTATTGCCTATCTAATGGGCAAAAAGGGAGCAGGCAAGGGGACATATGCTAAACTTGTTCAAGAGATTTTTGGCAGTGATAAAATTGCTCATTTTTCTGTAGGTGATGCTGTTAGGGAGATTGAGCAGGAATTTCTAGACCCAGAAAGAAAAGCAACTATTTTTAAGTTTTTAGAAAAAAACTATCGTGGATTTATTTCATTGGAAAAAGCTATATCCGCGTTAGAAAATAGAAGCACTAAAACTCTTTTGCCAACTGAAATGATATTGGCATTAGTTAAAATGAAAATTGCTGAAATGGGCAAAAAAACACTTCTAATTGATGGCTTTCCGAGAAATTTAGACCAGATATCACATTCTTTATTCTTTCGAGAGTTAATTGACTATAGAGGGGACCCAGACATCTTTATTCTTATTGATATTCCCGAATCAATTATTAACGAGAGAATAAAAACAAGGGTTGTTTGCCCTCATTGCCATACATCAAGAAATTTAAGATTGCTGCCTACTAAAAATGTTGGCTATGATAAAGAAAAAAAGACATTTTATCTAATGTGCGATAACCCTGAATGCAATAATGCTAAAATGTTTGCAAAAGAGGGAGATGAGTTAGGTATTGAGCCAATTAAAAAGAGATTAGCATTAGACGAAGATCTCTTAAAAATGGCGCATAATCTATATGGCATTCCTAAAGTTCTTTTGAGAAATCATGTTCCAGTGGAAGAAGTAAATGATTATGTTGATGACTATGAAATTACCCCTGAATATTCTTTTCAATGGAATGAGGAAAAGGGGAAGGTAAAAATCAATAAAAAGCAATTTACTGTTCTTGATGATAATGGAAAGACCTGTTATAGCTTATTGGCCCCTGCTACAGTTGTCTCTTTGGTAAAACAATTGGCCTCCATATTTAATCTTTTAGATAAGTAGTAAAAGAGATGTATAAAAGTCAAACTCTTATCATGGATTTGACCAATATATTTTTTAAAACTATTATTAAATAGGTCCTATTGTTTTAGGAATTCAGGTCAAACTTTTTCTCAGGGAGCCCTATATTTGCTAAATGCTTTTAATTTAGCGTGCGGGCACCCACTTAAATTCTTTTACTGAGAATTCCGGACAATTAGGGCCCTTTTAGTTTTAATTTGATATAATTTAATAATGAATATATTAGAAGTAAAAAATTTATGTGTTCAAACAACGCAAAATGGAAAAAAACTTTTAAATAAAGTTTGTTTTTCTGTGGAAAAAAAATCTATCCATGCAATTTTGGGACCCAATGGATCAGGAAAATCAAGTTTGGCAATGGCGTTAATGGGTATTGAACGATTTAAGATATCATCAGGGAAAATACTTTTTAACAACAAAGATATTACAGGGCTTCCTGTTTATAAGAGAGCAAAGTTGGGCATATCTCTTGCATGGCAAAATCCATGTTTTTTAGAAGGTATAAGCGTTGAACAGTTTATTGCTATTGGCAAGAGAAATATTACTGAAAAAGAAATAGATAAAAGCTTGTCTTTAGTTGGATTAGATCCGAAAAAGTTCAAAAAAAGAGAATTAAGTTCCGAATTAAGCGGAGGCGAGAGAAAAAGAATTGAGCTAGCGTCAGTAATTGCCATGAAGCCAAGGTTGCTTATACTAGACGAACCAGACAGCGGATTAGATATGATAATATATAAGGAGCTTCATAATATTTTAAGGAATATAAAGGAACAAACCAATGCCTCTATTCTTTTAATTACGCATAGAGAGGAATCAGGTATTATAGCGGATAAGGCAAGTTTTCTTTATCAAGGCAAAATAATGGCTACTGGGAAATTTAGACCAATAATGAGAAAATATTGTCAAACCTTAAATAGAAAAGCAATATGCCAACAATTCCCTCAGGTTTTATAAAATCAATTAAAAAATGCGGACTTGAATCAAGCTGGCTTACAGATAAAAGTATTGCTTCTATTTTAGTTGAAAAAAACCAAATCTTATCTATTAACAAAGTTTTTGGTGTTGATATTAAAACAAAAACTAAAGCAAATAAGACTGAATATTCCTTACATATTAAAAAAAGCTTAAAAACACCTATTTTCCTTTGTTTTGGCGTTCTAAAGCCAAAGGGAGAACAAGTTCTTTCCCTTAAAATAGTCTTAGAAGAGAATGTGGAAGCAAAAGTCTTTAGCCATTGCGCATTTCCAATGGCCAAAGATGTTTCTCATAAAATGGACGCGGTTATAGAGTTGAAAAAACAAGCAAAACTTATTTATGAAGAAAAACATTATCATGGGGAATTTTCCGGCGCTAAAGTAGTCACTGATTATAAGGCATTGTTAAACAAAGGTTCTTTTTTATACATTGACTTTGTTTTAAACCAAGGCACAATGGGATTGTTTGACATAAAACTTGAAGCAGAATTAAAACAAAAAGCAATATGCAATGTTACTTCTAAAATGACTCAAAAGAATAAAAAAGACTTGCTTAAAATTTATGATAAAATTATTCTTAAGGGAGCAGAGTCCAGGGGATTGATAAAAATCAGGGCAGCTGCTGTAAATGGAGGCAAAGTAATTGGCAACAGTGAAATTATTGCATTAGGCGCTGGTAGCAAAGGACATATTGATTGCCAGGAAATTATTGTTGGAAAAGATTCAATTGCGCGCGCTGTTCCAATTCTTGACGCGCGGCATCCAGAGGCAAGAATAACGCATGAGGCATCAATAGGTAAAATAAATCAAAAAGAACTTGAAACATTAATGACCCGCGGACTTTCGGAAAAAGAAGCAATTGATTTTTTAATACAATCAAAAATAAGATAAACTTCTTTTCTTCGCTCGCTCGCAAGAAAAAGAAAATAAATTTTCTGTTTCTTGTCTCACTCACTCGAAAATTAAATAAATATATTATGGCAAAAAACATAACAAAAGATACTGTCTTAGCTGATATTTTAAAACTTCCAAATGCTACAGACATTTTATCAAAGCATAAAGTGCCTTGTTTATTTTGCCCCATGGCAGCTATGGAGGCAGATAAATTAAGTATTGGAGAAATCGCTGGGATGTATGACTTAGACCTTAAAACATTATTAAAAGATCTAAATGTTTGAAAAGTCGAGGAATAAAAAATCTTAAATTATTAAAAACTAATTCAGAAGAATATGAATCGTTTAGAAAACAAATCAGCTATTGTAACCGGAGCTAGCTCTGGCATTGGCAGGGGAATAGCTTTAGCTTTTTCCAAAGAAGGAGCCAATGTTGTTGTTGCTGATATTAATGAGCAAGGCGGAAAAGAAACTGTTAAACTAATCAAAAAAGAAAAAGGATCTAATCAAGCAGTTTTTATAAAAACTGATGTCAGTAGGGCAGAAGACATTAATAATATGGTTCAGACATGTCTTGACTCATTTGGAAGAATAGATATTTTAGTTAATAACGCTGGAATCTTAATGTCAGGACCATTACATGAAATGAAAGAACAAGACTGGGATAAAATACTTTCTGTAAATCTCAAATCTGTGTTCTTGGCAAGTAAAAGGGTTATACCAGGAATGTTAAAACAAGGAAAAGGAAAGATTATAAACACTACGTCAATAGCAGGATTAATAGGGTTTAATGAACTAGGAGCCTATTGTGCAACTAAAGGAGGAATAATTGCCTTAAGTAAGTCAATGGCCATTGACTATGCGCCATCAGGCATTAATATCAATTGTATTGCCCCAGGTGTTATAAGAACGCAAATGACAAAGGCAATGTTAGAAGACCCAGCCATAAAAAAGACTTTTGCTTTAAATACTCCTTACCCAAGATTTGGAGAACCAAAAGATATTGCAATGGCAGCAGTTTATTTAGCATCTGATGAATCTGACTTTGTGGTAGGACATGTCCTAACTGTTGATGGTGGTTATATTACCAGGTAAAACTTGTCTAGGACGGACCTAGACAGATTTTTTGGTCTAGGACGGACCTAGACAGCTTGATTGAAGCTAAGCTTCAATCAAGCATCAATTTTATGTTTTCAAATTTTCAAAAAGAAAAAGGAAGGCAACTTGCCTTCCCGCTAAAAATGGTGTTGTTTTCGCTTAATAACGCGAAAACTTTGAAAAAGAACTATAAAGAAGAAAGTGGTGGTGGGGGAGTAGGTGGAGAGGGGGCGCAAATGACTTTGCAGGATTGGTTGCCAACTGGCCCCCTCTCCTGCGACTACTCTTCCTGGGACTTCAAGAGTCCGCAGGCCTCGACTAAAAGGTCGAGAACGAGTAACGCTGCCTTTTTGTTGACGCCAAGTTCTTCGAGTTTTCTTCGAAGAGACTTGGCGAACAAAGCAACGAGCAACTCGTGTTCGTTCATTTTACACCTCCTTATAGAATTTCGGACGATCTCGCTATAAAAACGAAACCGCCGGAGAAAGAGAAATGATTCCTGCAATTATTTGCTCTTTCTGTTCAAATTATAACAAATCTTATTATGAATGTCAAGAATAAAAAAAAGAAAGAGGAAGGCGTTTGCCTTCCTCACGGAAATGAACAGCTACAGAAATGAACAACTTGCGAACAGATCTACATTCTCAGCCTCTCTTATGAGGCGATAACAAGCCGCTCTGAGCATGTAAAGGAGAAGTAATCGAGCCCTGTCTGGTTCGGGATCAATTCTTCCGAACACCTTAGGATGATTTTTTTCCACTTCAATGACCAGCAGCTGGATCCCTTTTTCCATGAAAACCTGGAGCAAAACTTTGTCCGTATCATTTTCAAGGAAATTCTCAAACAAAATGTCCTGCAAGTCCCGCGGTCTCAAAGCACCATCGTGGCTACCCATTTTTATTACCTCTTTTTGCAAGTTATCGGATAGCTTCGCCAAAAGGAAAAACCACCCATGGACAGGAAAAGATTCTTTTGAACCCTTTCCTTTTTCTTGTTTAAATTACAGCAAATTTTATTATGAATGTCAAAGGTAAAAAGATTGTAGTTGGAATGTCTGGCGGAATTGATTCCACTATTAGTTTGATTTTGCTTAAAGAACAGGGATGGCAGACAATAGGGGCAACCATTAAACTTCCAAAATGGGAGAAACAAGCAAATGAGAAAGCAATAAAAAAAGCAAAGAAAATTTGTAAAAAACTTAATGTCCCTCATTTTACAATTCCAGCTAAAAGGGACTTTAAAAACCATGTTGTTTCTTACTTTTTAAAAGAACTTAAAAACAATAGGACTCCCAATCCATGTGTAATTTGTAACCGCGACATAAAGTTTCAAAAACTTTTTGAATTTGCTAAGAAAAAAGGCATTAAATATGTGGCAACAGGGCATTACGCTAAGATAAAACTTAATAGCAAGACAAAAAAATACGAATTATTAAAAGCAAAAGACAATAAAAAAGATCAGACATACTTTTTAGCATTATTGCCTCAAAAATGGCTTAAATATATTGTTTTCCCATTAGATGATTATACAAAAAAACAAGTCTATCAAATAGCAACCCAAATGGGTTTAAAAAAATTAGTAAGAACAGGGGAGAGTCAGGATTTTTGTTTTTTAAAAAATAAATCCTTGGTTTTATTTTTAGAAAAAAAACTTGGAAGAAATATAGGAGAGATTATTGATGACAAGGGGAATACATTAGGCAAACATTATGGCACTTATTTCTATACTATTGGGCAAAGAAAGGGGATAGGACTAAATAAAGGGCCATATTTTGTTAAGGAAAAAAATCAAAAAAAGAATCTTGTTGTTGTGACTAAAGATAAAACCAAAATCTCAAAAAAAGAAATTTTTCTTAAACCCTTTAATTTTATATCAGGCAAGACGATTACTAAGAAAATATTTATAAAAGCGAAAATACGATATAGTCATGAGTCTGCAGCAGCAACTCTTTTCCCGCCCAATAAAGCAGGGGAGTTAAAGATTGTTTTTAGTAAACCGCAAATTGCTATTACTCCAGGTCAATTTTGCGTTTTTTATAAAGAAAATACCTGTTTAGGAACAGGCAGAATAAACTAAAAAAGTGCTCAATTCCAATCTTGATCACTTTGAGAATTTAGACCAAGTTGTTTTTAACTAAGGTTTTTCTACACTTTGTGCAAACTAAAAGTCGTTTGCCAGAAGCAAGTTTTACATATTGAAGATTCGGCTTTTGAGGCCGTTTTTTTGTTGGGTTATACTTCCCCCTTAATTTATTAAGTTTTCGCGCTAAGTTTCTTTTTTTAGCGCATACATCACATTGTCTTGCCATAAATTTTCACATTAACAGTTTTAACATTAACAATTTATTTTGTTTTTGACAAGTTTTCTGCTATATTCTTATTATGTTTGATATAATCTTTTCAATTATTGTTTTACTTTTTTCCATTGCAATGCATGAAGCAGCGCATGGGTTTGTTGCGTATAAATTAGGAGACCCAACCGCTAAATATGCTGGCAGATTGAGTTTAAATCCATTAAAACATATGGATCCAATTGGTTCTTTTATTTTCCCTTTACTTACATTGCTTGCGACGGGAGGCCGCGGTCCAGCTTTTGGTTGGGCAAAACCAGTTCCGATTAATCCATACAATTTCAGCGATCAAAAGTGGGGGAAAATAAAGGTTGCCGTAGCAGGGCCTTTGGTTAATTTCATTATTGCCCTTATTAGCGGACTTATGCTTCGGCTTATTCCTACATCTTCATTTCTTTTCCCTATTTTTGCAACAATCAGTTTGATGAATCTCTCTTTATGTGTTTTTAACCTTTTGCCATTTCCACCATTAGATGGAGGCCATGTTGTTTTAGGTCTTTTGCCAGAAAGCATGCATAGTGTTAAAGTCTTTTTAGAACAATATGGGTTTTTTATTCTTTTGGTGTTAATGTTATCGGGTGCGAATATAATTAGCCCTCTTGTTCTGAAGATTTTTTATCTTGTTATTGGTTCTGGATTTTGACATTTTCATTTTTTTTTGTTAGCGTTAAAAAACGCGTAAAAAGCGTGTAAGTATTTAATTTAATTTAGTTTGAAATAAAGATGCCTACTATTAATCAATTGGTTAAAAAACCAAGAAAAAAGCAAAAGAAAGCAAGCAAAAGACCTGCTCTAGCTTTTAGTTTTAATGTTTTAAAGAATAGAAAAATTAGAAATCCCGCGCCATTTAAAAGAGGAGTTTGCACCAAGATATTTACTGTTAGCCCCAAGAAGCCAAACTCTGCTCTTAGAAAAGTTGCAAAAGTAAGGCTTAGTAATGGAATGGAGGTAACCGCATATATACCAGGAGAAGGTCATGACCTTCAGGAGCATTCAAGTGTTTTAATAAGGGGGGGCAAGGTTAGAGACTTAATCGGAATTAGATATCATATTATTAGAGGAACATTAGATTCGGGCGGGGTAGAAGACAGAACAAGACAAAGGTCAAAATATGGGACAAAAAAACCAAGCAAGGAATAACAGTTTTTTCTAGAATAAAATGGCTAAAAAGAAAATCATTAAAAGAGAAATACTGCCCGACCTGGAATATCAAAGCACCAGTGTGACAAAATTCATCCATCAGGTGATGAAAAAGGGCAAAAAAAGTTTAGCGCAAAAAATTGTGTATAAGTGTTTTAATATTATTGAAGAAAAAGAGAAAAAACCTGCTATTGAAATCTTTAATCAAGCAATAGAAAACACATCTCCAAAAGTGGAGGTAAGAGCAAAAAGAATTGGCGGTGCCACATATCAGGTGCCATTTCCAGTTAATGCTGATAGAGCCACTACATTGGCAATGCGATGGATAATAAGCGCGGCTAGAAAACAAAAGGGCAAGACAATGAAAGAGAAATTGGCCGATCAAATCCTTGATTCTTTTAAAGATACTGGAATAGCAATTAAGAGAAAGGAAAATACACATCGAATGGCTCAGGCAAACCGTGCTTTTGCCCACTTTGCCAGGTCAAGGTAAAAATGCTATTATTAAAATATAGCCAGATAGAAATCTGGGTTTTCTTTATAATCAAAAAATATGCCACGTAAACACTCATTAGAAAAAACACGCAATATCGGCATCATTGCTCATATTGACGCTGGTAAAACAACAACAACAGAGCGGATTTTGTTTTATACCGGACTTTCTCATAAAATTGGAGAGGTTCATGAAGGTGAAGCAGTTACTGACTGGATGGAACAAGAAAAAGAAAGGGGTATTACTATAACATCTGCAGCTGTTACATGTCTTTGGAAGCCAATGGGCTATGAAGGTGATGCATACCACATCAATATTATTGACACTCCAGGGCATATTGATTTTACAGCAGAGGTGCAAAGATCATTAAGGGTCTTAGACGGCGCCATAGTTGCTTTTGACGGTGTTGCTGGCGTTGAGCCCCAATCAGAAACAGTTTGGAGACAAGCAGATAAATTTTTTGTGCCTAGAATTTGCTTTATTAATAAAATGGATCGCATAGGCGCTTCTTTTGAAAAAAGTTTGGATTCAATTTTAGAAAAACTTTCTCCCAACGCAATAGCTATTCAGATCCCAATTGGCGAAGAAAAGGATTTTGACGGCGTTATTGACTTAATAACCATGAAAGCCATAAAATTTAGCGGCGAACTTGGAGAAATTGTCAGCGAAGAAGAAATTCCAGAAAATCTTATTAAAAAAGCAAAGAAAGAGAGGGAGAAAATGCTTGAAAGAATTGCTTCCGAAGATGAATCTTTGCTTGAAAAATATTTTAAAAATAAAGAAGAAATATCTATTGATGAAATTAGAAAAACTTTAAAAACCGCAACAATTGCCTGTAAACTCATCCCTGTTCTTTGCGGTTCATCTTTAAAAAATAAAGGAGTCCAACCGCTATTAGATTCCGCTTGCTATTATCTTCCTTCACCGCTTGACCTTCCTCCTGTTGAAGGAATCGACCCAAAAACAAAAGAGAAAATAGAGAGAAAAGCTTCGGACGACGAACCATTTACCGCTTTGGCGTTTAAAATAGCCAGCGATCCTTATGTTGGAACTTTAACTTATTTCCGTGTTTATTCTGGACAATTGAAAAAAGGTTCTTATTTGCTTAACACTACTACAGGACAAAAAGAAAGAATTGGTCGGCTTATAAGAATGCAGTCAAACCAAAGGCATGAAATAGATGAAATATTTGCCGGGGATATTGCGGCTACAGTTGGATTAAAAGATACTTCTACTGGACATACTCTTTGCGAAGAAACAGCTCCCATTATTTTAGAAAAAGCAGTTTTTCCTGAACCAGTTATTTCTGTGCGTGTAGAGCCAAAAACAAGAGATGACCAGGAAAAAATGGGGCAGTCCCTAGGTAAGCTTATGCAAGAAGACCCAACCTTCAGAGCCACTAAAAACACTGAAACAGGAGAAACAATTATCTCAGGCATGGGTGAATTGCACTTAGAAATCCTTGTTGACCGACTTAAAAGAGAATTCAATATTAATGTTAATGTTGGCAAACCGCAAGTTGCTTATAAGGAAACAATTTTCAAAACAGCAGAGGCAGAAGCAAAATTTGTGCGGCAGTCAGGAGGTAGAGGACAATATGGTCATGTTTTCTTAAGAGTTGAGCCAAAAGAAAGGGGAGCAGGATTTGAGTTTCTTAATGAGATTAAAGAGGGGACTATTCCAAGAGAATTTATTCCTGCCGTTGAAAAAGGTATAAAAGAAGCAATGACTAAGGGAATAATTGCCGGCTATCCAATGGTTGATATAGCCGTAGCGCTTTATGATGGTTCTTATCACGATGTTGATTCATCTGATTTTGCATTCCAGATAGCAGGAAGCATGTGTTTTCAAAATGCAGCCAAAAAAGCTGATCCATCATTATTAGAACCAATAATGAAATTAGAGGTTGTTGCCCCAGCCCAGTTTTTCGGAGATGCTATGGGTGATATCAATTCCAGAAGAGGAAAAATTAGTGAAACAAAAGACCGTTTAAACTTAAAAGTTATTGACGCATATGCGCCATTGGCAACCATGTTTGGATATGCTACTGCTTTACGCTCTTTAACGCAGGGAAGAGGAACTTTTACAATGGAGTTTGATCACTATGAAAAAGTTCCTAATAATATTGCGGAAGAGATTATAGAGGGAAAAACAAGATAAATTTGCTATAAACACCAATTCTACTTGACTTTACTTCATGTATTTAGTAAAATAGTAGACATTAAATATCAACCAATAACAAGATAATAAACATTGACCGTCAGATAATCAAGAGGAAATCTAATAATAAACCTTTTTCCTGTCAATTGTCTGCCAAAACATAATTATGGCTAAAGAAGTATTTGAAAGAACAAAACCACATATGAACGTAGGCACCATTGGTCACGTTGACCATGGCAAGACAACTTTGGTTGCCTCTA
>Ga0265594_1001716_pt1 | contig 16625 bp, 18 predicted proteins | sample saktaG_11_FD_190147 | JGI IMG/M metagenome (GOLD analysis project Ga0265594, IMG submission 190147) | Saline water microbial communities from Sakinaw Lake, British Columbia, Canada - sak_2011_5_24_80m | ecosystem: Environmental > Aquatic > Non-marine Saline and Alkaline > Saline ... | reverse complement strand
CTTGAAGCGCTTCAGGATACTGTTTTTGATAATATAGCGCCTCCCCAATCCAGAACTGGGCGTTATCCGCTAAGGAGTGATCTCTATTAATCTGAATTATCTCTTCATAAATATCTATCGATTCATTGTACCGTTTCTGGTTAAACAACAGCGTGGCTTTATCGTAGATCTTTTGCTGAATAGACGCTATTCTGTTCGATGGTTGGCTCGTTTTAGCAGGAGTAGACGGCCTAGCGGCTCTGCTGATTTTTGCCGGTTTATAATCCATATAAGCGGCATAAGGGTTATTTTTCAGATCACCATAAAATAGTTCGAACGAGACCCGGCGGTTTAAAATTCTCCGGATTTTGTTGGCGCTCTCCACAAGTATTTCTCCGGAACCTGCAGGATTAATTTCAATACGTTGCGCAATGTCGGTTCTCATCTCCGGTGGAAAGAAATCTAACAGTAATTTGCCGAATGTAACGGCTCGTTTTTGAGACAACTCATAATTATACTGTTCCGAACCTTCATGATCGGTGTAGCCTGAAATCCTGATTTTAATATCGGGATCGGTTCGCAAGGCTTTAACAAGTTTTCCCAGCGTCACATAATAATTTGAATTAAATGTAGCGCTCGGCATTGCCCATTCACCGGTTTCAAAGTAAATATCGTCGAAAGAAATATTTTGCATAATGATAGAACCCGCCGGGATTGTCTTTTGCTGTTCTAACGGCGTTTCTGTTTTTTCAATAGTAACAACTTCTACGGGTTTCGCCGACACCGGCTCCTTTTGAAGTTCCGAAGCAACAATCTGCGTTGTATCCTTTTGCAGTATCTGTTCCTTAATCTGTGTTTTAACAACAGCTGTTTTTTTGATATCGGCTGCCTGAGGTTTTGAAACCGGTTTTTCTTTTTTAACTACCCGTTGAACTTTCTTCGGAGCAGACACTTTAGGCGCTGCCTTTGAGGAAGATATTATTTTCTGGGGAGGAACTTTTGGACTTAATGTTTCCGGTGATGTGGTCGGTCTTTCACCTTTCTGCTGAACAAGGGAATGTGCGATTAAATCCTCTGAAACTGACATTTCCGGAACGGTTTCTTTGACGCCACCACAGCCCAGCAGAAAATAACTTAATATAACAAGAAAGGTAACTCGCTTCATTCCCTCAGCCTCCAAACTTGAAAGCACCCGACATTGTCATTATCCGCCGGAGGCTTTTTTATAAATATGCTTCACCTATTTCTTTTTCTTTGGGTCTTCAGGGGGAGTTTCCAGCGTTTTTACACGTTTTTCAAGGTCATTCTTTTCACGGTTCATACGACTAAGCGCTGTTTGAAGATCAGTTAGAGTTCGGTCGGTCTTACGTTGAAATTGTGAAAGACGTTTAGCTGTATCTTCCTGATCTCTTTTCAGATTTGCAAGTTCAGCTTCTGTGTTCATACGCAATTCACTAATTAATAGACCAACTGAATCAATCTTTACGTCGAATTTTCTGGCAGTTATACCCAGCTTCTGGTCAAGAGCCTTTAAGTCTCTTTGAAACTGCTGGATATGTTTGCCACGACCATGAAATTGGAGTTCCAGATCATTTAAATTGTGATCAAATCCGTCAATGTTTATTACATGAACAGAATCCGCGACATTCAATTGATCCATGCGATCATTAACCTTGGTTACTACGAAAGCGAAATAAATAGCAACTACAACAAGTAGTACCAACACTATTGTTTTAATCAGTTCTTTCATTCACAACTCCCAAATTTACAGTTCTATAATTTCAAGTTATTGAAGATTTTTTTGCCATTCATTTGTCTCATTTTCAGTCACAGCAACATCAGTGCTGTTTTGGCTTGGTTGCGGCTGCGGACCAACCGGTATCCGCGGACGAAATGGCTCCTTTGTTTCATCGCTTTTTATCTCATTAATCAGCGAATGAATATCTTTATGAAATTGAGCAACGGTTTTTTCAAGGCGGCGGAACAGTTCTTCCATTAACTCTTTTCCATACAGATTATTGATCCCTTGTAAAAGATCGTCAAATTTTGTCATCAGGTACGCGTTGCAACTTTCGGGATTACCAAAATCGGTAAATAATTCATCTGCCATAGTGAGAAATCCTCTTGAAAAATACCATTACTGAATTTACAAAACTCATTTAAATTATCAATGTTTTTTGATAAGGAATCTACTATCTTTCGTTTTTAAAGGTTTCCCATCTATCAATATCTTTTAATATTAAACGGCAAATGCTTCTGACCGCAGAATTTAACTTAATTTCTACACTGGTTTGATTGGAAGTCATTTTTTGCATAACTTCCTTAAATTCAAGTAATTCACTACGATCAACTTCAATGCTTAAGCGTGTCAGCATTCCAACTCCTATGTCTCTCTTTTCAAATTGTTGCCGTTATAATTTCTAAAATTCGTTATGATTGTACAACAGATATTTTACTGCCGCAACTACAAATATCACCTTCTAAATTATTTTTAATGATCGAAAAACTTCTTCGCTCAATCAGCAAGCGTCCGCAGTAGTAACAATAGGTATTGTCCTCATTTTCAGCTAAGACATTCCCTTCATACACATATCGAAGTCCGTTCCGGATTGCGATTTTTCTGGCTTTATCAAGCGTTGCTTTTGGTGTTCGGGAAAGTTGCCGCATTTTGTAATCAGGATGAAACGCGGAAAAATGAACCGGAACATCCGGTCCTAAATTATCAACGATCCATCGGGTTAAATGATCTAACTCACTGTCGCTGTCATTTTTACCCGGTATTATCAACGTCGTAATTTCAATAAAGGTGCCGAAATCTCTGATCCTTTGCAGAGCCTCGAGGACCGGCTGTAATTCTCCTTTGCAATATTGCCGGTAAAATTCATTAGAAAACGACTTCAGATCGATATTGGCAGCGTCAATAAATGGGTAGATGTCATCGATCGCCTCCGGTGTAATATATCCATTTGTAACCATAACTGTCTGTAATCCGGATTGATGTGCAAGCGTGGCAATATCCAGTACATACTCGCCGAATATTGTTGGTTCGTTATAAGTAAAGGCAATTCCGATACAGTTGGATTTTTGCGCCATATCTATGATTTTTTCGGGACTGATATTATGCATTTGAGTATCATCCGGTTTTGCACGGGCAATGTCCCAGTTCTGACAAAATTCACAAAGCAGATTACATCCAACGGTTCCTACGGAAAATATCTGTGAGCCCGGGAAAAAATGGTATAACGGCTTTTTCTCTATGGGATCAACATGAACAGCAACCGGATGACCATAGACGATTGTATAAAGGGTATTATCGACGTTTTTACGAACATTACATACACCATAGCTCCGGTTGGCAATGATACAGCGACGGGGACAGAGATAACACTCAATGCCCTGTTCTATTTCATTCCACCATTTTGCTACTTTCAAGTGAATTCCTCTTATTTTATAATAGAATAAACTAATCAATCAAGGTTCATTTGTCAACTTCTGATTTCAGATTATATAGCAGTATTACTCTTTTCCGTCAAACACAAAACGACCATTTTAACATCACGTATTATTCGGGAACAATATTTATCGTTTCAAGTATCACTAACATTTACTATATTTATGTTGTTCGAAAATATTATGAAATGGAGAGCTATGGCTAAAGTAAAAAATAAATCGTTAAAATCCCCTGCATTCATCGAATATTTAACACTGAAAAATGTAAACTTTATCATTTTTGGTATAGGGATTCTCGCGATCATCATCGGTTTTTTCGTCATGGCAAGCGGTGATACATACTCTTTTAGATCACTGTCACTGGCACCGGTTATACTCTTAATCGGATATTTGATAATTATCCCGGTTGCAATTCTATATCGCAAGAAAGAATCAACCAAAACCGAACAAAAAAGTAATTCTTCTGACTAAAGAATTATTGTAATAAAACATAACGCTCTTACCATTATAATATAAGGTAAGAGCGTATTTAATTTTTGAATCACTAATCATTTCGGATTCTACTTATTCACACTTTCTTTTGATAAAGAGGTCGATTTTTCAGTTTTAGCAGCTGATATTGATGTTTTTGATTTACTTTCTTTTATTGATGTGCTGCTGTTTTTCCTGGCATAATCTGTAATATAAAATCCGGATCCTTTGAAAATTAATCCCGCTCCGCCACTAATTCTTCGCATGACGGATGTCTTTTTACATTTTGGACAAACTTTAATTGGGTCAGCGCTCATACTCTGAAACGCTTCGAATTCATATTGACAGTTTTCACAGAAATAATCATATGTCGGCATTATTGTTCCCTTGATTAAGCCATATTACAAAGAATAGCGGCAACGTTCACGATATCATCAACACTACAACCTCGCGAAAGATCATTCATCGGTTTTTTGAGTCCCTGAATGACAGGGCCGACGGCTTCATAGCCACAAATTCGCTGTGTTATTTTATAGCCAATATTTGCGGCTTCCAGCCCCGGAAATATCAGAACGTTTGCTTTCCCGGCAACAGGGCTACCCGGAGCTTTGCGTTCTCCGACGCCGGGAACAATTGCTGAATCAAGTTGAAGTTCTCCATCAATCATCAGATCCGGTCGCTTTTCTTTTACTATTTCAGTTGCTTCAACAACTTTATCAACCAAAGGATGTTTGGCGCTTCCCTTTGTTGAGAATGAGAGCATTGCGATTCTCGGTTCTTCTTTGATGACTTTCCGATGAGTCTCTGCCGTGGCAATTGCGATATCAGCCAGTTGTTCGGCAGTCGGATCCGGCATGACGGCACAATCAGCAAAACTCCAGATAATTTTTCCATCGGGTGAAATCATAAAAAAGTCACTCGAAACAGTCGGCGTATCAGGATGAGTGCCAATAATGTGAAGCGCCGCTCTAAGAACGTTACCCGTTGTTGTATCTGCGCCTGATACGCATCCATCCGCAAAATCTTTTTCAACTATCATCGCAGCAAAAAAAGTAGGATTGACCATCATTTTGCGAGCCTGATCAATTGTGACGCCCTTATGTTTCCGTTTTTCATAATATGCTTCGGCAAAAGACGGCAGATGCTCGGAAGTTTCGGGATTTATTATGACTACCCCATCCAATGACACGCCTAATTTAAAAGCACAATCCATTATAGACTGTTCCACACCGATTAGAATAACTGATGCGATCTTTTCAGCCGTTATAATACCGGCTGCTCTAATAATGCGTTCATCATGAGCTTCCGGTAAAACAATCCGTTTCTTCTTCAGTTTTGCCTGTTCTCGAATATTTTCTAAAAGTTTCACTCTTTACTCCTGAGTTTTTTGATAAGTTCATTCTTTACAATTTCCGGTACAAATGCGTTAATATTTCCTCCAAACCGAACGATTTCTCTGACAGAACTGGAGCTTAAATATGTGTAATCCTTATGAGGCATGAAAAATACCGTGTCTATACTATCGTTCATATGACGATTCATCAATGCCATCTGAAATTCATAATCGAAATCCGATATTGCCCGCAGCCCCCGAATAATGACTGACGCCCCGACTTTATGAGCATAATCAACCGCCAGACCATCGAATTGGTCGACTTCAACATTGGGATACTGAGATGTGCATTCTTTGATCAATTTTATTCGCTCTTCGGTTGTAAAAAGCGGATTTTTGTGAATGTTTTTGGCGACAGCTACATACACAGTGCCAAACACGGAAGCTGCCCGCTCAAGAATATCCAGATGTCCATTTGTTACGGGATCAAATGTCCCGGGATAAATTGCTAATTTCATCTACATCCTAAAAAAATTTAAACTTGTCTCACTAATAATCTTTTGGGAAACCATTTTTGGGATCAGGTTCACAGGAATTTGCAAATCCCTTCCTGCTTCAAGAACAATCCGCGTACCTTCCGGCTGATTTTCAAATACCTGGAATAACTTATCAAAGTACCGATAATTATACGGAGGATCCGCCAGAATCAAGTCTGCAATGGAATTCATTTTTAAAAACCGGATCGCATCCATTCTACGAATTTCAACATGCCTATCCAGCTCAAGCTTGGATACATTTTCCTGAATTAATCGGATCTGGCGGATATCTTTTTCAACCATAACACAGGATTTAGCGCCCCTTGAAATCGCTTCTAAACCAAGATTGCCACAACCGGCGAACAGATCTGCAACCCGGAGATCTTCAATATCGCCCAACACTGAAAATAAGGTTTCCTTTACTCTGTCTCTTGTAGGTCTTAAATCAGGATTATTATTGGTTTTAAGAAGACGACCTTTATAATAACCGGAGATAATTCGAACCATGTTATATGTTATTAGGATAAATGAAAGTACTCAGCTTATAATCGAGCAGTGTCCGGGCAAGAGGCTGATATAATGTACTCGTAATCGATATTACACCAATCCCCATATTATCACGAATAGATGATAATTCATTTAATAATTGAATCACATTTGCAGTACTGCCGTTCCCGACAATTTGAGCACTCCGTATAATCGAAACGTCCCTATTAGAAATTTGTAAAGGATCCATATTAACTTTCGATTGGATGCCGGCTTGCCAGATATATTGAGACAGCTGGCGATCAGAGAAATACTTATATCCTTTGGAATCCTGGGGAGCAAGTGTATTGAAACGCACAATCGTCATAATTTCAACCGGATTATCCGCTATCTTCCCTGTTCGCTCAATAAAGAAAACTTCCGGAGTTTGAAAACGGTTTCCTCCAATAAAATAATTTTTAATCTGTTCCGCCTCATACTCATTTTTAACATAAAGTATAAAACTGACTTTATCATTTTTTACTCGTAAATATTGCAGATTCGAAGCTACCGGAAATTGGGTCAGTACTTCGGCGGCTACCTGTAATCTATCATGACCAAATTGGACATGCTGGATATACTCAATCGGAATTTCACTGGGTCCGAATACTCTGCGAGCAGATCTGGCAGATTGGACAACATCACTGACACGAGAGCTTATTTGCCCGGGCGCTTCCGGAACTATCCGCATTGCTTCCCCTGCTTTTTCACCCAGTTCATCTGGAATGCCTTCAGTCATTTTCACTAAATCAGTTGCCTGTTCCGATACAGTTTCGGATACTGTTTCTGTGGCGACCTGGATAGTTTCTTTTACCTTCTCTTTGGTTAGCAATCCATTTCTATACGCCCATAACCCACCGATGATTACAACAATAACAGCGGCAAATAAACCGTATCGCAAAAACGGATAATGCTGTTTTACTTTTACAGGCTTTACTTCAGGTTCATCTGGTGGAGAAGATGGTTGCTTTGGGGCAAATTCTTCTTGCTCGGCTTGTTCAATCAGATCAAGATTCGCTTCAGCGAGTTTGAACAGATCCTCATCGATTGGTTGAATTGGTTTTTCTTCTTCTATTGGAGGAGGTAAAAGTACTTCAGGTTGCACTGCTGGGGTGTCTGGTGTTTCGAGTGTTTCTGATACTTCCAATTGTTTTTCAGGAGGCCGACCAGGAGTTAGTCCCTCGAGGTCAATCTTTGCCAGTTCTTTTTCATCCTGAAGACCGGGCTTGTTAGTTAAATTCAAGCGTAACATCAAACGCCCTCTGGCATTTTACGAATCATCAAACCCATCAAGTCAATAAATTGACACATAGCGCCAACTCCATTTCCATCATCTTCGTATGAATAAACAGGTTTATGGTTTTCAAAAGGATCGATAGTTTTCATATTTTCTACATCATAGGTCAATAACATGTTGAAAAATTCTGAGTCGACCTCATGACTATAGTAGTACAGACGGTCAACGGCACTAAGCCCTTCTGCTTCAAAGGTACGAATACCGTTTATCCCCGCGATAACCTTTTCACCAATATCATCAGATGATGTACTGCTGAGAATTGAATAATTTTCAGGATCGCTGAATTCAAATCGAACCAGCTGACGGAACTCACCGGAATCAATGACTAATAGAGAATGTTTTTGCTCACCAACCAACCAAACCGCCCATTTCTCATCCGAACCTATCTGTTCTAACCGTTCCAATGCACTGGCGGCGCTGAGTATATTGACATCCATAATATGAATATTGAAACCGGATGGTTGTGCAGCGTTTAAAAATAATTTTCCAAGGTCTTTAAAATAGGATACTGATAAATATTCCTGATCTGATCCACCCTGTCTTTGTAATAAATAATGCTGGATAAATTTCTGGTCGGCGACGGGTCCTAACCGTTTTTTTGCATTCCAGTTGAGTGCTTCTTCAATATTTTCTCTGGAAAGACCGGAATCAACTCCCTGGCGGTTCAGATCAAACCACTCCGCGGGAAGCGCAAGGGCAACATATCGATCCGGTACCGGAAGATCGGCACGAATTTCCTGGAACACCTGCTGAAGAGCGCTTGATAATTCCGGATTGGTAATATTTTCAGGAGTAAACGGTGTTGAAAGGGTCCTTTTCCGGACTATTTCAATAGTGTAATCTCCATCGGTATTAATTAATTGACCGAACCTGACAAATTCTTCTGAGAGACTTATACATATCATTTTAGACCCGGATTAAAGTAATTTATTTATCCCAGCTTTTTTGATCGTCTTCGATCCAGCCGTGACAGGTATCTTTAAATGCAAAAAAGAAATAGCGTGATTCCTTATATTCACCCTTCAACGGATCTTTGATCTTATAACTAACGGAATCTGTTGTAATAATATATTGTTCATCAACCAGGGGGTTATATGCCAGTTTGTCAACAAGGTAATATGGACGATAGTAGGTATTTTCAGATATTCGTTCAGTAGTTTCTTCACCGACGACATCACGATAGGAGGAATCAGACTGAATTTGCCTCCATCTGTACGAAAGAACATAAACCGTATCATATGTAAAAAGTTCCGTATTCCATTTTGTCACTTTAAAGGTAGTATCAATCAGCGTATCTTTCTTCTTATAAGAAAAGGCAAAAGTCGTATCAAACAACTGATAAAAATTCTTTGGAACATTCATCGAAAAATTTCCAATGTCAAGATTAACATCTTTTTCACCAAAATAATTACTATCCGCTCTGGTGCTGTCACGAACAGAGCTCACGACTTTCATGGCAACGATCGGATCTGTTTGGTATTTATTCGCCATCTGGTAATAATACTTTTCAACCTCATTTAAAATCGTCATTCGTCGACGTCCTTCATTGCGCACACGGGCTTCTTCCTCCCAGATAATTGAAGGGATATAGATGACGATAATAAGCGCCAGAGCCAGTAATAAGGCAACATAATTCAGCGCCTTAACCATTGTTGGCTTATACTCGGGAACGTCATCAAAATACTCTGCAACTTCTTTACTCAATGGTAACCTCTCCTTTAATACGTTCAAACGTTTTTACACCAATTCCCTTGACGTTTAAAAGCTCATCAACGCTAGAAAAGCGTCCATGTTTATTGCGATAATCTATAATTCGTTGAGCAGTCACTTTGCCTATTTTAGGTAATCTCATAAAATCTTCCGCTGACGCAGAGTTCAAATTTATCGTTAGAACGGCAGTCGTCTCATCGGATATTGGTTTTTCTTCCTTTGCAACCTGTTCTGCTGAGAAATATACCGAATCAATCTGCTTCGCACGGTCTCTAAATTCCCGGGCTTCAACCTCCTCGTTAAGGAACTTTATCGAATCGTCCTTATGAATACTTTCCCTGAATATGTGAATCCCCGAACCGATTAGAAAAAACAGTGCCAAAAATTGAATTACTAATCTTTCCTGGCGTGTCAAATTTAGCATTCTGAAATATAAATAAAAATCTATTTATCACCAACTGAAATCTGTTTAATTACTCTATTCTATTTTGCTAAACCTGAAATCTTTCCTATCCCGTTTTCGCTCAATATCTATCAATTCCCGGTATAGTTTCTTTTCCTGATCGCTCGGGTTAACAGGAATATCCACTTGAATGCGAACAATTTGATCCCCTTTTCCGGAATGATGTAAATGAGGTATTCCTTTGTGTTTCAATCGGAGCATTTTACCTGGCTGGGTACCAGATGGGATCACTAATCGTACGCGACCATTTAGAGTCGGAATTTCCAGATCTGTTCCTAAAACCGCTTCAGCAGTTGTAATATGCAGATTGACATAAACATCATCTTCATTTCTAATAAATATATCATGAGGTTTTTCATCAAAAATAACTATTAAATTGCCGCGTGGCCCTTTGCGAATTCCGGCATTGCCTTCATCTCTCATTGTCAGGTAGTTACCGGCGCTAACGCCTGGTGGAACCTGAACTGAGATTTCTTTTATATCCCTAACCCTTCCGTCACCACCACAGCTAGGGCATCGTTGTTCCGCGATCGAGCCCTCTCCCTGGCAATTTGAGCAGGGTCGAACATTGACCATCTGTCCAAAGAGAGAGCGTGTCATTTCACGAACCTCACCGGAGCCGTGACAAACGGGACATGTTATGCGTGAAGTGCCGGGTTTTGATCCGTGGCCGTTACAGATATTACAAACATTCATTCGTTTGATTTTGACTTTTTTAGTAGCACCGGCATTTATCTCTTCAAGTGTCAACGCCAGTCTAATTTTCAAATCACTTCCAGACCGAGATCCACTTCGTGTTTTTCGACCAGTACTACCACTGAAAAAGTCATCAAAACCACCAAAACCGCCACCAAACACCTCCCGGAAAATATCAAACGGATCAAAACCAAATCCACCACCAAAACCAGCAGCGTTACCGAAACCGCCTCTTTTCAAACCATCGTGACCAAATTGATCATATGTTCGACGTTTTTCGGAATCAGTCAGAACCGAATATGCCTCGGCGGCTTCTTTGAATTTTCCCTCTGCCTGTTTATTGCCAGGATTTTTATCGGGATGATATTTCATCGCGATCTTGCGATAGGCTTTTTTTAACTCTTCATCCGATGCATTCCGGGAGACTCCCAAAATTTCATAATAATCTCGCGCCATAACTATCTACTTACTACTACTTTTGCATGCCGTAAAACATGATCTTTAAACAAATAGCCTCTTTCAAATTCTTCTACAACCATCTCTGATTCAACACCCTCAACCTCTTTCACCATGACAGCATGGTGCAGATCCGGATCAAAAGGTTGATTAAGAGATTCGATGGGTTTAACATCCATTTCGTAAATTGTCTTGGTGAATTTTTTATAAATCATCTCCAGCCCCTGTTGTAGAGTCTGATCCGAATCTTCATCGCCTTCATGGTTTACCAAAGCCCGCTCAAAATCATCTAAAACCGGAAGAATATTCCTGAGTACTTTTTCACCGGCGTATTTAATAATCTCACCCATTTCCTTCTGAGTACGTTTCCGGTAATTATCAAAATCAGCTGCCATTCGCAGATATTTTTGATTATATTCAAATAACAGTTGTTCACTTTCTGCCAACTTCTCTTTAAGTTTTTTTAATTCTTTCGAATAACTCGGTTGCCTCACTTTTTTTGATGCTGAGACGGTCGGTTTTTTCAAGTCTTCTTTTGGGATTATTTTTACCAATTTATTCTGATCTCCTCTTATTATCGTTTATTTCTGTAATCTTTCGTTCACACCTTCGGATTGTCCGATTCAATCGATACAATATCACCAGTGTCAACCTGGCGATTCTCCGCAATGTGTGCAATTATAGTACCATTTTTCAATTGGGTCACAATATGACACGGTTCTTTTAACCAGGAAAACCGGGTTTGTTTTGCAGGTATGAAGTACCGGACATTTTGACATTTGACCTTTATTTACCATCCGTATTAAGAAATACAGTTTTTATGAAGTTTTGGATTTAAATGTTACCGGATTAATTAAGAAATTTCCTGATCGCCCGCCGGCTGCCAATCAAGCCCAAAAACGTGCCGAGGATCAGCAACGCAACATAAAAGCGGTAGCTAACGACCACAGTATAGTCGAAGAAAGATTGAAAATAGGTATTTTGAAGATAAAACATTCCATAAATAATGAGCGCCGCTAACAGTGATCCCAACCCGCCTTCAAGTGTTCCTTCAATAACAAACGGTATTTTGATAAAACGATTAGTTGCGCCAATCAATTTCATCGTGGAAATAATATCCTGTCGGGCAAAAATAGTCATTTTGATTGAATTAGAGGTTAATATTATTGAGATCAACGTTAAAACGGCAAAGATTCCCAGAACGGTGAATAGAATAATGCGCTGATATTTTTCAAGAATGATCAGGAAATTCTTCCGGTACTTAACCTCGTCAACGACCGGATCACTTTGTAAGATATTTGCAATCGCCTCAACGCTGATTAGGTTGCGATAAATCGGCGTGAAACTAATTGTAAATGACGGCGGCAAAGGGTTATAATCCAGAATATCAAATATATCCTCGCCAAATTCCTTCTTAAATTTCTTAGCTGCTTCTTCAGGAGAGATGTATATCAAATGATCAATCTCGTTCATTTTCTTCAGCTTCTTCTCGAATGCGGCGATATCATCGCGACTGACAGTTTGCTTAATAAAAATATCTACATCGAATTGGGCTCGGATATTTTCCACCATAAACAATGTATCCCGGGCAATGACATATCCGAAACCTACCAGCATTATCGAAATGGCAATGATAATTATCGAGAAGGCCCCCGAATATTTGGATCGGATGAGACCTTTGAATCCTTCTTTAAATAAAAACCACAGTATGGTCATGTGATACTTGTAATCTCCCCCTCATTAATCTGGATCAACCGGGCGCCCGGAACCCGCTTAATCAGGCTGTAGTTATGGGTTGCGACAATGACTGCCGTTCCTTTTTTATTAATTTTATTCAAAAGATTAATCAGCTCAATACTAACCCGCGGATCGAGGTTGCCGGTCGGTTCATCCGCCAACAGAACGATGGGCTCCTTAACCAGCGCCCTGGCAATCGCAACCCGCTGCTGTTCACCACCCGATAATTCCATCGGACGATGATGAACCCGGTGTCCTAACCCGACCTGATTCAGAATGCTGTAAACTCTGCTTTTGATTTCCCTGGTTTTATAATGCGATGCATATAATGCCAGAGCGATATTCTGATATACATTACGATCTTTTAACAACTGATAGTCCTGAAATATCATCCCGACTTTCCGGCGCAAAAATGGTATCTCCCTGTCCCGGATACGGGTGCTGTCAAAATCACGGATCAGCACCTTCCCTTTTTCCGGAAACAGGTCCATATAAATCAAACGCAATATTGTCGACTTGCCGGCGCCGGAAGGACCGGTAAGAAATACAAATTCACCATCATCGATAGAGAAGTTCAGGTTTTTTACACCGGCATTTTTTCGGAAAGTACAGTTGGCATTTATAAATGAAATCATAACTCTTATTCGTTTGCCGAATTTAAATATATGAAATGCTCTATACAAGGATTTGCTGACAATAGATAATTATTCATATAAATATTAAAGTTACCCCGAAATTTTAGTTTTGTACCTAATATTATGTCGAGATGATATAAGATCCACGACAAAGGTATAGAGATATAAGGGTATAGGGAATAAGGGACGCCCATGGGTGCTGGGGAGCAGAGGTGCTGGGGTGCTGGGGAGAAAGTGAGAAAGATCAGAATAGATAACTCGATATTTCCAGAGGAATGCCTTTGGCAAAAGAGGAATAAGACTCTCTTTACATTAGTGCAATTAGTGTAATTCGTAGTTAATCAGAATTTCCCTTATTTCCTTATTGCCGGGGGAAAGAGGGGAGGTCGATTGGAATCTTCAAGAAATAAGGATTTCTAATTTCGGGGGAACTTCAGTTATTCACATTAACATTCTTGATAATCATCTTCCTCATTCATAAGTTTGTGACAATGTTACACGGAGGTTGAATGAAACGATTTCTTTTGGTATCAATCCTGATTTCCTATGCCCTTCTTGGAAAAACCGGCCCTGATTTCGATGATTATTTCATCAACAAAACTATGCGCATCGATTACTATTTTACAGGTATTAAAAATGAATGCCGGATTTCTCTCGACAAAATAATTGAAGAACCGCACTGGGCGGGCAGTATGAATAATCTGATTGATACCTTGAATTTCGGCAATCACCTTGTCGAAGTTTACGATAATGAGTCGGATACGCTTATTTTTTCAAAAGGGTTCAGCAGTCTTTTCCAGGAGTGGCAAACAACGGATGAAGCGGCACAGGGATTCTACCGAACATTTTCCGCATCCGTTCTGATCCCTTATCCTAAAAAATCAATTAAATTGTTTCATTATTCCCGTAATAACAAAAATGAATTCATCCGGGAATTTGAAACGGTTATCGATCCTGCATCACGACTTATAAAACGCGATAAACCCCAATCTGATTACAAACTTAAAGCCTGTTTGAAAAACGGCTCTCCAAATAAAAAGGTCGATATATTAATCCTTCCGGAAGGATATACAAAAAAAGAGATGCGCAAATTCAGAAAAGATGTAAGGCATTTTGCGGATGTCCTATTTAAGGCGCCACCTTTTAAAGAATATAAAGACCGGTTTAATGTATGGTTTCTGGAAGTGCCCTCTGAAGAATCTGGAATTGATGATCCCCGTAAAAGTGTTTTTGTCAAATCAGCTTTTGAATTATCTTACAATTCATTTGACTCCGATAGATATATTTTAGCATTTGATAATAAACGGATTCGGGATATCGCCGCCAATGCGCCCTACGATCAACTCTATTTTCTGATCAATAGTAACAAATATGGCGGAGGCGGTATCTATAATCTTTATTCAACCTGCTACAGCCATTCGGATAAAGAAGAAAATTCATGGTGGCCCGATTATGTGTTTGTTCACGAATTCGGGCACGCTTTTGGTGGTCTTGCTGATGAATACTACACATCGGATGTGGCATATAATGATTTTTATCCGGTCAATGCAGAGCCCTGGGAACCAAACGTTACTCCAAACACCGATAAAACTACTTTAAAATGGAAACAGTTTATAGAGCCGGAAATACCTGTTCCTACTCCCTGGGAAAAGGATCTGTTCAATAATATTCCTTATAAAAACTCAGAAGATAGAAAAAGTCTCCTGAGGAAACAGGAATATTGGGGAAAAGTTGGCGCTTATGAGGGTTCGGGATATTCATCGGAAGGGCTTTATCGACCATTCCTCGATTGCAGAATGTTTTCAAAAAGTCTCGTCGAATTCTGCCCGGTGTGTCAGGAATCAATCGTACGGGTAATAAAATTTCATTCGGAATAAACTGCTCATTCCCAAGCTTCTATACCACACTCATTCCCCTCGCAGAGATGTCCTTGACACAAGCCCCTTTACAACGCTCATTCCCAAGCCCCAGCTTGTGAATGTTAAAGAAGGGTGAGTTTTTCGTTACAAAGCTGAGGCTTTGTAGCGAGAAAAAACAAGACATGATGGTTATTTTCTATAGACTTACTTCATTCTGGCTTGACGTAATGCTTTTTGCCAGCCTTCAATATATTTTTTTCGGTTTACAGGGTTCATCTCAGGGCAAAATGTTCGGTCGTATTCTTTTAATTTCTTTAGCTCATCAATACTTTCCCAAAAGCCTGCTTTTAGACCAGCTAAATAAGCAGCTCCAAGTGATGTCGATTCGATAACGGCAGGTCTTAAAACCGATTTATTCAGAATATCGGCTTGAAACTGCATCAGAAAATTATTGGCAACCGCACCGCCATCTACAGCGAGTTCTTTAAAAACGACTCCGGATTCAGATTCCATCAGTGTAAGCACATCATTACTCTGAAATGCAATAGATTCCAGCGCTGCGCGAATGATATGATCGCGATTAGCGCCGCGGGTCAGTCCGGTAATTATTCCCCGGGCATCCATATCCCAATGCGGCGCGCCCAATCCCACAAAAGCAGGAACAATATAGACGCCATTATTATCTTCAACACGCACGGCAGCGGCTTCACTATCAGCAACAGCTTCGATCAGATTCAATTCATCCCGCAGCCATTGGATTACCGCCCCAGCGATAAAAATCGATCCCTCCAGAGCGTAACAGGGATTTCCATTTTTATCAATCGCCAATGTTGTTAACAGCCCGGTTTGTGATAATTGAAAATTACTGCCGATATTCATCATGGCAAAACAACCGGTTCCGTAGGTATTCTTCACACTCCCTTTTTCCACACATCCCTGTCCAAACAGCGCCGCCTGCTGATCGCCGGCAACGCCATAAATTGGCACGTCCTTCAAACAGTCAATACTTTCAACCATTCCATAATCGTCGATAGAATTTTTTACTTCCGGTAAAACAGATAATGGTATTCCTATCAAATCTGCCAGTTCCCGATCCCATTTTTGATCAACGATATTGTATAACAGTGTCCGGGACGCGTTAGTAAAATCCGTGGCATGAACTTTTCCCCTGGTCAGATTCCAGATGAGCCATGTATCAATCGTTCCAAATAGCAGAGTTTCAGTGGATTGATTCTCAAGTTGATCCAAGATCCATTTGATTTTGGTTCCGCTGAAATAGGCGTCAACCGGCAGTCCTGTTCTGGACTGAAAAAGATTTTGATGTTTTTTCAATTCTCCACACATCGTTGTTGTTCGCCGGCATTGCCATACAATCGCATTATACACCGGTTTTCCGGTGAGCTTATCCCAGATAACGGTCGTTTCCCGCTGATTCGTAATTCCGAGGGCAGCTATTTGTCCCTGATACTCGGAGCATA
>Ga0265594_1001712_pt1 | contig 16654 bp, 17 predicted proteins | sample saktaG_11_FD_190147 | JGI IMG/M metagenome (GOLD analysis project Ga0265594, IMG submission 190147) | Saline water microbial communities from Sakinaw Lake, British Columbia, Canada - sak_2011_5_24_80m | ecosystem: Environmental > Aquatic > Non-marine Saline and Alkaline > Saline ... | reverse complement strand
ACAAATTGCGGCATTTGCGCTATTTGATGGAAAGAGTCGCGCTGGATCCGATTTCGCCAAAAATGATTAAAGTTAACGGCAAAGATATTATGGAAGTTTTGGGGGTTTCTTCCGGGCCCAAGATTGGTCAAATTCTTGACATTTTACTGGGCCAGATATTGAATGATCCAAGCGCGAACAATCAAGATTGGTTGCTGGCCGAAACCAAACGGTTGGGTGCTCTTGGCGATTCTGATTTGGCGCGTCTTGCCGTGGAGGCGAAAAATCAAAGGAACCAGATTGAAATTAAACGCGACCAGATGACCAAGAAGAAGTATTGGGTGGTGTGATTTGCTATTTTCCCGTTCCCGCTTTTTGCAAAGCGCATAATTTTCTGCTGAAAATTTGCTTTCACTTGGCCGTCGCCTGCGCGGCATTGCAAAAAGCGGGAACGGGAAAATGCTTGATTGTTTGAATAATTTGAGGTAGGATGAAGCCGCGTTGGTTGCCAAAAAAAACGGGGAGGAGTATGCCGGTAGTACGTACGATTCGGGTTCGTGCAGACAGGGTTCGATTCCCTGCTCCCCGACAAATTTGGGCAAAACCAGCCAGCCGGTGCGACAGACTTCCGCGCCGGAGGCGCACAGTGGATCCCTGCTTTCCGACTAAAAAATAAAACGAACATTTATAATGTCCGTTTTATTTTTTAGCATCGCTCCTATTCTTCGGGTAATAATTTTTGACCGGTCTGTTCTTCGTAATTTTTTAATTCTTCTTCAATTTCCGGCGCGTAATCAATTATTGATTTGGCGGTAAAAATAATAAAAAACATTGCCAACGCGAAAATTATTTTCACGATATTTTTTTGTGTAACCGATGGCAAGACGTTGAGGTTGTTTCCCCGTTTTATTTTTTTTAGATTTTCAAAAATCAAAAAATGGAATGTTATAAAAAATGGAAAGATTAAAAGAAGCGCGATCAAGTAAGCAATTTTTCCGCCGGGTAAATTTTCCAGCAACTGTAAAAACAAAGCCATAATTAAGAACAAACTTATTTCCATTGACAGCGACAGGAAAACTTTCAAAAAATATCCCTTCACATACGCGGCGCTTTTGGCTAACGCTGAAAATCCCTTTTCATTTTCAATCACCGCTATGTATCCGGCAAACGAAAACCAGACAAAAAACAAAATTGCCGGAAAGAAAAAAAAGAATGAGCCGGCAAGAATAATTGGCATTAGAATTATGGCCACCCACAAATACGGTAAAGCAAAAACCCGTGCTTGCCGCAATGATTGTCTAATGCTGGCGGAGGCTTCTCTGTCTTTCAAAATTTGGATGATTGCCGCTTGCGGCCATGATGTTCCCGCTAAAAAAGAAACGATTATGATCAATGGCGCCGCCAACAGCCATAACCGCGGGGAAACAAAGGCTGTCGTGACGCCGAAAAATTGTATCAAGGCGATTGCTCCGGCTATGATTAACACACTAGCCAAGTAAGAAATAGAAACTAAAAATAATAAGGCTTTCCATTTGTTTTTATAGATTGCCAGCGATTCTCCAGCTAGCGCGATGAGCCCGGGCAGCTGCGACTTGATGATTGTTTTTTCCATAATGTTGCGATTGATTGCAGTGGTTATTATTAATTAATGATAGACAACATTTTCAAATTTGCAAGATTGCATAAATTTGTCTTTGACGAAGTTATGCAAGACAAACGCGCCATCGGTGAATCGGTGGCAAATTTTTTTGCAAATTTTTTTATATCTATTACAATGGAACCAAGCTGTTAAGCTAAATTAAACAATAAATATGACAATGCAAATTCCCCATGGCGCCGGACGGCCTCATGAAGAAAGCGATGATTATGTTTTGACGCTTTATGAAGTGCGCGAATTATTGGGCAAAAGCACGCGCACGCTTTCCCGTTATGTGCAAAAACATATTTTGCATCCGCGTTCGGTGAAGAGCTGTCAAGGCACTTTGGAGTACCGTTTCAGCCGGCGCGAAGTTTATGATTTGCGAGAGAGCGAAAAAAACCTTCGGCCATATCTTTTCGGCGCCGCCGGCGAGACCAGCGAATTGCCCAATTACGCTCAGGCAAATTTTGCGACTTACAATTGTCCGCCCTCGCTGGTTCAATCCCCTCAAGCTCCATATCTGGTACCCGGAGTTTCTTTTCCTCTTGGCCAAAATCAATTTCCTCAAACCGCTCCTCAAAATTTTTATCCCGCGCCTGCGGTGCAAAATTTTGATCCGCGGATTTTGGAAATGCCCGACAGGGAAAAACGGCCCAAGGCCGAATCGCGAAAGCGAGAAAATTTAAAACCTGAGAAAGAACCGGTTAAAGAGCAAGTGAAAGAACATCAAAACCGCGCCGATGGTGAAATTATTTCATTACTTAAAGAAACCACCGAAATGTTGCGCGGCCAATTGAAAACCAAAGATGATCAAATAAAAAACTTGGATGATAAAATCGGCCAATTAATTGAAAGAAATCGTGAAACCAATATCTTGCTCAAAGGACTGCAAGACAAGATAATGCTACTGGAGCAGCCCAAAAACAAGCGCGAGAATCGCGATCGCGCGGAAACGAAAATTGCCGGTGCGGTATCTGCCGCGAATAAAGAGTTCCAGGAAGATCAGATATTGCAAAGGGGGTCAGAGGTGCCGGCGCAACCTTCGCATTCGGAAGTTGAGAACACGGCAAGTTGCGCGTTGCCGGTTCCTCCGGTTCGGCCTGTTTCTGATAAAAACAATTCTAAAAAGCAAGATAATTCGGGGGGGAAGGGGCTGTTCGGAAAGTTTTTTGGTTAGGATGGAATAACTGCTGAACTTATTCTACCGCGCTGGAACAGCGTCGCTTCTTATTCTAAATGTATTTATTGCGTATGAAATCTTTTATACTTGCGGCATTGCCGCCCAAAATCAATTATGAACCGCTTATTCGCGTGATGGGCGAGGCACATCGCGCGATTGGAGAACTTAATGGTTTGTTGCGCAAAAACATCTTAAGCCCTGAATTGCTAGCCGCTCCTTTGTTGACCAAAGAGGCGGTTTTGAGCTCTCGTATTGAGGGCACGCAGGCAACTTTGGAGGATGTTTTTGAATATGAAGCGCAAGGCAAGACATCGCAAACCGATTCCAAAGACCGAGATATTACCGAGATTATTAATTATCGTCGGGCGATGAATTTTGCGATGGAAGAATTAAAAACAAAAACAATCAGCCAAGCATTTATTAAAAAGATTCATTATTTGCTTTTGGACTCAAGCCGCGGGGCGCATAAAGATCGCGGGAATTTTCGTAACAGCGGCGTGTATATTGGAATGCCGGGCGCGCCGATTGAAGAAGCCAGCTATGTGCCGCCCGCGCCGGAAAATTTGTCGGCGTTGTTGTGTGATTGGGAGAGATATATTAACTCAAACGAAGAAAAAGATTTGCTGGCGCAAGTTGCTATTGCTCATTATCAATTGGAAGCGATTCATCCGTTTCGCGATGGCAATGGTCGCGTGGGGCGGCTGTTGATCCCGCTGTTCTTGTATCAGCGCGATTTGCTGTCCTCGCCGTTGTTGTACATCAGCGAATATTTTGAAAAAAACCGCCGCGACTATTATGATTATCTGCGCGGCGTAACCGAAAGCGGGGATTGGGTTCCATGGTTGAAATTCTTTTTGTTGGCGCTGATCAGCCAATCGCTGAAAACTCAAAGCGCAATCGCTAAAATTTTGGAATTAAACGCTCGCTTGAAAAAAGAAATTGTTGTTGCCAATTCGGTGCACGCGCCGGATCTTTTGGACTTCATTTTTTCATCGCCGATGGTGTCGTTTGTTAAAATCAAGGACAAGTTGAAAACCAAAAATCCGCAGACGATCTACAATCTTTTGGAAAAGTTTGTCAAAATGGGCATTCTTGCCGAAGAGCCCGGCCGCCAGCGCAACCGCGTGTTCGTGTTCAAAGAACTCCTGGAAATTTTGAAGTAAAGCTGTCATTGTTTTAGATAATTTGTTGAATATAAAAATATGGAAAATATAAAAAAGATCTTTTAAAAGAGCGCAAAGCGACCAGACGGACGGCTTGTCTGTCGCGCTGCGGATGAAGATATTTTCAAGAAATTAAAGGATTGTGAAACAAAAGAGTCTCTTATCGCTTGGGGCGCGGATTTTCCGGATATGGCAATACAAGCAAAATGCTACATTACCAATGGCAATAAAAAAGCCAAATTGTGGCTTGAAAGTATCGGTGATGTTTTCAAGACTGATTCGGCAAAAGATCTTTTTGCGGCAATTAAAGATGCCGATATTGAAGACTGGTGGATGGAGCTGGAATCCATAAAGAAAAAATTTGATTAATTGCGGGCGAAAACAAAAAAACCGCTGATGCGGTTTTTTTGTTTGGTTTTTAGAGTGGCCCCAACGGGAATCGAACCCGTATTTCCGCCTTGAAAGGGCAGCGTCCTGACCATTAGACGATGGGGCCGCGCGACAGGAGTATATTAGCAGAAAGTTTGCCAAAAGTAAATCTTGGAGGTATGTTAGTATTGATTGGTGTTGCTTTAAAGTTTATGGAGATTGATTATTTGAACTTGTCGCGCGCCGATGATTTGCGCGGCGCGCCGAAGGCGGGTTATCGGTTTTTGGAAATTCTGCCCGGGGTGTTCGCCTGGGCGACTTTGTTTTTTGGATTTGCTTTATCGTGGCATTGGCCCTTGGCGGTGGCGGTTTTTATTATTGCGTTTGATCTTTATTGGCTGTTTCGTGTTTTGTATTTGGCGGCGCACCAAATCGCCAGTTACAAAAAAATGCAAAAACATATAAAAATTGATTGGCATAAGCGTCTTGAAAAAGAAAACGGAAACAATTGGCAAGACATTTATCATTTGGTGGTTTTGCCGTTTGCCGGCGAGAGCGGGGAAGTGGTGAGGGCCACTTTGGATTCGCTGGTAAAATCCGACTATCCCAAAAAAAATCTAATCGTGCTTTTGGCCGCTGAAGATATTCCCATAGCGCGCCAAATTTTAAAAAGTGTTGAAGGGGAATATCGTGATAAATTTTTTGCTTTGTGGGCGTCAATTCATCCAAGAGGAGTGGTTGGTGATTTGCAGGGGAAAGGCGCTAATGTTAATTGGGCGGTGAATATGGTTCGCGATAAATTTTTGCCGGAGCTGGACGTTGCCCCGGAAAACATAATTGTGTCTCTTTTTGACATTGACACCAAACCTCATTCCGGTTATTTTTCTTGCTTGGCGTGGCATTATCTAAACGAAGATGATCGTTTGCGTAAAAGCTATCAACCGATTCCGGTTTACAACAATAACATTTGGGAGGCGCCTTTGGTGAGCCGCATTATTGCCACTTCGTCCACCTTTTGGGAAATGATGCAGCAGGAGCGGCCCGAGCAGCTGGTGACATTTTCCAGCCATTCAATGCCATTGGTTGCGCTTTTGGAGGTGGGTTATCCTTATAATGTGGTTTCTGACGACTCGCGTATTTTTTGGCGGGCGTATTTCCATTATCACGGGGATTACAAAGCGGTGCCGTTGTATTATCCGGTGTCAATGGACGCGGTGCTGGGAAAAACAACTTTTCGCACGATGATCAATCAATACAAACAACAGAGAAGGTGGTCATGGGGAGTGGAGAATCTTCCTTATGTTTTTTTCAATTTGTTTTTGAACCCTGCCAGCGCCAAGATAAAATTGCGCGAAAAAATATTCCACGTGGTCACGATGGTTGAAGGTTTTTGGTCATGGGCCACCGCCGCGCTTCTTACCTTTGGCTTGGGGTGGTTGCCGCTACTTCTTGGCGGCAGGGCTTTTAACGCGACCTTGCTTTCCTACAATCTGCCGCGGCTCACTTCCATCATTATGACGATGGCGATGATAGGTATGGTGATATCGGCGGTTGTGAGTATGTTGCTTTTGCCGCCACGTCCGAAAAACTACGGATGGGGAAGGCACGCTTCAATGTTTTTGCAGTGGTTGTTTTTGCCCGCGACTTTGATAATCTTTGGCGCGTTTCCGGCGTTGGAATCCCAAACCCGCCTGATCATCAACAAGCCCCTCGGCTTTTGGATCACGGAGAAAGGGGATAAGGGCAAAAAATAGGGTTGATATCGGGGTGATATTATAATTAACCCGATAATTATTAATCTTGACATCAAGATTTATCGGGTTAATTTGTAATCATAACTTTTAAAAACTATGGAAATTGAAACAAAAATTGAAAATCCGGCGGTTCAAAAAAGATTGGATGATTTGGAATCCGACGTTCCGAAATTAGTTAAGGAAGCGGTGAACAATTTGGCGCGCCAAGATAAGAACAAGCAATTGAAAACCGCGTTGCGCGAAATTGTTGAAAATTTTCGGGTTTGCGAATCGCTGGCCGCGATTTGGGCGATCGTGATTTTGGGAATTATGCGCGACAAAGACGCGGTTCCATATTTGCTTGACGTTTTTGACAGCGATGAGGACTTCACGCAAGAGGCGGCTGATGATGCATTGGTATTGATAGAAAGGGCGCGCCCAGGTTCGGTTGTTCCTGTTGCGATTGAGTTTATTGAGCGCAGGATTGACAATGACCCGTGGAACGCAAAAATCTTTGCCGTGAGCGTATTGGGCGAATTTACAGACCAAATTCCGGTTAAAAATTTTTTGATAAAATTGTTTGAAAAAGATAAAGATATTCAAGATTTTATCGGCAGTATTTTGGTTAACAGCAAAGATAAAAGAATTTTGGAACTTTTCAAAAGATCGTTGGTTTTTAGCGCGCAAGCGGGTGAGAGTGATTTTGCGACAAACGAAATGAAATGGCACTATCATTATTTGGCCGATGGTATCAGTTATGCGGAAAAATATCCCGATAACAAATCGTGGAAAAAAAATTGGGAGCAAAGATGGGACCATTTGCTAAAAAAAAATGCCGAAGGGGGCAACGAAGAGGGAAGCGGCGATGAAATTGATATGGAAAAAATGAAAGAAGAATTGAAGGAAATGGAGCGCAAATTCAAGGGCAGTGAATTGGACAGGAAGCTCCAAAAAGAGCGGGCCGAGCGCGACGCGCAGGAGATTGAGCCGTTTTGTTTGGCAAAATGGCTTGAAATCCGCCAACGATCGGATTTTGAAAATGAATTTCAACGAGTGCTGGATTTGATCGGCGCGGGTGATATTTGGCAAGTGGAAGATATTCAAAAAGCAATGAACGAAAGTTCGTCGTCCGGCCCGATAATGAAAATGGTTTCCGAAAAAATAAATTTTCCGAACGAAAAATCCCTCACCGCGTTTTTTGAATACGCCAACCAGCTCTGGAACAACACCCCCCGCGAAGAGTTATCCGGCCTCACCCCCGCGGAAAAAATGGAAACCTATTTATTGTCGCAAGAGTGATTTTAAAAAACGATAAACTATTCCGATATTCTGCAGAATACCAGAATAGTTTGGTGGATGTGGTCCAAGATTAAGGAAAATTTTGGTTTTGTGGCGTTTGTTTTTTGTATTTGTAGCGGCGGCCTTTATGGCCGCCCTTTGAAATAGGAATGCGTGACCACAAGGGTTGCCCCTGCTGAGCGTAGCGTTGACTTTTGGCGGCTGGGGGGGGTATTACAAAGGAAGATTCAAAATTAAAAATGAAAAATTTTGGATTTTATTTATAATTGCCAAAAATCAAAACCATAAGATTTTTGGAAATAATATGGAAATTTTAGGAAAAGAAGTTCCCAGACAAATTTATCATGAATCTGGCTGGATTGACCCGGAAAAAACAAAAGAAATGTTCGATTTATTTAGGCAAGCGAATGAAGTAGCGGATAGAATTCAAGAAAATCAAGTGGCTTGGTCGGCAGCAGAAGGAGAAGAAAAAGATGAATTATTTAAAAAGGCACAAAAATTGGGAGCAGAATTTAGTAATTTGTTAAAAAAAATAGATAAAGCAGAGGTACAAAATACGCCATTAGTTAACAGGGTCAAAAATGCTATCTGATTTCAAAATATAAGCAATTTATTATAAAACTCGCGGAATTAATTCCGCGAGTTTTGTTTTTCCATTTTCTATTCCAGGTGGGTGTGTTCGCGGAAATGGGTGATGCGGGCGGCCAGTTGCGGGTGGCGCGAAAGGTCGGGGTCGTTTTGCAAAATGCCCTTGGCCGCGGCGCGGGATTTTTCCACCAAAAACACATCGGCAAGCGACGACATGGCAAGATCGGGCGCGCCCCATTGTGCCGAGCCGAACACTTCTCCCGGGCCGCGGATTTCCAAATCTTTTTCGGCCAATTCAAACCCGCTGTTGAATTTGAGCATGGCGGAGAGCCGCCGCGTGGGGTAGTCGGAAAACAACAAACAATACGATTGGTGTTCGCCTCTGCCCACCCGGCCGCGGAATTGGTGCAATTGCGCCAGTCCGAATTTGTGGCTGCCTTCAATGGCCATAATTGACGCGTTGGGAATATCAATGCCCACTTCAATCACCGAAGTGGAAACCAAAACATCAATTTCACCGGCTTTCATTTTCGTCATAATCTCTTTTTTTTCCGCGGCTTTCATCCTGCCGTGCATCATTTCCACCCGCATTTCGGGGAATATTTCTTTTGATAATTTTTCATATTCAACTTTCACGGCTTTCACGGCGTTTGCTCCCGACCAGTCGGCTTTGGGGTCAAACAAAATTCCATCGCGCTTGATTTCAGTTTGCCCTTCTTCAGGATCAATGCGCGGGCAGACCACAAATGCCTGTCGTCCATTTTTTATTTCCTTGCGGATGAATTCATAGGCGTTTGTTCGCTCATTGGGCAAAATTATTTTGGTTTCTATTTTTTTACGGCCGGAGGGCATTTGGTCAATTAACGCCAGATCCAGATCTCCGTAGACCGTGAGTGCCAAGGTGCGGGGGATGGGGGTGGCGGTCATTGACAACAAATGAGGCCAAGGCGTGTTTTGGCGGATGGCCAGATTGTTTTTGGACAATGACGCGCGCTGGTCAATGCCGAAACGATGTTGTTCGTCCAGAACAACCAGCCCCAATTTTTTGAATTCAATGCCTTTTTGAATCAACGCATTAGTGCCGATTAAGATTTGCGTTTCGCCGTTCTTGGCGAATTCGGCCATCGTTTTTTTGTTTGTCGCGCCGTAACCGGACGAAGCACAATGTTTGGCGCACAGCAAGCCGATTTCAATTCCAAAAGGCGCCAGCGTTTTTGTGAAGCTTGCGTAATGTTGTTGCGCCAGAATTTCCGTGGGCACCATTATCGCGGTTTGCAGTCCCGCTTTGGCCGCGTTTAAAGCGGCGATCATTGCCACGACAGTTTTTCCCGAACCCACGTCGCCCTGAAGCAGGCGGTTCATTGGCCGCGGTTTTTCCATATCTTTCAGTATCTGGTAGGCCGTTTTGCGCTGGGCTGGTGTGAGTTTAAATGGTAATGATTTAACGAATTTTTTGATTAAATTCGCGTCAAGCGGAACAGGAAGCGATTTTTCGCGGCGCAGGCGCACCCGTTGGCGCAAAACTGCCAGCTGGATAAAAAACAATTCTTCAAAAGCGAATCTTTTACGCGCCGCGGATGCCATCTTGTCGGAATCCGGAAAATGAATTTGTTGCACGGCTTGCGCCCAGGGCATGAATTCATAGGATGCTAAAATATTTTCCGGCAGGGGATCGGCAATCTGCCCGCAGTTTTTCAGCAGAGGCTTGATAATGTAACGTAGCCAGCGGCTGGTGACGCCGGCGGTTTCCGGGTAAATTGGCACCAGACGGCCGGTGTGGGTGTGGTCGTCTTCGCCATCAGACTGGTCGCGCAATTTTTCATACATCGGATTGGACAAATATTTGGCGCCTTTTTTGTCAACTAATTTTCCGGCAAGGCAAACGATGGCGCCTTTTTTGAATGTTGATGCCAAATAGGGCTGGTTGAACCACACTGCTTTGACTTTTCCGGTATCATCTTTGACAAATGCTTCAATTATAGTCATGTGGCGCTTCCATATTTTGATGATTTTTATACTTTCCACCGCGCCCTGGATACAGGCGGTTTTATCAACTTCCAGATCGGCAATGTTTGTTCTTGCTGAAAAATCTTGGTAGCGGCTGGGAAAGTGGTAAAGCAAGTCGCGCATTGTCAAAATTCCCAGATTTTTCAATCGGGTTTTGTATGCTGATGAAATCCGTGTGAATTTTTCAATGGAGACTTCCAAATCCACGATATATACAAATCTTAAATTCTAAATTCTAAACCCTAAACAAAACCAAATATCAAAATCCAAATTTTAAAACTAAATACTTTTTGCGTGTTTTGTTTTAATTTTTGAATTTATTTGGGGTTATAGGATTTAGTGCTTAGGATTTTTTATAGGGGCTATGTTATAATGAATAGCACAAAAACAAACTAACTTAAATAATCAACAACAATAAGGTATAAAAGCAAAAATCCACTTTACGCTTTTTGCTTTTAACTTTTAGTTTTAAACATATGGCGCAGAACAATCAAGAAATTAACGCGTTATCAATTATCGTGGCGCTGATTATCGGCGCAGTCGCGCTGGCCGGTCCGGTGATCCAAGTTATGGGGTTGATAGGGATCGTTGCGATTGTCGCGGGGCTGATTTTGCTGATTTTGCTAATCGGCTTGCGAGTGATTGACCAATACGAGCGGGGAGTGGTGCTCACTTTGGGGCAATATTCGGGCACGCGCGGCCCGGGACTCACGTGGGTTCTGGTAGGCATTCAGCGTATGATCAAAGTTGATATGCGCATCACCACCACCGATATTCCTTCGCAGGAAGTGATTACCCGCGACAACGTGCCGGTGGGTATCAACGCGGTTGTCTATTTTCAGGTGGGCTCCGCGGAGAAAGCGATATTGAATATCAAGGACTACACTCTGGCTGTTGCGCAATACGCGCAGGCGGCCTTGCGCGATGTGATTGGCGGCATTGAACTGGATTCACTTTTGAGCGAACGGGAAAAAACCGCCGATGAGATTAAAAAGATCGTTGATATGGCCACGGATGACTGGGGGATCAATGTTACCGACATCAAGATCCAGGACATTGAATTGCCCGCGGATATGAAACGCGTAATGGCCAAGCAAGCCGAATCCGAACGCGAACGGCGCGCCATTATCATCCGCGCCGAAGGTGAATTTCAGGCATCAACCCGATTGGCCGAAGCCGCGAAGATGCTCACCGACACCCCCGGAGGTCTTTCTATGCGCACTTTGCAAACCATTGAAAAAATTAATCCCGATCCGTCCAAGACGGTGATTTTCGCCTTGCCGGTGGAAATAATGGAAGGCTTCAAAAAACTCGCCGGCAAATAATTAAAAATTAATGCCTATGTTATCTAAAATGAAAATTGCCAAAGTTGTATTATCAGCGTTTTTTGTTTTTGCCACGGTTGCATTACCGGCAAAGCCGGTTTTTGCGCAAGATGCCGGCAGGGTTGCTTTGCTGGCGCAGATTGAGGCGGTCAAGCGCCAAATTATTCTTTTGCAGATACAATGGATCCAATTGAGAATATTTGAACTTCAACAACAGCTTTCGCAAATTGATTTTAGCGGACAGAGCCAGACAACCCAGGAAACTTCTTTTATAGATGTCATTTATCCTGTTGGCGGAGAAAAAATGGAAAATCGCCACAGCTATTATATTCTTTGGGAAGCGCGGGGGATGGACAACGTTTCCATTGAATTGAAATCCCCGGAAAATGCGGTCATTATTGCCAATAATGTTGACGCGGATAGCGGCCGGTATTATTGGAATGTTGGCAATATCTCCGGCAATAAATATCGGATCCGGATTTTTGACGCGGACAATTCAAGTTTTGGCGATCAAACCGGCGAGTTTTTGATTTTTGACAATTCCGAGGGCAATCGGTGCTCCGACGGCACGCTGGCAGGGGAATGTTCCGATGACAGGCCGATGCTTTGCTTTGACACCGAAATCGGTTTAGTGAATGCGTGTCATTCATGCGGTTGCCCTTCGGGACAATATTGCGGTTCAGATTCAAAATGCCGCTAAAGTTAATTGTCGGAAATATCAAAAAAGTAGAAGTTTGCAGGAGTGATTTTTAGCGCCAAAATTGCTGAAAAAAGTTTTCAACAAAATTCAAATTTTCTTGCCAAAAAAGCTTGACATTTGAGAACCAAAAAGGCTATAATTTCGCCATAAAGGTCTTTAAGCGCGCTTAAAAATTAATGTCAAAAATTTGATTTCAGGATTAAATTTTTGTAACAAAACAATGTTTAAATTTGACGACGGAGACGAAGAAACCAAAGGAACCGAAGAAACCAAAGAAGCTGAATAACATCAGGCAGTATTCTAAAAAAATGAAGCGGACCCTAAAAGGGGTCTGTTTTCATTTTGCTTTGATTTTGCTAAATTTAAACTGTTGCCGAAATTATATGAAATTATTTTTAACTTCCGCGGGGATTACACCCGAAATCACTGATGAATTTTTGAAATTGCTGGCCAAATTATCAAAAGATTGCCGGATGGTTTTTGTGCCCACGGTACCAGCGCCAAGGAAATGATCCGCGAAATTATTAAATTGTATAAAAATTAAAACATATGGATATAATCAAACCGAAAAAATTGAAAATTGGCGATACAATCGGCATTGTTTCGCCTTCGGGGTATATTGCACCCGAATTAAAGCCGCAGTTTGATAATGGCGTAAAATTTCTTGAGAGTTTGGGGCTACGCGTGAAGATCGCCAAAAATGTTTTTAAAAGATATTATTATTCCGCGGGAACGGTTAATGAGCGCGTCAGCGATCTCCATGAAATGTTTGCGGACCCTGAAGTAGGCGCGATCATCCAGTCGCAAGGCGGCGAAACCGCTAACGAGTTACTGGATCATTTGAATTGGGAATTGATAAAAAACAATCCCAAGATATTCGGAGGCATGAGCGATGGCACTACGCTGTTGCTGTCGATATTTGCTAAAACCGGTATTATAACTTTGCATGGTCCGGATCTGTTGTGGTGGTATCAATGATTATGAAACCGAAAGTTTAAAGCAATCCTTATTCGGCGGAAAAGCGTTTAAAGTGTTGCCCGATTCCAAGCATGAAGTTTCTCAAGAGTCGTCAAATTCATCAAAGTTGTGGAAATACTGGAGAGAGGGGGAAGCGAAGGGCGTATTATTGGGCGGAAATCTTTCAATTATCCAAACGCTACAAAGCACGGAATTTGAACCGTTGCTTCAGGATTCAATATTGTTTTTAGAAGGCTATTGTAATAATGTGGAAAATTTGGTGCGTCGTTTCACGGCTTTGCGTCAAACAGGGGTATTCAAAAAAATAAAAGGCATTGTTTTGGGATATTTTTTTGGTAATAAATTGTCGGATTCATTGAGCAATCGCCCTGTTGGCGAAGTGATGCTTGAGGTATCCGCCGATTATGATTTTCCTATTTTGGAAATCGGTGAAATTGGCCACAATACTCCGAATTGTAACCTGCCGGTTGGCGCAATGGCGCGCTTGGATGCCGGAAAATTAGATTTATCAATCACCGAAGATTTTTTCGTTTGATGTCGGAAAATTTATTGGTTTAAAACCCGCGATCGTGCCAAATGCCATATATTCCATATGGAATATATGAAATTATGGAAATTGAAGTTATCAGAGGGGATATAACAAAATTTGGGGTGGGGGCGATTGTGAATTAGGCTAATCCCGATCTATTGGGCCCCGCCTTCGCTAAAAAACTATGGCGGGCGAAGGGCGGAGTTGACGGCGAGACTCATTGTGCGGCTGGGCCGGAGTTGCTATCCGAATGTAAAAAATTGGGCGGGGCAAAACCGGCGAGGCTAAATTGACGAGGGGTTATAATTTGCCGGCAAAATATGTTATCCATACCGTAGGCCCTGTTTATGGCAAAGAACCCTCCTTCGCTAAAGCTACGGAGGGCAAGGCCGAACTTTTGGCAAATTGCTATAAAAATTGTTTGAAAATGGCAAAAGAAAATGGCATCCGTTCGATTGCTTTTCCGTCAATTTCCACGGGTACCTATGGCTATCCCAAAAATGAAGCGGCAAAAATTGCCATTGCAACAGTAAACGAATTTTGCGCTCAAAATCCAAACAGCTTTGATAAAATAATCTTTGTTTGTTTTGATGACGAAAATTATAAGGTTTATCAAGATATTAAAAATAAACTATGAATTGCGACACTGTAACGAAAAAACAATATGAGGAGAATCTAAGAAAAAGTTTTGAGGAAAAACTTCCAAATATAATTGATAAGTTTTGTTCAGCAAAACCTAATGGTATACAACCAAACACTCATTTTGCGCCTGTATTTGCAGAATGTATATTGCTTTATGTGTATGGCTATTATTATGGCGCTATTTCGTTAACGCAATCAGTTGCCGAAGCGTTAGCGAAATTTCTTTGCGAAAGGAATGATTTGCGGTTGAATAGAAAGTCCAATTTTTCTAAAAATATTGAAAAATTGATAAAAGCCAAAAAAATTACCAAAAAAATTCACGAATCATTCTTATCTATTTGGGAACATAGAAATGATTATCATCATTTAAATCCAGAAATTGAAAAAGATAAACAATACCTAGAGGTGTTGGCAAAAGAAAAACTGGAACAATTAATTAGCATAGAAAAAGAAATTTTTTCTTATTCTCGTAATAATGGAAAGTTAATTCCGAAATATCCAAAATATTGGGATATCGAAAATGGACAATTACCAGTTTACTTGGATTTGATTTAACAAAAATTAATAAAATAATTTAAAAATGAAAACAGAATTTTGCAGGGTATTATATTTCGGCAAAAACCTATGTCAACGAAATGGGAAGCAAAGAAAGCGATATTTTCCCGATTTTTGACAATGGTGATTTTGAAAAATTGGGAAACGTTAGAGTTCCGATATTGGCTTTTTTCGGAGAGAAAGAAGACACTTTGGTTTGTTCGGCGCAAAAAGATTTGGAAATTATCGCGCCGCATTTGAAAAACGAAAAGTCAGAAACTTCAATAATTGAAAACGCAGACCACACATACTTTGGAAAGGAAGATGAAATGGCGCGGGCAATTATCAAATGGATTTGTGATATTCGATTTCGATAATGTTTTTAGTAAAACAAAATTCCTTCAGGCTTGACAGGCTTTTATAATTATATATAATAGCAATATATATAATTGGGAATTATATATATTAGTAATATATAAATAAATGCTGACAGATGATTTGGAAAAAGTTGTTCGGAGCCAAGAAAAAAATTTCCAGCAAAAGGAAAGCGGTGTTAGGCGTGATATTAATTTTGATAAATATATAAAAACCGGTCAAATAACCGTGATTACCGGAGCGCGTCGCAGCGGGAAATCAACACTTTTGAAGCAATTTTCGGAAAATTTTGATGCTTATCATTATTTAAATTTTGATGATGAGCGGCTTTTGGATTTTAAGGTTGGTGATTTTGAAAACTTGATGCTTGTTTTCAATAAAATGCATCCTGCCAAAACTATTTTTTTGGATGAAATTCAAAATGTTGCCAAGTGGGAACGGTTTGTGCGCCGGGCATATGAAGAAGAATATAAAATTTTTGTTACCGGATCGAATGCCAATCTTTTAGGTTCGGAATTAGCCACTCATCTAACGGGGCGTTATTTTAGCATTGAATTGTTTCCATTCTCATTCGCTGAATTTTTAAGGTTTAAAAACCAAGATTGGCAAAATTTGTATTCGCAAAAAATCGCGCGGATAACGGCGTTATTTGAACAATATTTAGAAAATGGCGGATTTCCCGAGTTTTTGAAAAGCCAAGACACGGAATATTTAAAAAGAACATATGAAGATATATTGTACAAAGATATTTTGGTGCGGTTTAACGTTCGGGAGGTTAAATCGTTTCGCGAGCTTGCCAATTTTGTATTTTCAAATTTCACAAAAGAAGCCAGTTACAACAACCTCAAAAAGATTCTTGATTTTAAAAGCGTGATGTCAGTGAGAAATTATATTCATTATTTGCAGGAAAGTTATCTTGCCTTTGAATTATTAAAGTATGATTTTTCATTGAAAAAACAGTATGTCTCCAATAAAAAGATATATGTTGTCGATAATGGATTAAGAAATACCGTTGCTTTTTCGGTTTCTTCGGATAGCGGCTGTCTTCTGGAAAATTTAGTGTTTTTGGAATTAAAGCGCCGAGCCCAAGAGATTTATTATTTCAAGGACAAAAACGAGTGTGATTTTATTATCAAGGAAAAAAACAAAATTACGCAAGCGATTCAAGTCTGCTTTAAAATTGATCAAAATAATCGCGAAAGGGAATTGGCTGGTTTGCGCGAGGCAATGAAAAAATTTGATTTGCAAAAAGGCCTGATTTTAACCAAAACCCAAGAGGAACAAATCGGCGAAAACAACGAAATCGAAATCAAACCAATCTGGAAATGGCTCCTGGAAATTTGATATGAAAACAAAATTGGTGGAGCTTAAAAATCAATAAATTTTTGAAATGAAAAATACTATTTTTGAAAAAGAAAAATCAGCAGAAAATATTATTTTTCCGAATCGGGAAAAATTTAATAATAAATTGGATACGATTATTGGAGTGGGGAAAGATAAATTACATGTGAGAATGGATTTTGACGGCACTGCCACAAAGGCAATTGTTGATGGCCAAATTGTGCCGTCGCTGATTTCTGTTTTGCGCGATGAAGATTTTTTGGGTGATGATTA
>Ga0265594_1001708_pt1 | contig 16714 bp, 19 predicted proteins | sample saktaG_11_FD_190147 | JGI IMG/M metagenome (GOLD analysis project Ga0265594, IMG submission 190147) | Saline water microbial communities from Sakinaw Lake, British Columbia, Canada - sak_2011_5_24_80m | ecosystem: Environmental > Aquatic > Non-marine Saline and Alkaline > Saline ... | reverse complement strand
ACCCATAAGTTTGCTGGTAAATCTTTTATCGCTATTGGGACAATATCTTTATTGGGATTATTAGTCAAAGAATATGTGTTCTTTATTTTTATTCCAGTTGTTATTCTAGGATCTTTGGCTCCAGTAGTTTATTCATACTTTGTTTTCAAAAAGATAGGAGGATTTAAGAAATGAGTGATTTAGACTTCTCAAAGATTTATTCTTATTCAAAAATAGACCTTTTTGATAAGTGTAGAAAGAAATACCACTTTAACTACTTAGATCCAGAAGTGGCGCCTATTAAGAAACAGTTTTTGAAACCAAGAGATTATAATACAAAAGGAAGTGCTGTTCACGGAGCTATTACTTTGTTTTACCACTTGCCTAAAAATAAAAGAAACTTTGATAATCTAAAGAAGTGTTTAAAGGAAGCGTGGTATTCAGAACTTGATATTTATAGACAACCTCCTTTAGGTCTTTTAGGAGGGTTTAGAGATTTAGAACATGAAAGAGATAGTTATTTGGCTTCTTTAAAGATGCTTCATAATTTCATTAAAATAGAGAAAGAAGAAAAACCTTCTTTATTCTATGTCCCAGTAAAAACTATTAGGAAATCGTTTGAGGATTACGAAAAAATGATTAAACCGATCAATAAGAAGTTATTTCTTTCTGGTAAGTTTGATAGAATAGATGAACTAGAAAACGGTAACTTAAAAGTAGTTGATTTTAAAACAGGGAAGTCTAAGAATGGAATGGGTCAGCTAGAGTTCTATAAACTATTAGCTGAAATGAACTTTGATAAGAAAGTAGACGAAGTTAGTTATCATTATTTAAATGATGGTAAAGTTGAAAACTTTGATGTTTCTAAAGTTAAAACAAGTAGCATTAAAAAGAAGATATTAGATAAAGTTAAAGAAATAGAAGAGGCAAAGATCTTTGCTCCTAATCCAACGAGATTATGTGATCATTGTGATTTTAAAGAGATTTGCCCTGTTTTCAAACATGAAGAAAATTAATGTTATAAAATTCAATGGAGAAGAAGAAGCTTTTTCTTCTCGAAAAATCTATAACTCAGCAAAAAGATCTGGTGCTAGTAATGATTTAGCTCACAAAATTATGACTGAGTTAGAAAAGCAGGCTTATTCAGGCATTAAGACATCAGATATTTATGAGGAAGTGAGAAAACGTCTTAGAGAAGAGAATAGTAGGGCAGGATTAAGATATAATTTAAAAAAAGCTCTTAAGGAACTAGGCCCAAGTGGCTTTCCTTTTGAGAAGTATATAGGAGAGGTTTTTACTCATTTAGGATACAAAGTTAAAATTAATCAGTTTTTGGCTGGTAAATGTTGTACTCATGAAATAGATTTTGTGGTTGAAAAAGATGGATTGATATATATAGGAGAATGTAAATATCGTAATCTTCTGGGAGGAATAGTTCATTCAAAAGATGCTTTAGCTAATTATGCTCGGTTTTTGGACATAAAAGAACGATCTGAGATGAAGAGTATAATGGTTACTAATTCTAGATTTACTAGTAGAGCTATAAAATATTGTAATTGTGTTGGGGTAGATGTTTTAGGCTGGAAGATTCCTAAAAGAGGATTAGAATATATTATAGAGAACAACAAACTATATCCTATTACTATTCTTAATTCTTTGAATAGAGATTTGGCTAAAATATTTGTTGATAAAGGAATTATGCTTATTAAAGATCTTTTAGATAGAGATATTAATGATCTTTCTAGGATAACTAACATTTCTCAAAAGAAGTTGAAACCTTTAATCACAGAAGCTTCCTTATTATTATCTTGACCCTGTTAGAATTTTTTCTTTTCCACAGGGCGGGGTATTGACCCTTCACCCTTAGTCAAGGGTGAAGGGTTGACAGTTGTTCTTAATGATAATAAAATGTAATTAGGAATAGTTATTATTATGGAAAGACTAACTTCTCAAAAACAAGTTATACTAGATTATCTTAAAGATGTTAAAACTCATCCAACGGCTGAAGTTGTTTATTCAGCTGTTCAAAAGAAACTACCTCGTATTAGTCAGGCTACAGTTTATAGAGTCTTGAACAATATTAAAAACAAAGGAAATGCTCAAGTAATTCCGGTAGAAGGAGTTTCTCATTTTGACGGAGATATTTCTCCTCATGCCCATTTTATTTGTAATAGTTGCAAGAATGTTTTTGATGTTTTTAATGTCTGTAGCAAATGCAAAGTTTTGGATGAGAAGAAATTAAAGGTCGGTAAAATAGATTACTATAAAATATATTTTTATGGAAAATGTAACAAATGTAAAAAATAAATGCTTTGATTGTGGCAAAGACATTGAGATTAGTGGAAAGACAATAAAGAACGGCTTTATGCTTGTCTATAAAGATGAAGATGAAGAAATTAAAGTATACAAATGTAAAGATTGTTTTAAGAAGAACCCTTCCCTAACTAATTTTAGAGAATGTGAGGTTTATTCAAGAATTGTAGGGTATTTGAGGCCTATAAAACAATGGAATCAAGGTAAAAAACAAGAATTTAAAGAACGTAAAGAATTTAAACAAAGGTCGGTACAAACTAATTAACTAAAAAATATGTTATCACAATTACCAATTGATATAAGTAAAACAAGTAAAGAAAACATAGATAAAGAGATCTTAAGAGCTGGAATGATAGCCGAGCTAGATGCTGTTAGTTTTTATGAACAAATGGCAGCGATGACTGATAGCGAAAATCTTAAGAGAGTTCTTTTGGACATAGCTAAAGAGGAGAAGACTCATATGGGTGAGTTTGAGGCTCTTTTGCTTAATTTAGATACAGAACAAGTTACTGAGAATGAAGAAGCTAAAAAAGAAATAGCCGAATTAACTAATTTATGAAGAAAGTAGGTCTTTGGGTTTCTTGATTTAAAGTGAGTCAAATGATAAAATAGAATTAATGGTTACTTTAGATCAAGTTAAAAAGAACCCACAAGTTTTTGAGTTTATAAACCAAACAGAAAAGATCTTAGCTGATTTGTCTTTTACTGATCATGGCTTAAGACACGCTAATTTAGTTTCAGAAAGAGCCGGAAAGATTGCTAAAGCTGTTGGGTTGAGTGATCGTGAGGCAGAACTAGCTTCGATTGCTGGTTTTTGTCATGACATGGGTAATTTTATTAGTAGAAGTTATCATAACTATTTTGCTTCATTGTTGTTTCACCAAGTTTTCCAGAGTGAAACCGATCCAAGGGAATTAGTAATTATTATGCAGGCAATATCTAATCATGATAAGAAAAAAGAAGATATGGCCTTTGGCAATCCAGTTTCAGCTGTAGCTGTTTTGGCTGACAAGTCAGATGTTCATCGTTCAAGAGTTATTGCTAAAACAATAAAGGAAGTTAGGGGAGATATTCATGATAGGGTTAATTATGCCACTAAATCAAGTGATTTAAGTGTTAAGGGGAAGAAGATAATACTAACATTAAAGATTGATACAAAATTTGTTTCTATTATGGAATACTTTGAGATATTCACTAGCAGAATGGTCTTTTGTCGAAAGGCAGCTGAATATTTAGGTTATAAATTTAGTTTGATGATTAACGACTTTCGTTTACTTTAATTATGAAAAAAATTACTTTAATTATTTTATCTTTAGTCTTTTTATTTTCGGCTTTTAGTGTTTCAGCTCAAGAAGTAACTATTGAGTTCTTTTTTAGTCCGACTTGTCCTCATTGTGTAGCTGAAAAGGTATTCTTAGATGAATTACAAGAAAGACACCCAGAAATTATTATTAATAGACATTCTGTCAATGAAAAGAAAAAAGCTGATTTACTTAATAAGCTTTATAGTGAATATAATGTTTTGGACTCATATAAGGGGTTGGTGCCAGTTACCTTCACTAATGAAGAATACTTTATTGGATTTAACGATAATATTGCAAAAGATATTGAAAGATGTATTGATAAGTGTGAAAGAGGGGATGTTTCTAAAGGTGGTTTTAGTGTAGTTGATTTAAAAGGCAATATAGATGTTCCGATAATAGGCACGCTTAATGTTAAGCAATTTTCTCTACCTATTTTAGCTGTTTTACTTGGCATTTTAGATGGGTTTAATGTTTGTTCTCTAGGTGCTTTAGTTCTTATTTTAGGATTAGTTTTGGCTATAAAATCTAGGAAGAAAACATTATTGTTTGGTGGTATATTCATTGTAACAACAGCTGTTGTTTATGGATTACTAATTGTTATTTGGTATCAAGTCTTTTCTTTCTTTACTTCCTATATGAGATTAATGCAGATTTTAGTGGGATTACTAGGGATTGGTGGAGCTATCTATTTCTTTAAACAATTCTTAAAGTTTAGAAAGTATGGACCAACCTGTGAAATGTCTGCTGGTGATGGAATGGTAGCAAAGTTTTCTTCAAAGTTTAAAGACTCTTTGAGAAACTCAACTAACACATTATTGCTGTTAGCGAGTGTTTTAGTTTTTGCTGGAATATTAACGATTATAGAGTTTCCTTGTTCAGCGGTTATTCCAGTAGCTTTTGCTGGTATCTTAGCTGGAGCCAGTCTTTCTACTTTTCAATATTTACTCTACATATCAATCTTTATAGCCTTCTATATGTTGGACGAGATTGCTATTTTTTTAATAGCTTTCTTTACGATGAAGCTTTGGCTGGCTTCTAATAAAGCCTTAACTTGGATAACGCTAGTGGAAGCAATAGTTTTATTTGCTCTTGGTGTTTATTACTTATTTTGATTTATTAATTGCTATACTTGTAATTAACACGATTTCTTTTGTAGGGGCCTTGTTTTTTTATGAAAAAAGTTTAAAATATGGTAGAATTAGGTTATAAAAGTAAATTTAATAAATATGAAGATTTTAAAGAGAGTTTTTAAGAAAAAGATCATAATAGCAATTATAATAATTCTTGTAGTTGTCTTTATTGGTTATAAGATATTTGGTGGTAATGGTGGTCCTCAGTATGTATTGGAGCCAGTTTCTTATCAGACTGTAATTAGAGAGGTGTCAGAAACAGGAATGATTAAGGTCTCTGAGCAGACTGATCTCGGTTTTAAGAATTCAGGAAAGATGAATGAATTATATGTTAAGGTTGGCGATGAGGTTGTTGCTGGTCAAGAATTAGCTGGACTTGATATGACTCAACTATATATAGAGCTTTCTGAGGCTCAAGCTAATCTAGATGTCGCTAATGCTGATTACAATAAATTATTAGCTGGATCTTCTTCGCAAGAAATAAAGGTTGCTGAAACAGATCTTGTTAATGCTCAAGTATCGTTAGAGAACTATAAACAAACATTGGAAGATGTTAAGATTGATGCTCAAGAAGATTTAGTCCAAGCTTATCAGGATGCTTTAGATGAGCTAGGTGATGCTTATTTAGATATTTATAATACTTTTAATGTGGTAGATTATATAGAAAATACTTATTTTGCTAGTAGTGATCAAGAAGGCATTATAATTAGAGACAATAAAAGCATTATTCAGAGTGCTTTGAATAATACAAAAGCAAGCATTGATACTATTGGATCTTATTCTGATTATAATAAGATTGATTCGGCCCTCTTAATAACAAGAACAGCTCTTGCTCAAACGAAAAATGCTTTAGCTGAGATAAGAGCGGTGGCTGAATCTGGTTCATATAGTGTTACTAGTGCTGATAAAACGATTATAGATAATCAAAGAACATATATTAATACTGGTTATACTGAAATTCTCGCAACTCAACAATCAATATCAACAACTAGAATTACTGGAGAATCAAACACTAATACAGCAAAAGCTAATGTTTCTTCAGCTGAAATCGCTCTTCAGAAAAAGAAGGATGAACTTGATTTAAAGAAATCAGGACCTACTGAAGAAACAATTAATCTTTATCTAGCTAGAATTAAACAGGCTAAAGCACAAGTTGCTTTGACTAATAATAGGATTAGCGAAGCTACTCTAAGAAGTCCAGCTGACGGGCAGATCATAGGGATTAATAAAAGAAAAGGAGAAACAGTCCAACCAATGGATGTTGTTATAAAATTCTTACCAAGCGGTCCTTTTCAAGTGGAAGTAGATGTTTATGAAGAAGATATTGTTAATGTCCAAGTTAATAATTATGTTAGAGTAACCTTACCAGCTTTTCCTGATAATGTTTTTGATGGCAGAGTAATTTCTATTGATCCAGCTGAAAAGTTAGTCGATGGAGTTGTTTATTACGAAGTTAATATTAGTTTTGAAATTAATGGTCAAAATATCAAACCAGGGATGACAGCTGATGTTATTGTTGAAACCAATAAAAAAGATAATGTTTTAGCAATTCCCATAGAAGCGATAGAAAAGAAAAATGGAGTGAAAATGGTTAAGATGTATATAGGAAAACAAGTAGTCTATAAAAATGTGGAATTTGGTCTTGAAGGAGAAGACTATATTGAGATTCTTTCTGGACTAGAAGAAGGAGAAATGGTGATCACTGGTGAGAAAATATGACAGAAGAGATAATTAAAGTTGAAGATGCTTGGAAGACCTATAAACTAGGGGATGTTGATTTAACTGTTCTTAAGGGTGTTAGTCTTGTAATAAAGCAAGGTTCTTTTGTTGCTATCATGGGACCTTCTGGTTCTGGGAAGTCAACATTACTTCATATCGTTGGAGCTTTAGATTTACCTAGTAAAGGAAAGGCTTTTATCGATGGAAAAGATATTTCTAAGATGTCTGAAGATGAACTTTCTAAAGTTCGTGGACAAAAGATAGGTTTTGTTTTTCAACAGTTTAATTTATTACACAATCTTACTGCTATGGAAAATGTAACTCTCCCAATGGTTTTTCAGGGGATTAGTGATAAAGAGAGAAAAGAAAGAGCTAAGAAATTACTTACTTCTTTAGGTTTAGAAAAAAGATTAGATCATAAACCTAATGAGCTTTCTGGAGGAGAAAGACAAAGAATAGCTATTGCCAGAGCTTTAGCTAATGACCCTGATATTATAGTGGCTGATGAGCCAACTGGTAATCTAGATTCTGCTACTGGTAAAAAGATTATGGATATTTTGGTTAATCTTCATAAGAATGAAAAGAAAACAATTATTGTTGTTACTCATGATCCTAATATTGCTGACTATACTGAACAGACAATTAATATTAAAGATGGGTTAATCGTTAAAAATGGTAAACATTCAGAAGATAGTTTATGGGAATATTAAAAGAATATATAAAAATAGCTATAAGGAGTTTAAGCAGAAGTAAAGTTAGAAGTTGGCTGACAATGATTGGTGTTGTTATTGGTGTTTTCCTTATTATATCTTTACTCTCCTTAAGTGAAGGAATAAAGGGAGCGATGATGCAACAGCTTAACATGATGGGTAATGATTTGATTATTGTTATGCCAGGGGATGTGACTAGTATGGCAACAATGATGGCTGGTGGATTGGAATTAACAGAAGATGATATGAAAGCAATCAAAAAAGCTGATGGAGTAGAAACTATCGTTCCTATGAACTACAAAGGGGAAGCAGTTAGACACGAAGGTGTTGTTAAGACTATTTTAATTAATGGAGTTTCCCTAGAGGATGGTTTAGACGTTTTAAAAAGTGACTTTGGTTGGAGTGTTAAAGAAGGTCGTTGGCCTAACTCTAATAGAAACGAGCTTGTTGTTGGCAGTGCTATCCAAACAGATGTTTTTCCTGGATTGAAAGTTAATGACGAAGTTAGTATTAATGGTAAGAAGTTTATTATAACAGGGATACTTAATTCCGTTGGAAACAAACAAGATGATTCAACAATGACAGTTGATTTAAGCGTATTCGGTGATATTACAGGAGAAAGAAAAGGAGCCAAAAGGGTTTTGGCTAAAATTGAATCAGGTTATTTAATTGATAATGTTGTTGAGAACATTAAAAAAGAATTAACTGAAACTAGAAAAAGAGTGAGAGGTTCTGATTCTCCTTCTTTTTCAGTTTTAAGTTCAGAGAAAGTAGCTGGGATAGTTAATGATATAATGAATATGATTCAATTAGCTATTTTTGGCTTTGCTTCAATCGCTATTTTAGTAGGAGCTATTGGGATTATGAATACAATGTATACTTCTGTCCATGAAAGAATTAAAGAGATAGGAATTATGAAGGCAGTTGGAGCTAAAAGAAATACAATTACTTTAATCTTTTTGATAGAATCAGGTTTTTTCGGACTGTTTGGCGGTATGGGTGGTATAATCTTGGGACTGGGCATGGCTAAAGGAGCTGAGTTTGCTATCAAAACAACAGGTGCTTTTTATCTCAAAGCTTCAATGAGTCCTTGGTTGATTATCTTTGGTTTAGCTTTTTCATTCCTTATTGGCTGTATTGCTGGTTATCTACCAGCTAGAGGTGCTGCTAAATTAAGACCAGTTGATGCTTTAAGATACGAATAAAATGAAGAAGATATATTTAGATTATGCCGCAACAAGTCCTGTTGATCCAAGCGTGGTTAAAGCCATGCTCCCTTATCTTACCGATAAGTTTGGTAATACCATGTCTCTTCATTCTTTTGGTCAAGAAGCTAAAATAGCTTTAGAAAAGAGCAGAGAGGTAGTTGCTAATTTAATTGGAGCTAAACCTAATGAAATAATCTTTACTGGATCAGCTACAGAAAGTAATAATATGGTTTTAAAAGGCCTGCCTGTCGGTAGGCAAGGAATAAAAGGAAATCCCGCCCATTTGGCGGGCAGGCATATTATTATTTCCTCTATTGAGCATCCTTGTATAATAGAAACAGCTGAATGGTTAGAAAAGAAAGGAGTCAAGGTCACTAGAATTCCTGTTGATAAGAAAGGTTTAATTAATCCTTTAGATATTGAGAAAGCAATCACTAAAGACACAACTTTAGTTTCTATTATTCATGGGTCTAATGAAATAGGGACTATTCAACCGATTGAAGAGATTGGTAAGATTTGTAAAAAACATAATGTCTATTTTCATACTGACGCTGTTCAAACTTTTGGGAAAGTTCCTATTGATATAGCCAACATTGATTTGTTAACTGCTAGTTCTCATAAGATATGTGGACCGAAAGGAGTAGCTTGTTTGTTTATCAAAGAAGGTGTTGGTATAGAGCCTCTTTTACATGGAGGTGGACAAGAAAATGGTTTACGTTCTTCAACGGTTAATGTTGCTGGTGTAGTTGGTTTTGCTAAGGCTTGTCAACTTTGTGCTGAAGAAAGGGAGAAAGAGGGTTTAAGATTAACTAAATTAAGAGATAAGATAATAAAGAATGTTTTAAAGATAGACAAGGCTTATTTAACAGGACATAATAAGAAAAGATTGCCTAATAATGCTAGTTTTATCTTTTCTTTTATTGAAGGAGAGTCATTGGCTATTCAACTTGATTTGAATGGAATAGCTGTTTCTACTGGTTCTGCTTGTTCTTCAATGAAATTAGAACCAAATCATGTTCTTTTAGCAACAGGATTAAAACCAGCAGAAGCTCATGGTAGTTTGAGAGTATCTTTAGGAAGATGGACGACAGAAGAAGATATAGATCAGTTAATTAAGATATTACCAGGTATTGTTAATAAGCTAAGAGAGATATCACCATATGGAAAGTAATACTTATAGTTCAGGGGTTATAAGACATTTTCAGCATCCTCACAATTACGGGAAGATAAATAATGCTGATGGAATTGGTATAGTTGGTAATGTTGTTTGTGGAGATGAAATGCGTTTATATATTAAAGTTGAAGATGATATTATCAAAGATGTTAAGTTTGAAACTTTTGGTTGTGTAGCTGCTATTTCTACTAGTAGCGTAGTAACTGATTTGGCTAAAGGAAAGAGAATAAAAGATGCTTTAAAAATAACCAACAGTAAAATATTAAAAGAACTAGGAGGTCTACCTCTCATTAAAATACACTGTTCTCTCCTTGCTGTCGATGCTTTATACGAAGCTATTTATGATTATTTATCTAAGAATAAGAAAAAGATACCAGAGAAAGTTCAGAAGAAACACAATCAACTAAAACGTGCTTAAGAATTTAGAAAGTAAATTCCGCGAACTGTTCTCGGAATGATTTAAAATGTGCTTAACCATGTTAAGCACATTTTTTTATTTATTTTTAATAATATAATTTATTATTTCACAAGGATTGATTTTGAACTGGAGCATTGCAGCAGAAGATCGTCCTCTATCACCTCCTTTTCTTTGAATTCCTATCTTACCTATTTTTAAACTGCCTTGACTAGTTATAAAAATTTTACCATTTCCATAAAAATTCATCACAAATGATATTGGAAGAAGTGTCCACATGTTTATGTCTTTTTGATATATCAGCATCCATGTTGCAGGAAAATTATCTCGTCCCCTAAATAAATCATTAACTATTAGTATTTTATTCTTTTTCAAAAAGATTATTATTTCTTTTTGTTCTTTCTTGCTTAATTCATTAAGAAATATTCTTCTATTATCTTTCGGACTTGGTTTTGGGGACTTAATTTCTCCAGTAAACATTTTTAAATTATCAGAGATATTTTTAGGTATATTCCATAATTCAGTATATTTATCAACCCATCTTTTATCAATTTGATTAAATCCTTGAGAATTGCTAACTAACTTTATAGATATATTTTCTATACCAATCCCTTGTTTTAAATATATTTTAATTTCCACCTGAACATCGGTTTTATGGGAACCTGTTATTTGAGTTGCTTTTACTTTCTCTATTTTATCAAGATTATATCCCATTATTTTTAACCATTTTTGGGCATCCGAATCTTCTTTCCAATTATTGAATTTTATAACAACATCTTTTTCATTCTTGAAACCTCTCTTGGCAGTTGATGACCCTCTTTTTATTAGTTTTTTTAAATTTTCCCTATTCATATTTTTTTAATTATCACAGGATAAGTTTTAATTATTTCTTTAAATATATTTTTTATAACTGGCACAGAGACGCTATTTCCAAATTGCTTATATGATATATTTGATTTTTCATGTAATTCGAAATCTTCAGGAAAGCCTTGCATTCTAGCACACTCTTTAGGTGTTAATTTTCTTATTTTTTTGTTTATCAAATAGGCACCAGTTTTACTGGCTGCACCGCCCCCATAAGCTGACAATGTGATGCCTGTTGCAAAAATAGAATATATTCTCTCACCTTGCCCGCCATTATTTATTTGTCCAATTTGAAAGGGGCGTTTAGGATCTATAATATCTTTTTCTTCCTTAATTATCTTTATATCGGGCCTGTTAATATAAACATTTTTGATGGAAGGTTCTTTTTCTAAAATGTCTTTTACAGTGATTATTTTATTCGATATTTTGGGAAAGGTAAATTTCTTTATATTTAAGTCTTTTCTAAATCCTATTATATATACTCTTTCACGCGCTTGAGGTATTTCGTAATCGCTTGATTTCAAGATACTTGAAAAATGATTATATCCCAATTCGTCTAAGCTATCTTCAATCACTTTCATTGTTTTTCCCTTATTATGAGTTGTTAGATTTTTGACATTTTCTAAAAATAAAATTTCAGGCTTAATATGTTTTACTATTCGTGCTATGTCAAAAAAAAGTGTTCCTCGGGTGTCTTTAAAGCCCAATCTTTTTCCGGATATGCTAAATGCTTGGCAGGGAAATCCAGCACACAAAACACTATGATCAGGTATTGTTTTTTCATTTATTTTAGTTATATCTCCATCAGGGATATCTTTAAAATTTTTTAGATAAGTATTTTGAGAATCTTTATCCCATTCAGAAGAAAAAACACATTTTCCTCCGAAACTTTCCAATGCCACTCTGAAACCACCTATCCCTGCGAATAAATCTATAAAAGTAAAATTATTTTTATTTAATTTCCAGCTTTTCCTCTTCTCTTTTTCTTTAAATAAATTCAAAGTAAACATTACTTTCATTGTACTTTACAATAGTTTGCAAGACAAGCAGGTGGTTTTTTCTCCTGAAACAGTTTTTAAAAAAGTTGACACAATAATATATTTGTGATATATTAATAGCATTGACAACTTTTTAAACACTTTTAAGGAGCAAGGACGATGAAAAGGATTTTAGTGGTGTCAATGCTGTTTGCTTCAACATTGTTTGGAGCAAGGGAACGGAATCAAAAGAGTATCTCTGTTTTTATCAAGACAATTCCATTTGTGAAAACAGAGATTAACGACAAAGGTTCTCTTGAGATTGAGAATAACAGAGATGTTACTCTTTCAATCTCAAAAGAGAATTCAACTCTTTCCGAAGAGGTTCACGTTAAGGGGAGTGAATTCCCTACTAATATGACTGAGGTGAAACTTCGGAAGATTATTGAGAGAACGCATGGTGTAGCAGGAGACATTATTGTCATTACTGTTATGCCAGCATATATGCCTTAAATTGAATAGAGGCAAAGGGGCTACACTTGTAGCTCCTTTTTTTGTTGAGTTGACAGCATTTGCCTCAGTGTTAATCTGAAATTAGAAGCATTAACAATTTTATAACTGTTTTTTTAAGGAGTAGTAAGATGAAAGGAAAATGTCTTATCGTAATCATTGTTTTATTTACTTTATCTATTGGAGCTGATGCTAATCGGATTCATCATTGGGACGGAAGATCGGCTTCTTGCGCGGTTGATGTTCAACTTAGAGTCGGTCAACACGCATGGATAGTTCCTTGGAAGGAGAAGATTCAATTAGATTGTCCTTTTGACGGAAAGAAGATTAGCTACAATGGCCCGCTAGCTCGAGCTTGGGCAAACTTCCCAGCTCTTATCTTTGCTGAGATCCAAAAGTATGAAGGGTCAAAAGACATAGATTGGTCTTTGCTGGTTGGCTTTGATGAGAAAAGCTGTAACAGCAAGAACTTAATCTTAGATCCTTGTCGAGAGGCAAAGATTTACGGCAATCTTAAGGGTATAGTCAATCCCAGGGAAATTCTGGAAGCAGGAGATTATAGCGATCAAATAGTGATAGTTATAACTATCTGCGGTCGTGTTTAACCCAATCAACAAGAAAAGTAAGGAGTTGGAAACAACTCCTTTTTAATTCCCGACTATTGACAGTCTTTCTTATATATATTACTATGCTATTACGATTAAGTTCCTTGAAAACTATTCTTACTGAATTGTTCAGTGAGGTTTATATATAAAACGATGGAAAAGAAAGGAGAAGGATGTGAAAAGTTAGTTATTGAACTTTTTTTGTTTTAACTATTTTTTACGAAAGGAGTAGTTAGTATGAGAAAAATCACTTTTCTCGCAATTGTGGTGTTGTTGTTTGCCTGCGTTAGTGTTAACGCGGGAACGTTGAATGCCGGAGTCCACTTGGGGGCGCTTCATTTAGCAGGAGGTGCTCCTGATGGAAATCCAATAACGGCCCAGCTGAAATATGGTATGGCCATTGATAGTAAAGTAGGAATTGGGAATCGTTATAGGCCAGTATATAATACTTATCATAACGATGTTTACAATTCCTATTCGACTACTTATGCGACCTCGTATGATACTTATCGTTACGAAGCCGGCTCAACGAGCACTTGGGTTAGCGTCAACGCAGACGTAACAGGAAACCTTAGTGTGACGACTAATTCTTGGGGAAATCCAATCCCCTAAAGGAGGTAAATAATGAGAAGAACATTACGCATTTTTCTTTCATTAGCTCTTTTGGCGGGAACAGGATGTTCTTCAAAAAAGAGTAAGGATCATTACCAAGCGTCAAGGGAGCGTCCTTTGTTAAGCTTGGTGAAACCTTTGACTCAAATGGATTTGAATAACATCCCCAAAGCGATGTACGCCATCAGGGTAATAAACAAGGATGGCAAAGAAGGGATTTTTAAATTTGAGGTTCCCTTCAATGTTGCTATCGGGGGTGATATAGGGAATAGGACAGGTGCCTATGAAAACGCAAGCGTAGGACAAGTTACATATACGTCAGCCCTAGGCTCAGATACACCGAAGTATTATGAATCTAGTGTCGCCAGGGCTGGGTATGTGCTTATAAACCGGAATCCCGTAGTTGGAGAAGATATAAGGAAATATCTTATGGAGGTTTCAGGTCATCCAGCAATTCCGGGAACCAATATTCTTGCTAACTTGACTCCTTTTGACCCAAATTCGGTTAAGAGAAATGTTAATAACCGTTTGGCCTTAGCAGAGATCTGGGTCACTGGAAGTGTCATGGAAATTACTCAAGCTGAGGCAAGTCGTGCCGCCGGTATCAATTTTGCTGGAATTGGCGCTTCGGGGAAAGAGGTTAGCAGTTCCATAACTGCTAGTTTTAATCTTGTAGACCCCCATAGCAGGGAACAGCTTATTACAAAAGTTGGTTACGACGTTGTAACAGCTCGGCAGAAAGGGGTTGAAGGTTTCAGAATTGTTTCATGGTTTGGACTGGAAGAGTTTGCCAATATTGAGATTGCCTCTGCAAAGGATTTGATTAAAGAAAGAGCTCAAACAGAGGTAGTTGATTATATTTGTGCTCAATCTTTCACTTCCTTGGTAGAGGAAAAACCAGAATTCTTGGTTGATCGTCTTCTCTACCGTTGCGGAAAAATTCATCATGACGGGATAGTTTTTGCTGAAAGCCAAGGTTACCAAGTCGTGCTGGATGATCGTAAAAGTCCATTTGTCTTCCCGTTGTTCTCGGATGAACAGAAAGAGAAATTGGGGAAAACTACTAAGGGAATAGAAGTTTTAAGAATGATCAACATTGTTTCAGGAGAAACGACGTTGTAACAGACAAAAGCAATTCTTGCTACTGGGCCTATGGAAGTACAAGGCTAGAAAGGAGGAGTAATCTCTTTTATATGTGAATGAAAAGAAGTAATTAATAAGAGTAAAAAGTAAAGAAACGAAGAAAGAAACGAAACGAAAAAAAGGAGTAAAAACATGAATAAGAAGATTTTTGTGGTAGTAGTAGCTATACTGTTTATAGCGATGCCAGCAATGGCAGACCTGCCTCCGTATCAGGGAGTTCTCAATAGTAGTACTGTCGTGAATTGGAACGGAGCGAATGTTAATGTGTTCGGTAATACCGATTTCGCTGGCGCCGGCACGGCTGCATTTTCAACGGTCGGAGATCTTGCGCAAGGTTCCTATACGGCCAATTCCTATACGGCTTATGAGCTTGGAATGACTGTCGATATGCTTGGAACACAACTGCAGGCCACGGTCGTACAGGGTGCTACTGGCTTTGGCGCGATTGACTATATGCAGACTCGGACCGGACCTACATCCGTATGGTATGGTGCTGACGGCACACCTGGTCAGATTTCAACAAGCTGTATTCAGGTTGCTGGCGGTGTTGGTGAAATGGCCATGACGACCATGACAAACGGGAACGGCACTATGACAGAGAACAACTATGGTGGAGTAAAGACCACTCTAGGCGGAGCTTATCAGGCGAACCTTGCTGTAGACGCTACGAGTTTCGTTATGGATAGAAAGATCCAATCTTCCGATGGTGCATATGTTCAAACCAATGCTGTTGGAAGTGGCCAGGCCTATTTGGAAGCTCTTTCCAGTAGCATGTCCCCGACTGCAGCGACGATTGACGACTATTATAGTGGTTTTCATGCTGCTGCGGTAGGATCGGGAACTTTCACTCTCGTTGGGAGTGGCGATAACAAGGTTAACAAGGTCCTTGGGTTCTCAACAAGTGGCACTACTATCTGGTCACCTATCGATGGCTCAGACGCTGGTGGGATATTCAATAACGGCGATGGTATCACTCCGGGTAGCGCGTTTCTGGGCATACAAGGCGGATGGGGTGGTGGAGTTGGCTTCGATATCAGTGGTACTGGGATGACAGCCAACTAAGTTCTCAAAACTGGTTCTCAAGAGTTAATTCTCAAAGGGGTAGTGTTAATAAAACACTACCCCTATTTTATTTGTCTTCCTTGTTTTTTTGTCCTAGGATAAAAATTGTTGTGGAAAAGGTGTTCAAAAAATTTCCTTGACTAATATCTTTATTTGTAATAGCATTAAAAATGTCAAAAGATAATATTTAATATCTATCTAATGCAAAATTTATTTATAAAAGCTCGGGTTTTAGTATATAAGATACATACTTTTTATATATTAAAACACGGGCTCTTTTTATTTGGAGTAAACCCTTCACCTTAATTAAGGTGAAGGGTAAAGGTCGACCGGGAATGAATTAATTTAATTTAAAACAAATATGAAAAAAATAATAATTAGTTTAGCCGTTATTGGCGTAGTATCAGCTGTCGTCATCGGTGGAACAATCGCTTACTTTAGCGATACGGAAACTTCAAGTGGTAATACTTTTACCGCTGGTACTATTGATATTGCTATTGATAACGAAAATCCTTGGACAAGTCATTATGATATCGGTGATTTAAAACCAGGAGAAACAGGTTATATTAACTTTGATATAACAAACGAAGGAACAAATCCAGTTAATATTTCTAAAACATTAACAAATATTGAAGGAACTGGTGGAACAAAGATAGGTTATACTTGCAATAATGTAAGTGTTTCCTCGGAGCCAGAATTTTTGGCAGAAAGCGGAATAATTAGTTCTGAAGGAGTATGTAGTGATAGCGGATGGAAAGCAATAGACGATGTTGAAACTCAAATTATCTATGATTTGAGCGTAAAAGTCTATGCAGACAGTGGGACAACAAATCCTATTTGGTGGCAAACAATTTACACTGATACTGATGGAAAAAGCATCGCGGATGTTTATGGATCAAGTGGTGGACAATATGTAACTCTTGGAATGATTCCAGTTGGTGGGCATATGGAAGTAACTCAAAGTTATCACTTTAAGGAAACTGCTGAAA
>Ga0265594_1001707_pt1 | contig 16716 bp, 14 predicted proteins | sample saktaG_11_FD_190147 | JGI IMG/M metagenome (GOLD analysis project Ga0265594, IMG submission 190147) | Saline water microbial communities from Sakinaw Lake, British Columbia, Canada - sak_2011_5_24_80m | ecosystem: Environmental > Aquatic > Non-marine Saline and Alkaline > Saline ... | reverse complement strand
CCACACCCCCCCAACTGACACCCCTCGCCGCATCCCTCCCCACCGCATCCCGCAGATGAAGCCCCCTCACATCCAAACGAGACATACTGAACAAAACCTTCCGTTCTAACAGTTTTCTTGAAGGTTTAACCTTCTCAGGTGGCTTCGGTTGTTTTATTCTCATAAGATGCTGGGCGCCTATGTTGCCTCCTGCGATTAAAGGAACTATAAGGTGGAGAGTAGGGATTGAAAACTTGTGTTTTGAAGGCAGCTCCTTTGGAGTGAATGTGACCGTACGGTGTGCAAGTGGCCTAATTCGAGAAATAGCGAATGTTGCCACAAATCCCAGAACACCCATAACGATATACGGAATAGAATAACCTTGCGATGGAGGCATAAATGGAGGGGCAAGGTATAGTTTTCCGAGATAGATCGAATTATTAAGCCATAAGGGCAGTGAGGAAAAAAATTCTGTAAAATGCTGTAAAGCCCAACCTTGGTTAGTTAGCAACAACCCTACAGTACTCCAGCTGGCTTGAGCCGTATACCTCACCCCTAATAGGGTAACGATGTCGCCGACTGATAGAAAGTAGATTAATAATAATGTGTTCCAAAAAATGAAAACAGATAGTAAAACAGCCCCTTTCCAAGCTTTCATTCGGTCGAAAAAAGCTGCAATGCCAAAGGCAACCAACGGAAGACCTGTAACGAAATGTCGTAGGCCAAAACTATAATTGCCGAACCACCCAGCCCAACAGCACAAGAAATATAACCCCGCTACCAAGCCGAAAAGGATGGCAATACATGAGTGCCGATCTTTTTTGGCGAAAAACCATAAGCCTAAGATCCCTATGAAGAAAGCTGGTGTCCAGAAAAGGAATCCATGAAGAGGCGAGAACAATACAGAAAGTACATGAGGAGCGAAGAAGTTGAAGAGAACTTGTCCAGGAAGAGCCAACTCGGTTTGAGGTATGATCAGGTACGACCCAAATGTGACCTGCCAAACAATCATTTGGACAGAGAAGATAAGGAGGAAACCTATGGCGAATGGAAAAAGTTTAACTAAATACTTTCGTAGATTATTCAGCTCCGTTTCGATGGCATGAATATTGTCGGCAGCTAGGTTATGTTCGATCCTAGTCTTATACCCTAAAAATCCGTAATAAAGACCAACCATTGGAATCAAAATGTATAAAACGTCCTGCCAACGAGTTATCGTCATCAGCCCTGCAACTGCACCCAAGGAAAACCATTGAAAGACTGACCTGTCAACTTTAGTTCGATGCCAGATCCATAGGAACAATGCCATGGTAAAGAAGGCTATGCCATGAGAGTACCCAGTTAGGGTGAAACCATAGAATATCAAAGGTGAAGCCAATAATAGTGCAAATACAGCAAACATGCAGGGAACTCGAGAATAGTAATCCCTCAGCAATTTGTAGAGAAGCGTAATCCCAATCAAAACATAGAATGAGGTCCCCAGCATAACAAACTGGTAATAGAAAATGGAATAGCCATCAGATGGAAGGGGGATCTCACTGAATATGTTAAATAGCAGAGTGGCAACATGCCCGAGCATAAAGAAGGGTGACCACATTACCGCAGAGCCTACAGCGTAAGGATTGAAAAGATAGCCATTAGAAGTAAGACCGAAGATGTCAACCATCCATCTTCCTGCAATATTATCGGCTGCGAAAAAAGTGTTCAAAGTGCCCGCGAGGGCGGAGGGAAGATATGAGTAATAATAAGTTTCATCAACTGCTACAAAGAATCTCATTAAAAAGAAGGAGAGCAGAAAACATACAGCAAAAATTAAGGCAAAATCAAAATAAGATTCAGACCTAGTTGTCTTATCTCTCATCTAGAACTTACCTAATATCAAGAAGGGAATAGCTTTTATTAAAAATAATCTTATGTCGACCCGCAGATGTAAGTGGACTTCTTTCTAAGTTCTTAGCAGGCCTTTTCAAGTTCAGCTTGACAAACTTTCAGGTCTGCCTCAAGTTTCCCGTTGAGGTTTCGTAGACTCCTCATTTCACCGCTTAAAACGTTTAGCCGTTCTTCTAGCTTCTTGTTTGCTTCCCAAACCTGTTTCAACTTTTCCCCATCATTCACCCCTATCAACTCCCATCAATGAAGGCAGACTCTTCACTCTCAGGCCGCGACATGGATCCAGCATCCTTAAAGCCCACGGTTTCGAGGTCAAAGACGAGGAGATCGGACGGCAGAAGCCTTCCAAGAAGTGTGGGCGATACCATGCCGAGAACTCCCCGCTAGTACAGTTCTGCCACCGCTGTGGGCTAGCATTAGACATGAAGGATGCCTTGGAATTGGATCGAAAGGCAGCAGCTCAGGTTGAGGGTCTGGACTCATTGAAGGGAGAAATAGCTACGCTGAAAGAGGAGCTGACCCGGCAGAAGGCCTTCAAGAAGTACGTCCAAGAAAGGCTGGGAACTCACGTTGACCGAGATTAAACTCGCAAAAGTAGGGTATGCTATAAAATGAAGGTTATCCTTGTAAACCCGGGGAAATTCAAGTTCCCTTACCCACCGCTATGTCTCACCTACTTAGCCTCCTACATCAGAAAGTTCGGAGAAAATAGGCATCAAACAGTCATAGCCGATGAGAACACCGGTCAAAACATTATTAAAATGATCATTGAAAATCAGCCAGATGTTATAGGCATCACAGCGACAACCGCCCAAATAACGAGGGCTCATGAGATCGCAGCTACGATTAAGAAGAGGATGCCTGCCCCGCCCATTGTGCTGGGAGGGGCACATGTCACCTTGGAGCCTGCCAGAACGCTTTCTTGGGGCAACAACTTCGATGTAGCTGTCTTAGGTGAGGGGGAGGAGACCTTCCTGGAGCTGCTGGATCAGCTGGAGGGAGGCGGGGAAGCGAATTCGCTGGACTCCGTTGAAGGCGTGGCATATAGGGTTGGAGAGAAAATAGTGTGCACGCCTGAGCGGCCGTTTCTGGAGGACATCGACCTTGTTCCCTACCCCGCGCGCGACCTCTTAAATATGGATTTCTACCTGAGACCAACGGTCATGGTGAGAGGCTTCATTGAGAAGGGTACAGTAATGATTACCTCAAGGGGCTGCCCCTATAACTGTGTTTTCTGTGCAAGCCCTAAGCTTTGCAGAAGGAGAATACGTTTCCACTCGGCCCGATATGTGGCGGGGGAGATGGAAAATCTCGTTGGGAAATATCAGCCTAAAGTGATCTTCTTCATGGACGACCTTTTCATCGCCGATAAACCGCGAATTAAGGAACTATGCAGGTTGTTGCTGAAAATCCCGGAGCGACCTAAGTGGGTTGCAGAGGCACGGGCAAACCTCATCCGGGAGGAGGATCTCGACTTGTTGGAGATGATGCGGGAGGCTGGGTGTGTACAGTTAGAGTTCGGTTTTGAAAGCGGCTCGGAACGGGTTTTATCCTTCCTGAAGGACTCGGTCACAGTGGCGCAGAATCAGGAGGCTATCAACATCACGAAGAAGGCGGGGCTACGGATATTTGGAAACTTCATGTTAGGTACACCCTACGAAACCCGTGAGGAGATGCTTCAAACCCAACAGTTCATCCTCAACAACTTCGATAAAATAGATTACTACAATGTTTATCACACCTCCCCATACCCCGGAACCAAATTGTGGGAAATGTTCAAACTTGATAACTCTTTAACGACTGAAAACCCGTGGGAAGACTTCACCCTGACCGTTGCCTATAAAACCAATTTCCTACTTAGAAAAGATAATCCATTTAACAAAAATGTGGACAGGGAAGCTGCTGACGAAGTTGAATCTTATCTGAACTATATAGCTGGTCAGAAAGTAGACCTTAGATACAAAATATCTTGGTCATCCATAAAGATGCATCAGGCGCCTTTGCTAACAGTGAAGCAGTGGATAAAATACCTTAAACAAAGTATAGTTGCCAAGATTCACACCGATACATTGTAGCTATTTTTCAGCTACCCTAAAACTACAATACTACAATACTGCAAATCAGCCCGACCCGTCGATGTAGGTAGACTCCTCGCCTTCAGGCAGAACCTCGATCTTCACCCGGGCCTTATTCACCGCTCCATCCCCTGTGAGGTCTCGGCTCAACGTGGATAGGGGCAGCTTGATTCCCCACCCTAAACGGTGCTCAAGACCATACTTTCGGCTGTAGGTGATGCTACCCTTTGTCTGCCCTCGGATTCCCTTCGGGTAGCCGTAGACCGTGGCAGATGAATAAGCACCATTCATCTTCTGACCGTTCAATAAGTAGACATTCGCATCTTCAACGTAAGGTAGCGAACCCCCATCCGTCCAGCCGACGGCATGGTCGACATATTTCTCGGTGGTGGGGTCATAGAAGCTGAGCTGGCTGGCATTTGCGAATAGGTAAACTATGTCGGTGTGGGTGTGATGAACCGCCCCGCCATTTCCGCTTGAATGGTAGATGCCGAAGAAGCCCTCATCCAAGTAGGTGTTATCTATCACGTCAAAGAAGAGTTCCCAATCAGTCCACCCACCGTTAACATCAGGCTTATCATGTCCCGCCTTCTTAGCTTCACGTCCATAACAGAGAATATGGTTCCCTCGATGTATAACCAATGTGGCATACCATTTTTCGTTCACACCCGTTTCGTTCTTTTCAGCCAGTATGTTACCATACATATCCCCATCAAAATATGACAAGGCTGATTTTGTGTTATACCACCCAAACCGCTCAAACTGATACCAACAGAAACCATAGACTCCAGTTTGAGCCCGCCACACTATTCCGCCATTCGGGGCGTTGCTGTCGCTTGCACCATACCATTCGTGATAACCTATCAGGTCCTTGGCGGCAGCGAACTTATGCCAAATATAGGTCAATTCGGCATGGGAGGCGTGAAGCTCTTTATTACCGTCAACCAGTTCGATGCCTCTTCCTCCGCCACAGACTGTGGCATGCCAGTTCTGCCAAAAGCTGTCAGGCCCGACCCCATAACCGACATCATAGTCTTCCCAGTCCTCATAGACACATCGTTTGTATCCTCGGATGGTTAGGTCATCCCAATGAACATGAGCTTGAACTGTGAAGAGTTCAATTTCTCCAGAAGTCCATGATATTGGTGCTGTTGCATCAAATTCACGGTAATTTATTCGGAGCAAGGGGGCTTCACTGGCTTTGGAAGCGTAAATTGTGAAATCGTGATATCCATCTTTATCCACCTTCACAACTATCTCAACATTATGCCACTCATCGCTTCCGAAAGGATAATCTGCTGAAGTGCCCCATCCTCCGTAAGCAACACCATTATCGTATCGTTGAATTGTGACCTTTCCACCTAGATAGGGTGGAGCAAAAATCACTTGATAGCCGGTGTTTGTTGCGTGATCCCAGAGAAATTTTATCCCGAAAGCAGTGTTGGCGTTAACACTCCACATCTTTATTTTAGTTTTGATGACTATTTTGCCCCAGTCCGAGTCGGTGATGTAGCTTCGGAATGGCCCGTAATTTGTATCGCTCTGGCAGTAGACGCTTCCGCCCTCGTTGTGTGCCTGTCCATCCTGCTGAACTGTCCATGTTCCCGATATCTCGGTAAAGTAGGGGTCAGGTTCAACAGGGAAGAGGTCTTCAAAAATTAACGGATTTACGCCAGAAGGATTATCAGTTTGATTAAGGTAGGAACGGAGGAAGTCGGGGACTTGAGTCTCAACCTTCACCAACGGCGCAGTGTCAGCTAGGATGCGGTCAACCCAAAATCTGTCGCCCTTCTCACAATCTGAACCCATGCGAATTTGAATGGCACCTACAATTGATAGGTCAAAACCTTCAGGGCTTTGATAATCATACTTGTTAAGAATTATGACAAAGCGGGGGTTGAACTTACCGATGGGGAAGGTGCGATACCACCGCCGAATGTGACCATTGTAATCTGTAAGTTGAACGTAGCCATCCGTCCTCAAATCGCTAACGGTCACAAAAAGACATAGTAAATCTTTTCCGGAAAGGTCCGTGCTTTCTCCGATTTGATAATCCAAAATAAGCTCTCCGGGACCAACGGCAGTCATAGTGCCTCGAATTGAAGCTGAACCTCGGATATAGAAATCTTCATCCTTGGTCACGGTTCCAGCTGCATATAATACACTCCAACTTGTCGTTGCCTCACAGTCATTTAGGACGAGGGGGGCATTCTCTTCAAGGTCATTGATGACATATTTCTCAAGGGTAAATCGTTTAGATGGGCGATCCCAGCTCCACCCGTATCTGCCCCATAGTGGACTGAAAATATCCTTCCGCCACGCCACATTATCTAGGTCTCCGAGGTAAGCCTTCTCCCCGCTGTTGATGATGCTGCGGCCCCAGGCGGGAACCTCGGTGAACTCCAGAGTGTACCTGATGACGGTTTCTCCGCCCAAGTAAGGCTTCGGAAAATCTGTTATCTTACAGAAGGCGAAGCCAGCGGGTAGAAAGTCGGCTTCCACCCACACCAACTTCTGAGCGGTGTAGAGGTTGCGGAGCTTCTGAGCAACTGTGGCCTTATCGCTGCTGTCCAAGTAGCCTTCAAGAACATAGAGGGTCTCACTAGGTCCCTTGCCGGGGACCAGAACCTCGCCACCAACAATCTCCTCCCTGCCAAACCTCACGATGGGATGTTCAGTCAACTTGGTGACATTGCCCTTGTCAAGAAGGTCTATGTCGTCAAGCTTTATGGTTACCAGTTTTCAACACCTCAAGTTGCTTCTCCAATTCGCCAATCCTAAATTCCTGAAGTTTCAAACGGATATCCAATTTCTGAGTTTCAGAGGCCTCCGCCCACTCCAATCGTGCAGCGATCTTAGGGCAGCTTAGTAGACGTTCAGCCACCTTATCGGGGACCTCAAGGGGGATGTGGGGTTTGAATTTGACTGTCTCGCGGCGAAGCTCATGGCAATCTTTACCCCTGACCAGAATGGAGAATTCCGCCTCATCCTCTTTGAGCTGCAGCCTCACTTCAACCATCGAATAATTTTATCACTCTTCAAAATTTTGTCGGACAGCTCTACAAGTCGGTTGCGAAGGGTTATCTCAAAGAGTTCCTGAGAACCGTTAACAGTGATGTGGATCTCAGCGATACGCTCTGAGACATCAATACCCTTCACCTCATCAATGAGGTGGATCTTATCACTGGGCATGGCAAGGTTGCCAGAGCTGTCTGCGAGAAGTTCATTGGTTGTGAACCCGGCAAGTTCATAAGGGTTTTTTCTGAGGGCTATAATGTTCAGCAGAAGGGTTCGAAGAGTATCCTCATTCACAGTATCTAAGTCAGTTACAGGTTCCTCATATTTCCCATAGGTGGCTTGAGAGGCAGCGTCCTCTTCCACAGCTTCAATCCTGCTACCGCCAACTTCAGGTCCAATACCTTTCACGTAATTGGTGAAGGGCATCAGCTTCCGACTGCGATGAACATTATAGCAGTTCTCCCCCGCCTTGTAAATTATGCTGCCGCTCTTATCGCTGCCTCGATTCACTCTGAAATAATATTTCTCATCAGGTTCAACCCAGAGGATGCAGCCTAAATCGTTGGCCAGCCTTAAAGTTTCAGAACATTTCTTATCATAGTCGGTCTTGAAGCTGGTTTTAGTGCCTAGGTAGCTGAACCACCAATCGTTGAGCTCCACGCTTACGAGGCCGTAGCCTCCGTTGTTGAGGTTGCCTCGAGCCTTGAGAGTGGGATGTGCAGTTTTATCGATGTCAGTGATAGCGTATTCAACGTTGACTGCTAACCCGCTTTTCAACACCGCCTCAGTGGAGCCGTCGAGGATGTCGCAGGTCATGGTCTTACCGTTCAGGGTGACGTTTGCCTTGAATTTCAGCCAGCCCTGAACCCCGGTGCCTATGGCCACAGACTTCTCGGTTCCCTGAGAATAGTAGCCCCAATAGTAGACCTTGAAGGCTGCATCATAATTTCTTGCGATGCAGGATAGGTCATAGCCCTGTCCGTTGGCATATTGATCATCGGTGATATTCCAACCCATGCCCATTGAGTCTACATAATCCCACACCGAGAACCAGTAGGTTGTGCCTTGAACTAAATCCACGTTATCCGTGAGCACCACATAGGCAACTTCATCAGGAGTCATGCTTCGACAGGAGCCAGAGGCAACCACTGTTCCGTTGCAGGAATCCTTGGTTAGCTTCCACTGAATGTTAGAGTTCCCACTTGGTCCAGCGTGAAGATTGCATTCTATCTTATGTTTGGCGGTGTGTTGACAGAGAAAGGATTGCCAGCAGCCGTTGCAGGCGTAATCCCATCCATCATCACCGAGTTGAAAGGCATACATGATCCAGACTTTATCGGTGGTGACATAGGCGGCAACCCCGGAGCCGTTGACCATCGTGTGAGTGTGAGAGTTGGGGTTAAAGTCGGTGTCAGTGGTTTGAATGTCACTTGTATGAGCGCTTATAGGATCATCGATGCCGCCCTCCGTCAAACCAGAATTGAGCATCAATGCCTGGACAATGGTTTTGGGGGTTTGCTTCGTCCACGTTTGCTCTCCTGTGAGAACCCTGTAACCCTTAGAGGCGATATCCCTATTCCCAATTTTCAGGTAGTTCTTTGCAGTCTCCTCAAGCTCTTCAATAATGCTCTTGAAGATGCGGGTGCCTTTATAGTAAATCTCAAGACTGTCGCCGAAGTCCACTGCCTCCAAGTAGGGAAGAACAAGCGAGAAGGGGTAGGGGATGGAGGGGCGGAGAGTGAGGTCTAACGATTTGAGGGGCTGAGGATTCCCCGCAATCTTCAATGAAAAGTTACTCATAGCCGCCGCCACTCTGAACCTCCAACGCATCCACCACCGCTTGACTTGTCCGCCTAGCCGCGCGAATTGAGTCCGCCTCACCGCCGATCGTCTGATAGACCGTGATAGGCAGACTGTGAATCGTGAGACCACCCATAGGGCTACCGATTCCCCGCCGTTCAACATATTCGCCTTTGTGAAGCAGGTAGGGGCCAGTTTCGGGGATGGGGCCGCCGAACTGTTTGGAAGGGATGCTTAGTCCCGGAAATTGTATTTCGGGGAGTTGAATAGTGGGCATTTCAAAATAGTTGAAGGGATTAAGGATTGACATCCAGTCAATATTCTTCATTTTCTCCCAAAGCTTATCGAAGAGCGTTTTCACAAGTTTACCTGCAAATATTGCCAACTTCCCTGCAACCTTTCCAGTCAGTTCTAGAATTCTGCCCAGAAGCGTCAACATTTTGTTTTCTCCCAACGCTCCAACTTCATCACTGTCCAACTGGTTGAACATGCTCTCTATCCAAGTGAAGAAATTGTCAACAGCCGTATCTATCAGCGTCTCATCTGACAGAATGCCATCCAACCACGCATCCACTTTCTCTAACCCTCCCGCAAGAAGCTTTCCGCCTTCAAAAACTAGGGCAAGGGCGGTATCCCACATTCCGAAGAGAAAATCCTTCACACTGCCGCCAAGCTTCACCCAATCTATGTCTTCAAACCAACTGGTCAGCTTCGACAGCGGATCGCTCTCATCAAGCATACCGCCGAAACTGGTGAAGAAGCCAAGCAAATATGTCTTAACGTTACCCCAAATTTGAGTCCAATCTACATTTGAAAACCAATCAATCAACCCCTTCGTGACATCACCAAGCCATTCTCCCACCTTCATAACGTATCCGCCTAAAGTCTTCAAACCTGTAAGCAACATTTCTTTCGCTTGGCCCCAATCGATGTTCCCCCACCACTCCCCAATATTCTTCACCACCATGGAGCCTATTTCCCTGATTTTTTCACCCAGACCACTGAAACCTGTCCCCACAAAACTCCAGGCACCAGACCAATCGCCTTCTATAAGACTTCCTGCCAGACCTCCAAACCAAGAAGCTAAATCGCCCACAACACCCATCAGGCTTCGGAAGGCAGGCATGGACTTCTCTATGAGGGGTACAATTTTCTCTTCAAACAGTTTCGCCAAGTCTAGGAGGACTGGCAGCAAAGCAGAGCCCATGCTTATCTTCAAACTGTCCATGGTGGCGTTGAATCTGGCGAACCTTCCCTTCGCGGTGTCCATCATCTCGTTGGCCTGCTCTTGCACCACCCCAGTCTCATCTATCGCCGCCCTCAAATCAGCCCACTTCTCCGGCTGCTGCTCTATCAAAGCTGCCATAGCTGAGGCTGCTCGGGTGTCGAAGACTTGAGCGAGAATCCCCACGATGTCCCCGCCCTCCTCCTTGATGGGCAGAAGCTTCTCTCGGAGGGTTGCGATGATGTCGGGGAGCGCCTTCATGCCTCCGGTCTCAGTTCTGAGGTCTGCGAGGGAGAGGCCTAGAGAGTCAAGGGTTTCCGTTGCCTCCTTCGTGGGATCAGCCAGCTTCATCAAGGATTGGCGGAGGTAGGTTCCCGCCATGGATCCCTCGAAGCCCACATCTATGAGGCTGGATATGGCTGCAACCATGTCACCCATGTTCTGATTAGCGGAGTATGCGACGGGACCCACATAGCTGAGGGCAGCTCCAAGATCGGTGACGTTGGCCATGCTCTCGTTGGCGGCGATGGTGAGCATATCCATGACGTCAGCGGATTTGGAGAAGTCGATTTGGAAAGCCTTCATGCCGCTGAGAAGAATGTCGGTGACCGTGTTCAAATCCTCGCCAGAGGCTTGAGCGCCAAGCATAGCGCCCTTCAGCAGCTCTACACCCTCCCCTGCGGGAACCCCGGCCTTGGCAATTCCGACCATAGCATCCTCCATCTGCACCACGCTGAAGATGTTGGTCTTGGAGAGTTCCAGCATCTCTTTGCCGAGGCTGTCAAGCTCCTCTCCCGCTATTCCTCCGAAGATGCCTATCTGCTTCAGCTTATACTCATAGTCGGTGGCAATGCTGATGCTTTCCTGGAAGCCCTGGACAACCTTCTGCACACCCGCATAGGCGGCCATGCCTCCGAACACACCGGTGGCCATGGCTCCAACTTTGCTGAACACCCCGCCCATTTTGGAGCCTGACTTAGCCACCTTGTTGAAGATGGGGCTGGCTTGGTCTCTCGCCATGATGCGCGCGGTGATGTCGAAGTTGCTCATCTTGAAATTCTCCTCTCCAAAGCTTTCAGAATAGTTTCCTCAGCCTGCCGGGTTGCCTCCTCAACCGCGGGACCCATGTAAGGTTGAGCCTTCATCCTCCGGGTTCCCCTCTCCACATATCCCGCGTAGGATGCTCGGGCACCCACCTCACCTCGGAAGACGGATATCACTCGACTGAAAATGCTGAATTGGAGGTAGCCAGTTCTCACATGAACTTTCTCACAGGCCACCTTCTCCGCTACTTGGCACCAACGGGTTACCCCTTCAGCTGAGGCTTTCGCTATACTGTTTGGGGCTCTGCCCACGATGCTGAGGTACTCCTTCAGCCCCTTCCACTCAATCTTGACCGGGGATTTTCCAGCTACCATTTTTCAACCTACTTCCAAGTAGCACAAAGAGAGTTTGGCTTGGAGTCAACTTCCAATACCTTTCAAAATCAAAGTTCAGGGCGTTTAAGATCAGCCAGAAATTCTTCGCTTCAGTTGAGGTGTTGAACCATTCCTCTACTTCTTCGGCGGCGTCTTTTCCCCTAAAAAACGCAGAGACCTCTCAAGGTTAGGTGAAACCGTGGCCACAAATCGAGCTGTCCAGTTCACATCCATCTCTAGAAATTTCTCTAGGGTGACCTCTGGGTTGACGGCTCGAAGCATCCTCCATGCGAGCAGGAAGAGGATCTTATCGCCTCCGTAAGCGATTTTATGTTCCCCCTTCTCTATGAGGATGCGGCGGGCTTCGAAGAGGTCTTCGTTGCTTATCTGAGTTTTACATTTAACCGCTATGCCGTCCACGTTGAGGCTTTGAATCTTCGTTGTGGTCAACAGGTCTTCGACATTGAATTTTCGGGGTTTCCGTTGACGTTTAATTTCCTCCCGTATCGCAGCTTCCTTCGACTTGGGTTTACCCATTTTCATCAGCCTAGTAACTTGCCACCTTGTTATGAAGCTCTATCATGACCTCATAGCCGGAGACGGAATCATAGAACACTTCACAAGGCATTGCAACCACAAGGGGATCTCTCCCGACGATGTGAGCGGTGCCAGATTTGTATATCATCTTCGGCAGATCTATCTTCAACTCATACTTCTCAGGGTCATCAGCCACTGGGCCTAGGAAGTGTAGGTCTGCTGCAACCTCTGTGCCCGCCAACATCTTATCGTAGTCGGTGTTGTCTTCGAAAGCCATCTCAAGCTCCACACCAACCGTTCTTCTATCCACCTTGGCGCGTCGGATGTTTGGGCTGCCATGACCGTAAAGGTCGTCGGTGGGGATGTTGTTGCCGATGTCAAGGGTTAGCTTTCTGAGATACTGCGACTTGTCGGCGCTAGCTAAGGTCAAGGTGGCCTGGTGGAACACGAAGGGGTCTAGGGCGCTTATGGGCACTGGACTTGTTGGTGTGAATGTTGCATCCTTCTCCTCTTTTGCTCCAACAACCGTGATGTTGCCCTTCAAGATGTCGAGGGCGCTCTCCAGATGTAACCCGTTGACCAGGCATCCTGAATCCTTGCGGAAATTGCCAGCGGGGTATTCTCCAACTGCCGCGATGATGGCGGTGAAGCTTTTAAGGGTGTCAGCGGGTTTGAACAGATGTTTGTATACAGTGGTCTCCCCGATCACTTCTGATGTGCATGAGCCTAACGCCCACTTGAAGAAGTGAGCCACATTCTCAGGTTCAACGTTGAAATCAACATCGCCGCTTAGAAGGGCTTTAAGATTCACATGCTTCCTGATGTCTCTGCTGAACACTGTTTCAACGGGAGTAACGCCGGGATCGTAGCCGAGGCTTTCTCCGAGAATGTCGATGTATTTATCGGGGGTTTCAGCCACTCCGAACTCTGATTCCTCTTTCACAACTAGGTATCTTTCGTTTGCCATATCCATCACTCCATTTATTTTCTGTCACATAGTGACTGTCAGGTTTTGATAACATAGCAACTGAAGACCACCACCCCATTCACCACACTATACTCGGAGACCGGGGTGAGGGCATAACTGAATGAGCCAGGGGCTGCCCCCTGACTGAAGGTGTCAACAACCCTCCCGTTAGTTACTAGGCTGTCAACGGTGGGGTTGGCATCCATCACATCTTCTATGCGGTCTAGAAAGTCGAGGCATTCCTTCTCCGACACATCGTCCTTGAGGTACTGCACCTCAACGATGATCTCAACGTTGATGTTGTGCTTCTCCTTGAAGGATGTGTAAGCCTCAACCGTTCCAGGTCTTGTCAGCTTCACGGCTATGAAGGGATAGAAGTGAGCGAGGTGGGCGGGGGGGTAACCGAAATAATATTTCCTGATCTTACTTGGTGTCGCTAAAGCCTCATCTGCTTTCAGGATGTCGATGATCTTCTGGATGATTTCTTTACGCAAATTCTGTCACCGAAAATTTTTAGCATCATATTATCGTCCTGAGCATGAGGTAGAAGAACGCTAAGCCGATGAGGAACTCACAGATGTCGCCGAGAAAGTTCGCCACCTTCTCTTCCTTCCGTTTGCCACGGTTTTTGAAGCAAAACTCTGTGAATTGGTAGCAGATGTAAATTATGAAGGCGATGGGGGTGAGAACAGCGAAGCCTCCGAGGAATAGGTGGCCGATGCTGAACCAGTCGTCGAAGATCTCAATCTTCAAGTTTATCTACCTTACGGAAGGCATCGACGCCGAGATATGTTTCCTCAATATATTTTTCAAGCCTCTGCAAAGCCTCTTCCCTGAATGTGATTTCAGGAGCTAGGACCCCAGGTCTTCGTTTACCATACTCCCATGCTGCAAGGTCTGCACTGATATCCTTGATGATTTGTGGAGGCTCAGTTAGAGGTGCGGAAACATAGTTTTTGATGTAAATGTCAATTTCAGCGTCCACCGTTGTGATGCATTCCTCCAGCTCAGTGTTATCATCCTCAGTCCAATCTTCCGCCTTCATCTGGGGGAACCGTTTCTTAACCATGGCAAGAGTGCTGTAACTCATGTCGAAGTTCTCCTTTTGAGAAGACTTTTGCTCATCATCGACTTTCAGTCTCCGAGAAAGAGTAGTTACCCGCAAAAATTCGGGGGATTTTTAGAATTGGTTTCAGAGAAACAGTCGGGTTTAGATGGCACTCAGCTTGCAGACGGCGTTGGTCTCCCAGACCCTTGGACAGATACACTCATAGACCACACCCCACAAGTCCTTCGTCTTCTCAAGTATGGTCTCCTCATGTGTCATATCCACGCCTACAGCCAAGTCGAAGAAGCCTGCACCGGGTGCTGCCGTCAACATTCCCTTTCCGTCGACTAAAGCAGGGGTTTGGTAGATCTCTCCACCTATCCTCTCCTTCACCACATCACGATAGAATCTAGCGGTGTTGGCAACATGTTGGAACAGTTGGTTGAACTGTATTGGGTTCAAGGTGAGGTTGAAGGGTGGAAAGATGTTGTCAGCGGTCAACAGCGTTACAGCATTATTGATGCTGGTGAGAATGTTCGCCTTCGTTCCCCAATCCAGAGCGGTGTCCTCATCGTTGCCAGCAGACTCATAGAGACCTTTAATGTCGTAGGTTGTGCCATCCTTGCTGTAACCCTTGATGATAAGCTCATCCTCAAGGATGCCACATTTGTAGGCGGCTGACGCTAGGGCAGCTGTGTCCAACGGTTCGCCATGTGTGCGGCTGGCCTCGAAGCTTCGGCGGTTGATCTTCCACTCCTTGTGGAGAACGGGGATGGGCAGTGTGGTTGGTGTGAGGTTTGGTATGTCTTCAGTGAAGTCTACGCCCCAGGCTAGGTTGATTTTGCCTGCCTGCACCTCTGTGAGCACGTTGAAGGTTATGGCCTGTTTACCGAATCCGTACGGTGGGGTGAGGTCTAACAGTTTTCTTCCCACTATGACTCGGCGGGGAGCCTTCTTGATAACCTCGTCGAAATATTTGTATTGCTGCTCGGTGAGCGGTTGGTCTGTTCGGAACTGCGTTAAGGTCTTCATTTTTAGATAACTCCCCTCACTTTGATGTCTTTTGCTGCAGCTGATGCGTCAACAGTTTCATCGGCGTAAGCCACAATCGGTCCTTCACTTCCATAGGCTCCGACCACTGCCTCATCGGGTTGAGCTTTATCGCTCACCACTGAGACCGCTCCTGAGGCTATGGTCACCGTTGCAGCTGAAGCCTTCTTCAGTTCTCCGTTAGCAGCAGCAACCAAGGGGTCTCCCCTGGCAACAGATTCACCTTCAGCAAGCCTTGCTACAAGGATGATGTCTCCCTTTACAAGGGAGGCAAAATCGTTGACCTTGTAGATGGTGTCAACGGTTGCAGGTTTGTATAGGTCTTGGGTTTTCTCGTATCCAAGCCAACCCATCGCCATTCCCGCAGCAGTGTTCACCACCGCCTGTCCGTCAGTGGTTCCCTTCTTCACCAGTCTTCCAGGGTAACAGCCAGCAGCTGTCTCAATCTTCACTTCGTCCCAAATCGGGTAGCCGTCTAGAACGATTTTATTGGATTTCTCTGTCAACTTCTAGTCCTCCCATTTCTGGGTGTCATGGTTGAACTTTCCAACAGTGAGACCGCTGGGTTTCCCATCGATTCCCACTGCCTTCGGAGACCTATCCACAGTTCCCTCAGATGTGAGAACCTCGTTCAGCTTCTTCAGCTGCTCGGTTTCCCAATCCTTGTAGAACGCTGGTTTCTCCTTGGTTCGCTCAATGATCCCCTTGACCAGCTCATCCTTAGCCTTCTGCACTCGATCTGCTTCAGTCTTCTCCATATCTTCTATGCGTTTTTGGAGATCAGCCACAGTTTTCTCTTTATCCTGTAGACTGTCTAACTGTTTCTGAAGGTCTTCTTTAGTTTTCACGTCTTCCTCAAGATTCTTCTTGGCTTCATCTCGCTCAGCAGTCACTTCTTCAAGCTGTTTCTCAAGTTCTTCTATTCTCTGTTTGTCTTCCATTGTGTTTACCGTACCTTGTTTTTCTGTATACGGCACCCCATCATCTCGGGATGATTCTATCACATCGCTGTGACTGTCACCTAGGCTGAAGGCATTACGGATTCCTTCAACAATTCTGGACGCAATTTTTTTCTCCTCCACATCGCCATCTCCTTTCTGTTTGTCTAACTGTAAGCCGCAGCCCTCTGAGGCTGGGCATGCCCCCTCCACGTTTGGGGAGATGGCATAATGTTCAAACAGGATATCTCGTTCAATCTCGTCGTATTCTTTTCCGTTGAAGACCCCTGGTGTTCGGTCAGGCATGAACCAGAATCCTACCGAACCCTCTTTGATCTGTTTTTTACGTATTCCGTCAAGAATTTCTGGAGGGGTTTTATTCTTGTAGAGGTTTACGAAACCTGTTATGGCTGCGTCCTCAGGTCTGAAGGCAGCCTTATCTGTGTAACCAATAATGGCATCCATATGTGCTGCTATAGATTGCTTTCCTGGCGGGTGATTGATTATGACAGGTACACTGTTCGCCCATCTCCAAGACTTGGCCAATTCCTCTCTAGGCTTCAAAGCTCGGTTTTGTACTCCCTCTTTTGTGAAGACGGTGGGGATCATCATCAAATCTTCAGTTTCAATAATTTTGTTTGATGTGAAAAGAGAGTTGGTGTTTTTTATGGACCGTTTAATCCATCGCTCCCCACGTTTCTCCCACTTCTTCTTCACGGCAGCCCAAGCGGTGGCCGCAGCCTTCCCCTCATCGTCATATTGGTCCCACGC
>Ga0265594_1001706_pt1 | contig 16720 bp, 12 predicted proteins | sample saktaG_11_FD_190147 | JGI IMG/M metagenome (GOLD analysis project Ga0265594, IMG submission 190147) | Saline water microbial communities from Sakinaw Lake, British Columbia, Canada - sak_2011_5_24_80m | ecosystem: Environmental > Aquatic > Non-marine Saline and Alkaline > Saline ... | reverse complement strand
TTATTATTTATCACCTATCACCTATCACCTATCACCTATCACCTATCACCTATCACCTATCACCTATCACCTATCACCTATCACCTATCATTTATTACCTGTGCTAGATGATAAATGATATTTTATTTTTTATGTTAGTAAGACTTCAGAAGTATATTGCTGATCAAGGGATTTGTTCAAGACGCAAGGCTGAAGTTTTAATTGGTGATGGTAAAGTAGAGGTAAATGGTGAAATAGTTAGGGAAATGGGTGTTAAAATTGATCCCGATAACGATAAAGTGGTTGTGTTGGGTTCTGAAAGCCGTCCTTGTCTACCTGTAGGCAGGAAGCCGAAAGCTGAGCGCCGTATATACATTGCTCTGAATAAGCCAGTGGATTATATTACCAGTGCGAGTAATGAGCAAGGCAGATCGGTTTTGGATTTAATCGCACCTCAGTATTATTGGAAACTTCAAGAAAAAAAACAAATTAAAACTAGGGTTTATCCTGTCGGTAGATTGGACAAAGATTCCGAAGGTTTGGTGTTGCTTACCAATGATGGTGAATTGACCAATTTACTTACCCACCCCAAATATGAGCATGAAAAAGAATATGAAGTGACGATTGATAAAATGTTAAGTCGGGATGCTAGAAAAGTTTTAACTTCTGGCATGCAAATTGAAGATGATTATGTGCAAGGTATAAAAATTTTAAAAGAATTTAACAAAGGGCGTCGCGTTATTATTACTTTAATTTTGAAAGAGGGTAAAAATCGTCAAATTAGACGGATGTTTGGCCTACTTGGCTATCATGTGATTTCTCTAAGGAGAACTAGAATTGGTAAATTAAAATTAGGTACCTTGCCAATCGGGCGCTGGCGTTTGGTTGATAAAGAAAAAATCGTTTAGTTATAATTAGTGTCAATTCGTGATTAGTGTTGATTCGTGCCTGCCTACCGCCTGCCTGTCGGTAGGCAGGTTAAGATTGGTGGTCTCTGTTGACAATCTTTAATTTATGGTATAATATTGTTATTCAATAAACAATTATATATGGAAGATAATAATTTTAAAAGGCCATGGTATAAGACAGGTCTTGGTGTCACCTTCCTTGGTCTTATTTCTTTATTTATATTTGTTGCGGTAGTCTTTGCTGGTTTTTTTTCATATTATGCCTGGCAATTAAAATATGGTGATGCCCAAAAATTAGTCAAAGAATTTACCACAGAAAATTTCTCCGTTGATCCGGAATTATCAATGATAGAAATAGATAATATCCAAGAAAAAGATATAAATAAATATATTAGAGATTTTAACCCTGTCCTCTACGCGGGTGGAAAACCGATAACCATTATTGCCTTTATTGATTTTGAATGTCCATTTTGCCATGAATCATATCCAATTTTTAAAACGGTCATGGCTAAATATGAGCCATTGGTAAAGGTAATTTTTAAAAACCTGCCATTGGAAAATTTACACCCTGGTACCGAATTATCCGCCAATGCGGCGGCTTGTGCTGGCGAACAAAATAAATTTTGGGATTATTATGATGGGTTATTTTTGATCAGCGATCATACTGATGAAGGTTTGATTAACTTGGCTGGACAGTTAAATTTAAATTACAATACTTTTGTCACTTGTTTAGATGCTTCAAAATATCAAAATGACATAAGTCAAGATATGATGGATGCGGTGGACTTGGGTTTAATTGGCACCCCTACGTATTTTGTAAATGGCTATAAAGTTGAAGGATCAATGAGTTTGGAGGAGTGGGATAAAATTATTTTAGATATTTATAATAAACCTCGTTAAATAGATATTGATTGTTGGGGGTTTTGAAATGTTAACTATAATTTGTTATTAATTCCAATTTCATTATCGGTTTTATTTAACAGAATAAATAAAAATTATGCCCAGATTATTTAGAAGAGTATTATTTTTAATTTTATTTTTGATTTGTTTAACTTTTTTTGTCCCTACAAATGTTCGGGCGGCATCAAAAGATCAACGTTGTTGGCAAAAAAATGCTTGCGAATCAGATAGCGGTTTTTTTTACGGCCCTAATGCCGAAACCATAAAAGCTTGTAAAATGGAAAAAGATGCTGCGGGAGTAACTATCGGTTTTTGTACTGCTACAGGATCGGCTGAGACCAATGTCGGTTTTGGTGGAGCTGGAAAAGGTGAGAGGAGTTTTGAAAATATTGGTAAATTTATTCAGTGGATTTATCGTTATGGTATTATGTCTGCCGGTTTGTTAACCATGTTTATGTTGGTCCTGTCAGGGTTGCAGTGGGCCACTTCTGCCGGTAGCCCAGAGAGAATTACTGCGGCAAAAAAGCGAATTGGGGGAGCGCTGATGGGGTTGTTTGTTGCTCTTCTTTCTTATACTGTTTTAAATACGGTTAATCCGTTTTTAGTTAATTTACGTTTGCCACAGGTTTGGAAATTAAATGCCATTGGTATAGTTCCACCTTATTGTGATGAGGTAGTTGGCAAAAAGTTAGCAGCCACCAAAGGAGGAAAATTCATTACTGAACCAAAGGAAGCCGTTTGTGGAAAGGAATATTATGTTGAGGGTGGCAATGAGGAATTAACCTGCCAGGGTAATTATTGCAGTGGTAAAAATGCCTGCGTGCCGTTTGGTGTTGGTGCGGATGGTAGAAAAACCAATCCTTTCTGTAGTGATAAATATCTCACTATACAGTATATTCCTGATAATTCTGTCAAAACATTTGTTAGCGATAAAATTGGTTTATTTGGTAAGGTGGTATCTGGGGCCGAATCATTTGTAAACTATCGGCTAGAGGAATCGGACTGGTTAGATTTAAGTGATGGTACTGCTAATAAATTAGTTTTACTATGTTTAAAAGACACTGAGGCTTATGTTGATAAGTATATTGATTTTTCGTCGGCTACAATGCCTAGTCTTGTGGTAAAAAAAGATTTTAATAACTCAGACCTTCTTTATTATGAATATTTAGTTAGTTATCATTCTCTTTTTTTGCAGCAAGCCATTGCTGGTGAATATAGATGTGATGTAGTAGGAGCAACGGCTTGGGGTTTTTATATTAAAAACGAATTTGATATAGATATGAAGTGTGATAAAGATTTAAATGCTTTTTTATATCCAATAGGTGCCGATACCAATTCATTGGACGCTTCTCCGTATGGACTTAAGATTGGTGATACGGGAGGTTTTCAACCCTTTTTATTCAAAGATTTTAAAAATAAATATCATTTTTATCAAATAATTGTGACTAAAGAAATGTTGGAAAAAATAGCAGATGATCCAGCATCCAATCCAACCCCCGGTTGGGCCGCAAGGGGGACAAAAGAAAATTTTTGGTTGAAGGATTTTTATGCTAGAACGAAAGATGAATTGGGTTTATAATAAAATATTTCTATATTAAGAATCAAAATTACTAATACCTTAACACACGCTGTATCATGTAAAATGCATAGCAAGAAATTTAAAATATGAATAGTAATTCAATAATTGTCAAAAATGCTCGAGTGCATAATCTAAAAAATGTTTCACTCGAGATACCAAAAAATAAATTAACCGTCATCACAGGGCTTTCCGGATCGGGAAAGTCCTCTTTGGCTTTTGATACTATTTATGCTGAAGGTCAAAGGCGTTATGCTGAGAGTTTGTCGGCCTATGCCCGTCGATTTATGGAGTTGCAAGATCGGCCCGATGTGGATGAAATTTCCGGGCTTTCGCCAACAATCGCCATTGACCAAAAGACGGTTTCGCAAAATCCTCGGTCAACCGTTGGTACCATTACGGAAATTTATGATCATTTGCGTTTATTGTTTGCTCGGATTGGCGTACAACATTGTCCAGATTGTGGTTTGCCAGTCAAGAATTATACCTTGGGAGAAATTACTGAAGAAGTTAGAAAATTGGGGCGGGGTAGTAGTGAGCTTTTGGTTTTGTCTCCGGTTGTCAAAGCTGATAATATAAAACACAAAGATTTATTAAATCACTTGGAACAGACAGGTTATGAAATGGTTAGGTTAAATGGTTTTGTAATGAAGATGTTGGAATTTAGTAAATACAAAATTGATCCAGAAAAAAAGTATTCAGTTGATATTTTAATTGGTAAAATAGTTGATATAAAAAAACAAGACATTAATTCTTTGGTTGATAAAGCCATAGATTTATCCAATGGCGAAATAATTTTGGTGGATGAAAACAGCGGTGAAGAATATAATTTTTCAGTTTCTTCGCTTTGTAGTAAATGCGGCAAAAAGTTTGAACCAGTTGAAGCTAGGAGTTTTAGTTTTAACAGTCCTTATGGTGCTTGCCCCCGCTGTACTGGTCTTGGTATTACTTTGGAAGTTGATCCCGAACTCACAATTCCCAATCCTCGTTTGACTTTGGCCGAAGGGGCAATTCAGCCCTGGACCAGAATAGTTGGTAATCAAAATTTTTATCATAATTTACTTACCGAAGTGGCTAAATTTCACGGTTTTTCTATGAATAAACAGGTAAAAGATTTACCAGCCAAAGTAATGGATCTTATTTTTTATGGTACTGATGGCCAAAGTTATGAAGTAAATAATAAAAAAGTACATTTTGAGGGTGTTATTCCAAACTTGACTCAACGACATGCTGAGACAGATTCGGAATACATTAGAAAAGAAATTGAACAATATATGCATGAAAAAGTTTGTTCGGTTTGTCATGGTCGTCGTCTCAAAACTGAATCTTTAAATATAAAAATTGGTGATTATTCAGTTGCTGATTTAGTTGAAATGAGTGTGGAAGAATCAAGTATATTTTTTGGTCAGTTGAGTAATGAAAAATGTAAGTTGCCAATTGTTTTTTCTAAAAATGAATTAACTATTGCCCGGCCTATAATAAAAGAAATTAATAAACGTTTGGCCGATTTAATGAGGGTTGGTTTGTATTATCTTTCACTTGATAGGTCAGTCAACACTTTGTCTGGTGGTGAAGCACAACGAGTGCGTCTTTCCACCCAACTGTCCACTGGATTGACCGGGGTTATTTATATTTTAGATGAACCATCAATTGGTTTGCATCCGAGAGACAATGACAAACTTATAAATACTTTAAAAACTTTACGTGATCAAGGTAATACTGTAATTGTGGTAGAGCATGATAAAGCTATGATAGAGTCAGCTGATTATGTGGTAGATGTTGGTCCGGGAGCGGGGGAATATGGTGGGGAAATAATGGCGGTTGGTACACCAATGCAAATAAAGAAAAATGAAAAATCTTTAACCGGACGATATTTAACGGGTAAAGAAAAAATTTCAATTCCCAAAAAATTAAATAAAGGTAATAACAAAAAAATTACTATCATCGGCGCCAAGGCTTTTAATTTAAAAAATATCGATGTGGATATTCCTCTCGGTAGACTTGTTTGTATAACGGGTGTTTCTGGGTCTGGTAAGTCAACCTTGATTGATGGAATTTTGGGCCGTGCTTTATCCAAGCATTTTTATCGTGCTAAAGCAGAGCCAGCCGAACATAAAAAAATAAAAGGCTTGTCTAATATAGATAAGGTTATTGCCATAGACCAGACTCCCATTGGTCGTACACCACGATCAAATCCAGCAACTTACACAGGGGTTTTTAGTGCAATTCGTGATTTGTTTACTGCTGTTCCAGAAGCTAGAATGCGAGGTTATGATGCTGGTAAATTTAGTTTTAATGTCAAAGGTGGTGGCCGGTGTGAGGCCTGTGCCGGTGAAGGCTATGTGCGAATTCCAATGCAATTTTTATCGGATGTGTTTGTAGAATGTAATGAATGTCATGGTCAAAGATATAATAAAGAAGCTTTGGAAATTCACTACAGACAAAAAAATATTGCTAATGTTTTGGATATGACAGTGGAAGAGGCTTCACGCTTTTTTCACGATACGCCGGCAATTTCAGATAAATTAAAAATATTGCGTGATGTAGGTTTGGGTTATATTCATCTGGGACAGTCAGCTACCACGCTTTCTGGTGGTGAGGCCCAACGAGTTAAATTAGCGACTGAGTTGGCTCGTCGTGCCACTGGTAAAACACTTTATATTTTGGACGAACCAACCACTGGTTTACATTTTGAAGACATTCGCCGTTTGCTTGAAGTGTTGAACAAATTAGTAGAAAAAGGTAATTCGGTTTTGATTATCGAACACAATCTAGATGTTATAAAATGTGCTGATTGGGTAATTGATTTGGGTCCAGAAGGTGGTAAAAAAGGTGGTGAAGTCGTAGCCCAGGGCGTTCCCAAAGATGTGATGAAGGTGAAGAGAAGTTACACAGGACAGTATTTGAAGAAAGTGATAAAGTAATTATCTTGAATTACGAAACAGGTGTCATGGCGGAAAAATGTGTCATTGCGAGGAAGACGATTCGCATCGGCTGACGAAGCAATCCCAATCATCACCGCAATAATGGTTGGGATTGCTTCGCCCTGATGCGAATCAGGTCTCGCAATGACACACTAAAAACGGTTTCGTAATTCAAAGTAATTAGAAATTGGTAATTAAATAATTAACTTTTTATCATCCGCCATGTGTCGTGTTACGTGGGTCATGTGTTGTGTTTTTGTGTTTTTCCGCCCGAGGCGGATCCGCCTTGGGCGGAAAGTGTTTACATGATCAGCTTTTTCAAAAATTAACTATTGTCCAATCGGCTAATTTTTCTGGTTCAGAGAAACGATTGTTGTAATCAGGATTGCCCATGGTGATTATAATAAATTTTTTATGGTCAGATTTTCTTTCTATTAGCATGGTTAAGCCAGCGCCAGCTTCGTCTAGATAACCGGTTTTACTAGAGATAATATTAAAATTAAGTCCAGTTTTGTTCATCAATTCATTGCTGTGATAATCATAGTGGTGGGGGAGTCCATCTTTGTCTAATAATTCGTTATATTCATAACTCTTCTTGCCCAAATATTCTCTAATAGTTTTATTTTTTTCGGATTTGGTATAAATTGTTAAATATTCTCTGGCATTACTAACATTGCCCAAATCATAACCATAAACATCAGTAAAAGTTGTTTTGCTCAGCCCCCAATCTTTGGCTTGTTGATTCATGCGGGCGATAAAAGTGTTTTCATTTTTTTCAACTGAATCCACTAAAATTTTAGCCGGTGTATTTAGAGACGAAACTAACATGGCTTTTAATAAATCTGAATTTAAGATTTTTTCTCCAGCCGAAATTCTAAAAATATGATAAACACTTTTGTGTTTGGTAGGGTCGTAAGTAGAAGAACGATCCAAAGCCAAACCTTCGGACATCAATCTGTAAGCTGTCATTACTTTGGTGAAAGAAGCTAGTGGTCTAATAACATCAATATTTTTGCCAGCTAATATTTCTTGAGTATCATAATCAGCCACTAAATAAGTATTTAAATTAGTATTAAATTTTTTGCCAGTATAAATAGTTTCATCTTCTGATATTGTTAGCATCAAACTATTTTCTTCAATAGTTGAATCAGAATTATTTTGTTGGTTTGTTTCTTCTTCAACTTCAGTGGTATTTTCATTTTTGCTAATAGCGACTGCCAAACGAGATGGCAGATAGATTGGTTGTCCAGTCGGGTGATTGGTACCAGTTAATTCATCTGTCCAAATGATGTTATCCCAGCTGTAACCAAAACCATTAAAAACTTCTTCGCTAGCAATATGGCGTTTTTTACCTTTTTCAATTACATAAATTTTATTTGAACCAACAATGCCAACAATTGTTCCATCTTTAAATTTTAATAAATCACCAACTTGATATTTTTGTAATTCAGCTATAGAAATTTTTTCTTCAGATAATTTAGGAAAATTGATATGAGCCATTTTTTCATCAGTGATTGGATTAAAAATGTTATCTTTTAAATAATATAGTTTATTATTTTCCTTGGCTCGCAATAATTTACCTGTGGCATCTAGTGCTTCGGTTTCAGCTGTAATCGTTGAACCAATATTAAAACTAGACACATCACTAGCTGTCACTTCTACTATTTCATCGGGATTATAACCAATATTTTTAACTACATCATAATTAGCAAAAGGTCGCAAAGTATCATAATCTAGTAAATAATATTTGGTACCTTGTTTTAGAATGGAATAATTTGGAAAAGAAATTGTCACTCCATCTTGATAATTGTTTAATTCACTCATTGGAGCCTTGACAATAAGTCGAGGGTCAAAGCGACTGGCCAAAACACTCATGCTAGTAATTAATCTTTTTTTACCATTTTGAATTAAAAAAACTTCAGAGCCAGAACTATTTTTTACTAGAGTGCCATCGGGATAAACTTGTCCAAACCAGCGATTCCATAGTGTCCAAAAATTTTTATTTCCTTCAATATGTGGGGTGTAGGTATATAAAAAAGCTGTAGCATAATTTTGGGCACTTATTGCTTGACCATCTATAATATTGGTTTGGTTGGGTTTTTTGATCCATGGTTGAATATTGACGTTGTCATAATACCAACGTATGATACCAGCCGCACTGTCAACTTGTTTTCCAAAACCTTTATTATTTAAATAAGTATCACAAGACCAACCACAACCATCAGTAATGCCGTAGCCAGTGGCACCGTCTAATTGTTTTTGAGTTGGGTTGGTAGTGGTTATCAGACTTTGTTCTTTTTGTAATTTTACTAGTAAATATTTTGGATTGATAGTATATTCTTTGGCTGCCCGATAGATAATATCAGAGGCTAAGCGAGTGGTGTCATCTTTGTCAGCTACTCTTAAATTGGCTAGGGAACTATTATAATTTTCTAAAAAGGCTTGAATATCGGCTCGGTTCATACTATCCCAGTTTTGCATTTCTTCATCAGAAATAATGTAATTGGCATTAAAAGTATCCTCACCTAAAGCAAAATTAGGCCAAAGTATAACGTTAGTCAATATAACAAAAATGACTATTTTAGGGTATAGTTTCATACTAAGCTAGTATAGCACACCCAGTGTATTTGGTAAATAAAAAAACACTCATTAGTTTGAGTGATTTTTAAATTTCAATTTTAAAATTATCCAAAAAAATTCTACAATATCTTTGCGACCAAGTTTGGATTTACCTTCTTGCCTATCTATAAAAACAACGGGAATTTCTTTGATTACAAAACCAGCTTTTTCGGTTCGGTACAATAATTCTTCTTGAAAAGCATAACCATTGCTTGTTATGTTGTTTATGTTGATTGCTTTTAACACCTGTCGTTTGAAACATCTAAAACCGGCGGTGACGTCTTGGGTTTTTAATCCTAAAATTATTTTGGAAAATAGCATGGCACCGTTGCTCATAAATTTGCGTATTGGGCCCCAACCAATTATTTTACCACCTTTGATTTTTCTAGAGCCAATGACGAGATCAGCATGTTGACAAGCATCAAGTAGACGGGGGACGTCTTCGGGGTCATGCGAAAAGTCAGCATCCATTTCAAAAATATAATCAGCCCCAAGTTCTAGGGCTTTTTTAAAACCGGCAATATAAGCACTACCTAAACCGAGTTTGCCTTGGCGTTGAATTAAATGTATTTGCTGATGGCCGAAAGCTGATTGTTGGTTATTTACGATTTGGGCTGTACCGTCGGGTGAGTTGTCGTCAACAATTATAATCTCTAAATTAGCAATTTTTAATTCAAAAATTTTTTTTATTAATTTTTCAATATTTTGACTTTCATTATAAGTCGGAATAACTATAATTGTCTTCATAATTTCTTTTTGGCGCAAGTAATAACATTTTTGAGCAAAAGAGCCACGGTGACAGGGCCGACACCTCCTGGTACAGGTGTAATGTGACTAGCTTTTTTACTAACCTCGGCGAAATTAACATCGCCATACATTTTATTTTCTTCAAAACAAATTCCCGTATCAATCACAATGGCGCCTTTTTTTATCATATTGCCACGCAATAAATTTTTTTTACCAACGGCAGTGATTACAATGTCAGCTTCAAGGGTCTTTTTCTTTATGTCTTTAGTTTCTTGATGGCAAAGTGTGACAGTGGCTTTTTTATTGCTAAAAATTATAGAGAGTGGTTTGCCAACCAGAGCACCCGCACCAATAATACAAATATTTTTTCCTTTAACATCAATACCAAGTCCTTTTATGATAGTTTTGACTGCGTAGGGTGTTGGTGGGAGGAGAAAACCAGTTTTCATTACTAGTCGGCCGATATTTTCATTGGTTAGGCAATCCACATCAATACTAGGGTCAACTGCGTTTAAAACTTCTTGTGTATATAAGGGTTCAGGGAGGGGGAGTTGAATAATTACACCAGAAGGCTTGTTTATTCTTTGAATTTTTTTGATTTCGGCAATTAATTTATTTTTTTCAATTCCAGCTGGATATTTGTGCAAAGTAAATTCAATGCCAATTTTTTCAGCCGCTTCTTGCTTTTTTTTGACATAAGTAATAGATGATTTGTGTTCACCTACCATGATTACACTTAATCTCGGGTTGATACTTTTGGTTTGCAACAAAGCCACCTCTGATTTTAAGCGGTGTAAAATATTTTCTGCAATTTCTTTACCATCTATAATGTGGTTTTTCATATGAGAGTATTGTAGCACCATCCTACTTTAATTTCAAGTTTTTTGGCTTAAAGATTGATAATATAAGCTTGCCCGTCGGTAAAAAACTGGTCACCACTAAAATTTTGTCCCAAGATTGGATCCACTAATTTTATTTTTTCAACATTTTTTATCAAGCCAGTGTTTGTTAGATCTGTCAAAATTAACTCACGTTCAGTATCAATATCAGGACTAATTTGATGGGTGATAAACCATTTTATACCCGTATCCAAACTGGCAGTACCTAGATAAATATGATCGCCAGCGGTTGTAATAAAATTGGTTTTCCAAAATCTGGTATGATGTCTTTGTCTAACTGTGTCAGCACCGGTGGATTTTTCCCAACCAAACGTATGCACTTCTTTGTTCCAAAAAGATGGTGTCATCGGGGCGGCAGTGTAAGCTTGGTTAAAAATAGCAGTTTTGCCTAATTTTTTTAGAGAAGCTGGATTAATTTGATCACCCAACAACCAACCAGCTTGGCTAAAAGCATTTTTAATTGTATCGTCGTCTCTACTTGTAATAATAAAACTAATTGGTTCTTGACTTTTTCCAGTCAATGTTTCTGTATAACGAGGTAAATTATAATCAGAAAAAATTGTTTTTATCTCGGGAGCAGTTAAAAATATTTCAGAGTGGGGGATATTGTTTGTTTGTGGGTGGTAAAAGTAACCGTAGGTAATATAACTGCTAAATGCAATAATCAGCAGACCAAGCGTTATTATTTGCTTTGTTTTTGGTTTTAAAATAATTTTTGAGTTAGAATTATTAGTGGTTGACATTTTCCATTCAAAAATACTAATGCTAATTATTAGCCAAAGTAAACCTACCAAATAACCTGCCCAGACATCGCTAGCGTAGTGAACACCTAGATAAAGACGACTAAAACCAATTAAAATAATTAAAATAATATTAAAAAGAGTAATCAAGATACGTTGCCGTCTTTTTTTTGCTAGTTTCCATGATAAATAAATTAAAAAACCATAAAAAGCCATGGCAATGGTGGCGTGACCACTAGGAAAAGAAGCGGAATGTTCTAGATAAACCGCCAATTGAGGGCGAGGACGATTTAAAATTAATTTGGTGACATAAGTAAAGGTTTCACTGCCAAATAAAGCGAGCCAGAGAGTAGCTATATACCATTTTTTCTGATTCAACCAGAGAATTATTGTCGTGACAAAAGTCAAAAGTATAATTATATAACTTTTTCCCAAAAGTGTTAACCACAAAAAGAAGGTGACGGCCGTGGGGTTGCGAAAAATATAAAACAAGGTACTAATTCTTTCATCAGCGCTAATTATTATGTCAGATTTGATAAGATCCTCTGTCACCCCACCAAATAACAAAAGTACATAGAAAAAGGCGATTAGCAAAAGTGTTAGCGGTAGCCCAGCAAAATGTTTGGTATTGAGACGACGGCTTATGAATCCAGTCAGCCTAGGATAATGTTTTTTTATTTTGACAATTTCATCGTCAGTATGGAAAGCCTGCCAAAAAGATTTGAGAAGTGATTTGATAATTTTCATAAAATATTTTTTATAGTAAAATTATAACATTTTGGTTTGTTTTTTACCAGTGGGGGAGTTTGGGCGAGCTTTCTTGACTTTTTTAAAATTGTGAGATATAATTTGGACAGTTTATTTGTGTTTTGTATCTATCTTCACTAAAGTTGGGGTGGATAAGTTATACAGTGATTATAATTTTGAAGTATAACTTGTCGGCCGAAGCCTTAGCGAAGGCTGATTCGGGGATCGTCTAATGGTAGGACACTTGGTTCTGGTCCAAGGTATCAGGGTTCGAATCCTTGTCCCCGAGCCAATAAAAACAAGACCTTAAAAAAGCCTTGTTTTTATTTAATATTAGCCAAAAAACTTAGTTCAAAAGTTGTTTTTACCTGAAGTGGGATTTGAACTTGTCATTTATATTTGCTTTGAATTAGCAAAAAATGGTATTATAATTAAGTATCTAAACAATCATTATAAATATTTATATTTTTTATGCCCGAAGGACAACCTCTAAATATACAAACAATTGAACAAGATATTAAAAAAGGAAAAAGAAAACCAGAAGTATCTTTTTTCTTCTCAGCACATGGAAATCTTGAAGATTATACTGGTATTGAACAAGAATTATCTGATGCTGATGTTTTTGTAGTTGAATCTCACGGTTGGAATGAGGAAGATTTACAATATTTGCAAGAAATTTCGAATGGAATAAAAGAACCAAAGCATATCACTGAAAATCGTCCTCCTAAAGATGTTCTTGAATATGAAGAAGAATTACTTTATAAAACAAACAAAAAAGTTGAAATTATTGATGTACCAGAAGGTCATGAATTGGATAAAAAAGATGACGGCACAGGTGAATACATAAATATAGTTGGTAGATTTATTTCTAATGGAGATCTAAGTGAAGCACTTGAGGCATTAAAGGAATCAACACAACAAAATGCTTCCTACTTAGATGAAAAGGATAAATATCTAGAAGGCAGATTGCGTGACCTACTTGAACAATTACAAAAAGAACACGAGAAAATGCCTAAAGTATTAGTTCAGATGGGTTCGTCTCACATTAATTTTTCTCACTCTTTTCGTCGTAGTAAAGAAGGAAAAATATCTCAAAACACCATAAAGTATGATTTTTTAGACGAACTGGTACGTCATTACCGTTTCAACAAAGAACCTTCCAACGAATTAATAACTCGTGCTTTGGCTGAAGAAATAATCCTTCAATTATTTGGAGAGGAGTTGTCACACGTACCTTATTTAAAAAGAAATACTTTTTTTAGACAATTACTTACTAAATTAGATGACTCAGATTTAACCGAAATTGGTAGACAAACCGAATCGGAATATTTTCAAAAAGTCATCATGAATAATGAAGACGATAACTTAGAATTAAATAGATCCATTTTAAATAATGCTTGGAAAAATATTACTGGAATAGATTTGTTATCTGAAATTAATAATCTGATTTCTGAGCAAGATAATTAAGTCAAAATTAATTCAACTCAGCAAAAACGGTTCTAAAGTCGTCCCGGTATGCGAGCAAAAGTTGCTTATTTAAGCGATTTTTTGTTATACGGGGGTGAGACACTTAGATTTATTCTCTTAAAAGTGGTAAAATATATTTATAAAAATTATAAAATATGGAAACCATTAAAACAAAGTCATTTGAATTGTCAATTTTTTCTAGGGGAGATAAGAATTGTGAAAGATTTGTAATTTTGCTTCCAGGAAGATTAGATACGAAAGATTACTATAATTTTATTAGTCATGCAGATTATTTGGTTAGCAAAGGTTTTTTTGTTGTCGCAGTTGACCCACCTGGAACATGGGATAGTCCTGGTAAAATTGATCTTTACACAACTACAAATTATATTAAGGCAATAAATGAATTAATTGAATATTTTGGCAATAAACCAACATTATTACTTGGACATAGCCGAGGGGCCATTGTTTCGATACTTGTCAGTAGTACTAATCCTAATATAGTTGGCATTGTGTTAATAATGGCTAACTACGGTGAGCCGACGCCTCCCGGTCAGGAAGCTTTACAAAAAGGTTTTAAAATTTCCCATCGAGATTTACCGCCGGGAACTTCAAAAACAAAGGAACAAAAGGATTTTCTGCTTCCCGTAAGTTATTGGGAAGATGGTAGAAAGTATAATGCTGGTCAATCATTAAAAGAATGTACAAAACCAAAACTTTTGGTTTACGGAACAAGAGATGAGTTTACAACCGTCAAAAAAGTTGAAGAATTGTATAAAACTTTACCTGAACCAAAAATGATAAAATTGGTAGATTCTGCTCACGATTATCGTTATTATCCAGAAGCTGTTAAGGAAACAGAAGAGGCTGTCGGTAAATTTTTAAATAAATATTTTTTCGTCTAAAATGAGAGAAAAAGGTAAAATAAGATGTATATGAATTGGATAATATTTGCAATTTTATCAGGATTATTTTTTGCTCTTGCCAGAGTTGTTGCAAGGGTTATATTAAAAAAACAAGCAAATCCTTTGGCTTATACAGCTATACATGATTTTATTGCCGGTTTAATTTTGTTACCACTTTTATTTTTTGGTTTTCATTTTCCTGAAAAATCTATTACTTGGCTTTATTTTTTTGGTATTATATTATTTGCTTTCGTGTCTGATTGGTTATCATTCTTGGCTCTCAAAAAAATAAATGTGTCCGTTTATCAAATTGCGATGCAAATAAGACATATTTTCGTTTTGTTTGGCGGATTTTTGTTTTTTTCTGAACAGTTGAATCTATCAAAAATAATAGGAGTAGTTGTTATAATTTTGGGAGTACTTATAATGCTATATGAAAAAGGTAAAATACACTGGTCTGGTGGCGTTCTTTTAACTTTCTTATCTACCTTTTTTGCCTTTATTGCTTTTTTGTTTGTAAAGTTTACTATCTTGGATTTTTCAGAAACAGCCGCGGCTTCCTTTGAGTTAATCTCCATTGGTTTTTTGGCTTTTTCTTTTCTTGGTTTCAGTGTAAAAAAAATAAAGAAGGAAATTCAATTAAATAAAATCGGAATAATTATCTCGGGAGTTTTGTTTGGTTTTTTTGAATTATTTCTATTTTTAGCTCTAAAGACTGGTGAAATATCGAAAGTTATTCCAGTAACACAAATTTCTCTAGTATTTGGTGTGTTAATAGGCATTTTTTATCTAAAAGAAAAAGAACGATTATTTCAAAAATTAGTTGGAATGTTAATAATTATTGTTGGTATTATTTTGGTAAATTTGTTTTGAATAAAAAAATAATGCACAAAGGCATTTTTTTCTTTGAAAAATGTGGAAAAAATAAGGACTCTAATTTTTTGTAAAAAAATGTATAATCGTGTATATGAACAAATATATCAATACAATTAATTTTTTAGATACTTTTTTAAAAAGTAAAAAAATTATTCCATTGGGAAGAGATTTTAAAATCTCTTATTTTAAGTCGGGTGGTGGCATGCATCTCTATTTAATAAACACAAAAGGGAAGAAATATCTTGCTCGTGTAAATTTTTATCCTTTAAAAAATAGTTGGGGTGTGAAAGAACAAGAATATAAAATTTTAAAAAAAATTGAATCACTAAAAATTGCACCAAAAGCATATTATTTTAATAAAAACAATGTTTTAAAACAGCATTTTACCATAGTCGATTATATAGAAGGGTCTCCACTAAAAAATATAAAAGATATTCATGTAATCAGTTTGGCAAAAACACTAAGAAAATTGCACACATTTACTACATTTAAAAAACCAGGAGATACATTCCCACCAAAAGATAAGCTTCCGTATATTTGTAATATCTATAACGAATACGCTAATGGAGAAGACAAACAAATTGAAAAATATATTAATTTGTCAGGTATAAAAAAAGTAGTTGAACCATATAATAGGATAAAGAGTAATTTAGGTACATACTTTAATAATTTGACTTGTTTTGAAAACATTAAACAATTTTGTATTGTGCATGCTGATTTGAAGAAAGAAAATATATTAGATTTAGGTGATAAGGTGTTTTTGATTGATTGGGAGTGTGGTGGAGTAGACACACCCGAAACTGATATTGGAAATTTATTTGCTGGTTGTAAATTAAATAAAAAACACCAAAAATTATTTTTGGATACTTATTACAAAAAGAAACCCGAACCGGTGATTATAGAAAGAATCTATGCGGTTAAAAAAGTTTTAGATTTTTTTGGTATTATTGAAGATTATATAATCCTTAAGCGAAAAAAGTGGGATGCTAATAAAATGCTTAAAGAGTTGTTAGATTTTGAGAAAAGTTTAGATTCTTAGATGAAAAATCAGCCAAATAGGCTGATTTTTACTTTATCTATATTATTTTTATATTACAAATGTTATAATAGAGTCATAATTCTTAACCCAAAAAATATGAAACTCTTTAGGACTTGGACCTTCAAATGGTGGGAAGTTGGTTTGATAAAATTATGTTTACTTTCTTTGGGTATTTTACTTGGTCTGTATTTTTATAATTATTTGATTGGTCTTATGTGGTTGTGGTGGGTATTGTTTGTGATGACAACGATTTATTTCATTGGATTGATGGTAAAACAGAAGTAAGAGGATATTTGTGTATAAAAAAACTACCAGCCTTATGCTGGTAGTTTTTTTTAATTTTACTTACTTTTTCTTTTTGGCAGAAGCTTTTTTGGCGACTGTCTTGGTTGGTTTT
>Ga0265594_1001704_pt1 | contig 16721 bp, 19 predicted proteins | sample saktaG_11_FD_190147 | JGI IMG/M metagenome (GOLD analysis project Ga0265594, IMG submission 190147) | Saline water microbial communities from Sakinaw Lake, British Columbia, Canada - sak_2011_5_24_80m | ecosystem: Environmental > Aquatic > Non-marine Saline and Alkaline > Saline ... | reverse complement strand
CCCACGCCTGACTGGCACGCGACGCGCTGCAGGCCGGGAAACACATGCTCGTCGAGGCGCTGAGGGCGGAGAACATCGAGTGCAGCGTCTACTATCCCTCGCCGCTGACGCGGCACCCCATACTGGAAGATGGCTCAACATGTACCAACGCCGAGGAGCTTTCTCGGAGCGTCCTGAGCCTGCCCATACACCCGTTTCTAGGTGAGCGCGAGATAGAGGCGATGGCCAAGGCTCTGGGAAAGGTAGTCAGCCACTTTCTTCGGTGACCTCCCACATCCGTCTGCGCTCGAGGTACTCGCTGTAGCCGTATCGATATGATGCTGGGCTGCCGTAGTGGACCTCGCCGGGGGGCACGTCCCGTGTGACGACGGAGCCAATCCCAACGACGGCCCGCTTCCCCACGGTGACGCCGGAGAGGAGCGTTGCCCCTGCGCATACTATGGCGCCGTCCTCCACCGTGACTCCCTTGAGCCTCTTGGAGGCCGGGTAGGGATCGTTGGTGAACACGACGCCCGGCCCAACGAACACGTCGTCGCCTATGACGGTCCCCGGCGGCAGGTAGACCATGCCCTGGATGCGGCAGTTGCGGCCGATCCTTACGCCCGAGTCTATGTGGCAGAGGGAGCCTATGGTTGTCTCGTCCCCTATGCTGGTGTTGTCGCCTATGTAGGTGAGGTGCCATATCTTGACGCCTCTCCCGAGGCTGACGTTGCGGCCTATGCTGCTTGTTGACGACATTATCTTCACATCCAGTTGAATTATCGCCTTGGGGGTGTTTATATTCTCCCGGTTTCCTGTTCAAGTGATTCGATGTTTCTCACGCGCGACCAGGAGCGTATGCTGGAGGGAGAGAAGGGAGACGCCGTCAGGAAGAGCATGGAGCTACTCGTCGCGCTCGGCGAGGTCTTCGGCGCCGAGAAGCTGGTGCCCGTGGAGTCAGCTCACATCAGCGGCGTCAGCTACAAGAATCTGGGCGACGCCGGCACCGAGTGGCTTGAGGAGCAGGCAAGCCTGGGCTCACGATGCCGTATCAGGGCGACGCTGAACCCGGCGGGCATGGACATGGAGAAGTGGGAGGAGATGAACGTGCCCCCCGAGTTCGCCGAGGGCCAGGTACGCGTCATCGAGGCGTTCAAGCGAATGGGCGTCGAGCCCACGTGCACCTGCACGCCCTACCTGATAGGCCACGTGCCCCGCATGGGGGCTCAGGTGGCGTGGGCGGAGAGCAACGCCGTATGCTTCAGCAACAGCGTCATCGGGGCCCGGACCAACAGGGAGTCCGGCCCGACGACGCTGGCGTCCGCGGTTACAGGCCTCACGCCCCTGTACGGGTATAGGCTGGACGAGAACCGTGAGCCCGGTAAAATTGTCGAGATAGGGACAGAGCTGAAGACGAGGCTGGACTACAGCGCTCTAGGATACGTGACCGGGAAGATACTGGGCAACGCGGTCCCATACTTCAGAGGGTTGGGGAGCCCCGACGTGGAGTCCATGAAGACCCTCGGCGCCGCGTGCGCCACCAGCGGCGGCGTCGCCCTGTGGCACGGAGAAGGCGTAACACCGGAGGCCATGTGGGCGGCGGAGCATCTGGACGGCGTCGAGAAGGTGACAGTCGAGCGTAGTGATCTAGAGGAGGCGCGTGAGCGGCTCGTCTGCGACCCTTCGAACCCTACATATTGCGTTGGGTGTCCCCACTGCAGCCTAAGGGAGATGGCGGAGACGGCTGAGCTTGCGAAGGGCAAGGACCTCGGGGGCAGGCTCTGGGTGTTCACCAGCCGAGGCGTCTACCAGGAGGCGTCGAGGGCCGGCCACGTGAAGACCATAGAGAAGGCGGGCGGAAGGGTCTACAGGGACACCTGCATGGTTGTGGCGCCCCTACACGAGATGGGCTGGGAGGGCGTAGCCACGAACAGCTTCAAGGCCGGCCACTACAGCGTAGCCCACGGCTTCGAGACCATGATCACCACATTGGACAAGCTTGTGGAGGGGGCGTCGAGGTGATCCTCAGGGGACGCAGGGTGATGGGCGGCGTCGCGGAGGGCGAGGCCCTGGTGAGCGTCGACCCTGTGAGCTTCTACGGCGGCGTGGACCCCGAGACGGGGTGCGTCACGGAGCCTGGGCACTGCTGCCGCGGAGAGAACATAAGCGGCAAGGTCTTCGTGTTCCCGACGGGCAAAGGCAGCACCGTGGGGAGCTACGTCATCTACAGGATGAAGAAGCTGGGCACGGCACCGGCGGCGATAGTCAACGTGGAGACGGAGGCCATCCTCGCCACTGGCTGCGTCATAAGCGAGATACCCCTTGTTGACATGCTTGACAGCGATCCTTTGGAGGCCATAAGGACCGGCATGAGGGTTAGGGTCAACGGCGACGATGGGATAGTCGAGACCCTGTAGAGCTCTACCGTTAACGACTTAATGGCGTATCGCCTAACATCCCATGGTGCCCTGTGTTGCTTGAGAAGCTTCAGCGAGAGCTAGAGCGGGTCGAGGTCTTCAGGAAGAAGGCCATCGAGTTCAAAGACAAGAGGTTCCCTGACCTTGATGGATTCAACCTCATCGAAGGCATGCCGTACCACGTCGTGGACGGCGTCCCACACTACTACTACATCGTCGAGGAGGTGAGTGAACGCCTGTTTCTCCACCACGCCCGGACGCTGGACGAGTGCGCCCTCGCGGTGATGGCGGTGACCGACATGAGCAAGGTAGACATCATAGGAGCCCTGGAGACCATGGCCATACCCATCTGCACGAGCCTCTGCCTCAAGACACGGAAGCCCATGGCCGTCATCGGTAAGCGGAAGTACGTGGACGACGTCTCCGGCTACACGCCCCCCGGCCAGATAGAGATAGTGAAGACGACGGGGTACAGCAAGACCTACCTCTACTCCAACGACATGCCCCGGGGCAGCAACGTGCTGCTCGTGGAGCCCATCTCCAGCACCGGCGGCAGCCTCCGCAGGGTCACAGAGGAGTTCACGAAGAGGGACATCAACGTCGTCGACATGGTCACCGTCATAGGTAAGCCCGACTACGGGTACGAGGAGGAGATAGCCAAGGCAGGCCGGGAAGCCAAGACCCTCCTCAGGGTCCGCATAAAGAACTACGTGGAGCTCGGGGACGGCCACGGCTACTCGGAGACCGAGGTAGAGAAGACAGAGTGGTTCAGGAAGGCGGAAACCATAGTGGACAAGCTAAGGGACCGGTACGAGGAAGCCATGACGAGGCTACAGGAGACCTGAAAACATAGCCCTGATACAGAGCCAGAGTATGGGTTCCATGTTTCCAGCTGAACCAACATGCGCCGAGTACAGACTATAATGTCATAAAGGCTTTAACGACAATATAGAATGAGTATCGGTATGGGCAACTACAGCCGCAGGCTTACTGGAATCCAGGCGAAGATGGAGGAAAAGGGGCTGGACCTCGTCGTCCTCGGCGCCAGCCCAGACTATCAATACCTCACAGGCGCCCCAGTCGAGTGGAGAAGGGGAAGGGACTTGACTTACCCAGCTGACGCCGCGTTTGTGCCGATGGAGGGGGAGCCCATCATCCTAGCCGGGATGGTCTCGGCCAAGAAGGCGAGACAGGGCTGGGTCGACGACGTGAGGGGCCTCGGCATGTTCGAGAACCCCGCGCCTGCGGTCAAGGAGATCATTAAGGAGCTGGTGGATGAGCCGAAGAAGGTGGGCATCGGCGAGTACACCTGGGGGAGCCTCGTGCTAACCGTGGCGTCGAGCTGCAAGGGCGCCTCTTTCAGGAGCGCCGAAGGGCTCCTCGACGAGCTGCGCATGATCAAGGAGCCCGGGGAGATAGACCGGCTCCGCAGGGCGGCGAAGCTCACGGAGGACGTGATGAACCGCATCATAGACCAGATCGACGCCGGGGAGACCATGAGGGGCGCCAGCTTAAAGATCGAGACCATGGGTAGGATGATCGGTGCAAGTGATATCAGTTTCCCGCCCACCGCCGGCTTCTGCAAGTCGGGCAGTGATCCGACAGACGAGGTTTTCAACTACGAGAGGGGTCAGGGCCTTGAGCCGGGCACCAGCATTGCTTTCGACGTCGGCTTCGTGCTTGACGGCTACTGCAGCGACTGGGGCCGCAGCGTCTACTACGGCGAGCCCGAGGAGCACATCGAGAAAGCCTACGCGGCGCTCCAGACGGCCGTGGTGGAGACCGTGGACGACATAGGCAACCAGGTGCACACGGTGAACGAGATATTCCCCAGCATAGAGTTGATCTGCGACAGGGATGGCTACGGCGACTACCTACGCGCCAGGCTGCCCAACGGCATGGTGGGGCACCAGATCGGCGTGGAGGTCCACGAGGACCCTTGGCTTAAACCGGAGAACAGCCACGAACTGGTGGACAACATGATATTCTGCATGGAGCCCAAGCTCTGGCACAGGGGCGAGTACTACATCCGCGTCGAGGACATGGTGCTGATAAAGAACGGCAAGGCTGAGTTCCTCACCAACTACGACCGTGAGCGTTTCAAGCTCTAATCTCTAATACTCCTCGCTGTATCCTTATATCGGTAGACAACTTACTTGGGGAACGTGAGCCTGAGATGAGTAGAGGCTGCTTCATAGTAATAGAGGGGATCGACGGGTCAGGCAAGTCCGAGCAGTTCCAGAGGCTCACGAAGAGGCTGAAGAAGAGAGGCTACAAGCTGGTGGCTACGCGGGAGCCGACGAAGGTGTACCCCGTAGGCCGCCTCATCGAGAAGGTGCTCAGAGAAGAGGAGCAGGTGTCGGAGGAGGCGCTCGCGTTGCTCTTCGCCGCCGACCGAGCAGACCACACGGAGAGGAAGATCAAGCCAGCCCTGGAGGAGGGCGCCGTGGTGGTATCGGACAGGTATGTGCACAGCTCGCTGGCCTACCAGAGCCGCGGGATGGGCAAGGAGCTGGACCTGGACTGGATCAGGATGATCAACAGATGTGCGCTGGAGCCCGACGCCGTCATCTTCCTCGACATATCACCCGAGATGGGGCAGGCTAGGCTGATCAACGGCCAGGTACGTATCAAGGATCACTCCTACTTCGAGAACATAAGCCAGCAGGAGAGGATCAGGATGGTCTACCTAGAGGTGCTTAACCTCAACGACTCGCCCTTGGGCTCCGAGAAGGTCGTCGTCAGCCAAGCCGGCGGTACGAAGGTCTACAGGGTCAACGGGACTCTTCCTGTCGACGAGGTCGAGAAGATCATATGGAGACAGGTGTCGGGTCTATTGAAGGAGCTGAACGTGGGGTCTGAGGGGAGAGACTCGAAGGTGGAGTCCCTGACCAAGTTCATCGAGGATTAGTCAGTCTCACCTATCCGGATCTTTATATCTTTCCCGATGTTTGCTTGATGGATCTGGTTTGCAGGTGGAAGCCTACGCCCTCGTGACTGCGTTCAGCTTCGGGCTCACGGCGGTGCTCGTACGCAAGGGGCTGAGCGAGTCCACGGCTGTCACCGCCACCCTCGTCATCAGCGGGGTGCAGGTCATCGTTCTGAGCCTTCTTCTTACCTTGTCGCCGCCGAGCCTCAGCTGGACCGCGGTCGGCTACTTCGTGGTCGCCGGGCTGTTGGCCGCGACGATGGGCAGGACCCTCAACTACATGAGCATCGACAGGCTGGGGGTTCCCATAAGCACGTCGCTTAGCGGCACCAACCCGCTGTTCACCATCATCTTCGCGTCCATACTCATCGGCGAAGCCGTGGAGGTGAGCACCGTGGTGGGTACCCTGCTCGTGGTCGCCGGCATCGCGTTGATCAGCGGCTGGGGCGGAGAGAACGGTGTGAAGAAAGGCGACCTCGTTATCCCGCTGGCCGCCGCGAGCCTCTACGCCCTCTCAAGCATCGTGAGGAAGACGGCCCTGACCATGCTGCCAGAGCCTGTGCTAGGCGCAGTCGTAGGGGCGCTCGCGAGCCTCCTCACCTACCCGCTTGTGCTGAGGCTGATGAACAGGCAGGGAGACATAAAGCTCACGAAGGGCTCCCTGCCCTACTTCGCGGCGGCGGGTGTCTCCAACAGCGTCGCGTGGATAAGCATGTTCATAGCCACCCAGAGAGGCTCCGTCTCAGTCGTCTCCGCAATAATCGGGGCCAACCCCCTGTTCGGGCTGCTTCTCAGCGCTCTCTTCCTCAGGAACGTCGAGAGGATCACGCCCAGGATCATAGCCGGTTGCCTCGTCCTCGTCGCCGGGGTCATGGTTATAACGCTGCTCTAGGCGCCCAGCTTATTCGCCCTGTCGAGGGCCTCCATGAGCTTCATCAGGGTGTCCGTGAGCTCGCCGATGAGCGCAGGGTCGTCGGCTTCCTCGAGCCTCGTCTGGACCTCGTCGATCTTCTTCCTAAAAGACTCTTCAAGCCTCTCCTTGTGGGCCTCGGCCTGCGAGTCGGCGTCGCCTTTAACGTACTTGACCGGCCTGTTACACATGGGGCATATGGTGTCGCCGTTCCTCAGCTGAAACAGCGGTGTCCCGCACTCCGGGCAGGTGTCGCTCAGCATGCGCGCCCCCTGCCGCAGGAGCTCACCCATCTTCTTCACGCTGCCCTCAGACAAGCCGGCACCAACAACGCATAGACGCGCCCGCTTAAGAATCATTCACGTCGGGGTGGGCGAAGAGGCCGTCCTCTCTAGGCTCTAGGCGCTCCACCTTCTCGACGGCGCCCACGTTGATGGGTCCATAGACGTGGGGGTACAGCTCACCGCTGCCGCCGTCCTCCTCGACCACCCGTGAGTCCAGCCTATCTGGGTCGATGTGGAGGAGAACCAGGCCCCGCTGCCCCCTGTAAATCGAGTTCGCCACCTCGATGACCTGATGCGGGTAGGAGCAGTGGATGTAGCCCTGATCGTGAAGGGAACCCGTCCAGTACAACCCGTCCTCTTGGGCTCTCACCCACTCATCGCCGTGGGCTATGTGAAGCAGCATGGGAGAACCTCCGCTGGGCGCGTTAAATAAAATACCTTTCCACGGATGAGACCCGATGGAGGGCTGAATAGACAAGTCTGGAGTATATCCAAGGGGGCATCATCGGGGAGTTCAAGAAGCACTACTCACGAGTTGTCGAAAGGGCTACCTTAAAACTGTTCAGAGAACGTAACTGCATGCCTCTAGTGGATAGGTTCAACAAGGTGACCGGCTTAATTGTCGGGGCCACTCTGGGAGGCATCGTAGGTAACTACCTCGACAACCTCGGCCTGGGCATTGTTGTGGGAGCGTCCCTCGGGTTGCTGCTGGGGCAGTGGTGCTGCATCAAGGCAGAGCGTAAAGCAACGTAAGCAGAGCGTCTAGTAGGAGCCTTGTTTTTAAGGGAAGCACCCCAAGATGAGGGTGCATTGATCCAGCTGGAGGGAAGAAACCCGGTGCAGGAGGCGCTCAGGGCGGGAACCGTGACCCTGATCCGGGTGGAGAAGGGTAAGGAGCGGGACCCCAAGATACAGGGCATCCTCGCCACCGCCGCGGGAAAGAAAGTCCCCGTCGAGTACGTCACGAGGCAGAGGATGGACAAGATCAGCGAGACAGGGCGCCACCAGGGAATCATGGCGGTGGTCGAGCCCAACCCAGATTGGGGCCTGGAGAAGGTGCTGAAGGAGACGGGGAGAGAGACTTGCATACTCCTGCTGGATCAGGTTCAGGACCCCCATAACTTGGGAGCCATACTGAGGACATCTGACGCCGCTGGGGTGGACGGCGTGGTTATACCCAAGAAGGGGAGCGCGGACCTGGGGGCGACGGTCCACAGGGTCTCCATGGGGGGCAGCCTCCACGTGCCTGTCTGGAGGCGGAGCCTCTACACGGCTATAAAGACCTTGAAGGACGACGGGTTCAGGGTCGTGGGGGTGGACGCCTCCGGCGATGCGCCGTACTGGGGCGTCGACCTGACGGGGGCCGTCGCTTTCGTTATAGGCGGCGAAGATAGAGGTGTAAACCCCACCCTCCTTGAGAAGTGCGACACTCTTGTCAGGATACCCATGATGGGCAAGATTTCCTCACTCAACGTGAGCGTAGCCACGGCGATAGTTCTCTACGAGAGGATACGGCAACAGGAAACTGGATAAGAAAAAGTGGGTCAGCGTCTCCTCATCGCGTTACTTACGACGAGGACGCCGATGGCGATGATGAAGAGAGGCCAAAGAACGTCCCAATCGGGAAATATGTCCCCCAGCAGCCTCGAGAGGCCCATGAGGATGAGGAACGCGCCTATGAGCAGGGGCCAAGTCCTCCTGTTTCTGCCGCCGAAGCAGTCTTCGTCGAAGTCCCAGTCCCGCCTTCTTGACCTGTACGCCGGGGGATGAAGGCTGGCTCCGCAGTTCTTGCATACTTCTGCGTCCTCTTCATTCTCGGTTCCGCACTTCGTGCAGTACACCAAAACCGTCACCTAGGACGCTGATCGTCATCGTCTTATAGAAACGTTACTCACAGAAAGTTACCTGAAGCCGTCTGGGCAGGGCTCAGGGCAGCGGCTGCACATCCTGACGTGCTCCTCCTGGGACACCCTGATGCGCGCCGCCACCCAGAAAAGCACCGACGCCAGCAGGTAAGCCTCAACGTAGAAGCTCGCCCCCAACGTTCTAAGGGATGCGGTCAACATGAACGCGCCGAAAACGAACACGACGTTCAGTGACAGGTGGAACAGGGGGCTGCCCATGTCGATGAAATGCTGGATGACCCCTAGGGCGACCAGCAGGGCGCCGGTATAGAAGATGATCGATGGATCCCCGACCCATAACCCGCCGAAGAAGCACAGGAATCCTCCGAGGATGGACAAGACGGCGCCCAGGGCGAGGCCCGTGCACCCGGCGCACAGCGCCTTACCGTACACCCTCAACACGTGTCCGCTGAACTCCGGGCAGTCCGGGTGGTGGCCGACGACGCCCGGTTTCTGCCTCGCCCCATGTCCGACGCCCCCCAGCCTCCTTGGGGCGACTGCTGCGACGAGCCCCGCTGCGCAGATGAGGATGAATAGGCCGCCGGTCACCATCGTCTGGGCTCCGAAGATGATCCTTGGGACGCTTGGGCTGAACGCCAGCAACCCGAGGACTACGAGGAGAAGCAGTCCGAGAGAGACGTACAGTAGCTGCGTCCTCCGCCCGGATAGGCCGTGTTTGACGAAGCCACGGCACAGTCTTCCCGGGTCCGGGAATAGGAAGGGCGTCTTCTCCCTGTATCGACGGTATTCGTCGCCGAACCTCCTCTCCAGGTCCGGCTCCTCCCTCAGCTTGACTATCGCCACGTTCAGCAGCAGGACCAGGGGGGTGATGGACAGCGCCATGCCCGGCGACTGGAGGAGCACCCCCATCGCCAACGGGAGCAGAGAGTAGCCCAGCACCATCGGGTTCCTCGTGTAGGCGTAGACGCCGGAGGTGACGAGCCTGCTGGTCCTGGCGTCCTCGACGGCCTCGCCCCAGGGCAGTCCGCCACCCATGTTGTAGAGGAGACGCGTTGACCTCAAACCGACTCCGAGGCCGAACATGAAAACCGCAACACCGATGTAGAGGTTCCACGGAAAAGGAGGGTAACGTCGTAGACCGAGGACGGAGTCCACGCGTCTACCCACAAGATAGGTGATGACGGGCATGACGACGAATATCATGATGTACGACGTCAGCTGCCTGGCCTTCACGGGGGCCGTCCGGGTCGGGTCGTCGTCAGCCATCGTCGGCGCCTCAGAAAAGGCTCTTCAGCTGCATGAGCAGCGTCTGCTTGGCGAGGTATGCGTAGGTGCGCCGGGTGACGGGGTTCCTGCTGCCTACCCCGCGGAACCTGCGGTCCCAGGAGCCGAAGAAGCTCTCGTAGCACAGGTAGAGCTCCTCCTGGACCTCCTCGCGTGTCAGGTGCATGGTGGGCATCACCGCGTGGACCATGTCGTAGTGAGCCCAGTTGTCGTCCATGATCCAGCCGCTGCGCCTCGCCTCCTCGTATATCTCGGTGCCGGGGAACGGCGTCAACACGAAGAAGGAAGCTATGTCGGGGTCGAGCCTGTCCGCGTACCGGCGCAGAGCCTCGATGGAGTCGTGGCTGTCTCTCCTCTCACCGATGATGAAGGTTCCCTGGCTGAACATCTCGTTCGACCGCAGCAGCTCCACGGCCTTCATGCTCCTTTCCTCGTCTATGCCTCCCCTCCTGAAAGAGCTGAGGGTCTCCTGGCTTGGGCTGTCGAAGCCCACGAGGGCCCAGACGGCTCCCGCCTCCCGCATCAGACCGAGGGTCTCGGGGTTGTCCACCACGTCGTCGACCCTGACCTGGCAGAACCACTCGATCTCGTCCCCGAGGCCCCGATCTATGAGACCCCTGCATATCTCCCGGGTATTCTCCCCCATGCCGAAGTTGTCGTCGGAGAACCAGAAGAACCGGCTGCCGTACATGCTGTGCAGGCGTTCGAACTCGTCGACGACTCTCGTGGGGGACTTGTGGCGATGGCACCTGGACCAGAACCTCCACTGGCTGCAGTAGCGGCAGTCGTGGCGGCAGCCCCTGGAGCCCTCGACTATGGCGAAGGGTTTCTCTTTGTCGGCCATGAGGGAGAAGTAGTATCCTGTCATGTGCTCAGCCACCTTGTGGTAGGCCGGGTACGGAAGCGTGTCAAGGTCGGCTATGAGGAGCCTATCAGGCTGATGGTGGATCTCTTCACCGTCTCTCAGGGAGACTCCTGGAACGGCGGCTGCCCTCCCCTCCCTGACGGCGCGGAGCAGATCGGTGAAAGTCTCCTCCCCCTCCCCTCGTACGACGTAGTCTATGAACGGGTAGGCTCTTAGTGTCTCGTCGGCGAGAGCCGTGAAATGCTGGCCTCCCAGAACCGTGACGGTCTCAGGATATAGCGTCTTGGCCGCCTCGGCGACCCTGACGGCGTAGAAAGCGTTGGCCGTGGCCATCCCTGAGGGGGCGACGATGTCTGGCTCAGCCTCTTGCATCCTGGCCTCCAGGCCGGCCCAATCGAGTCCCTCGCTCTGGGAGTCCACGACCTCCACCTCGGCCCAGGGTAGACGCTCCTCGACGTAGGCGGCGAGGCACAGCAGGCCGAAGGGCGGCGGGATGTACTGACCCATGATGAACCAGAAGTCCTTGGGAGGCTCGACGAGAAGTACCTTCATGGCGGCTCACGTTCGCAGAGATGGGTTCAAGTTGATGGGTAAACTACTTTACCGGACCTTAAAAACAGTGGATACTGTGAGGAGCGTGGAGAGGATGTCAGACCTAGTAGCCGTCGGCGTTTCCCAAGCGGCGTGGATCGGCCGTTCCACTGAGCAGCCCCGTCTCATGGTCGAGCCACACTGTCTGCATGCTCCCCATGGGCCAGTGGTACTCGCCCAGGGGCCTGGTCATTATCCCCATCTTCTTAAGGCCTTGGACGACCTCCAGGGGCAGCCGGCTCTCCACCTCTATGGTCCAGTCATCCCTTATGGGCCAGAACCTCGGCGCGTCTATCGCAGGATAGTGTTCCCAGCCGTGCACGAGGACGCTGACGAGGACCTGGGGGACGGTGAATATGCAGTCGCCCGGGGAGCCGAGGGCCATCCACGGCTCGCCGCCCCTCAGCACAAGCGTGTTGGCTATGGCGTGCTGGGTCCTGCCGCCGGGCTCGGCGAGGGCGTACCGTTCCCACCCTATGCCGCTGCCCGGGACCCCGTCCACCACTACGCCTGGGATGCCCCCGCCTCCTGTCTCCATCATCTGCACCCAGTTGCCTATGGAGTCCACGATGCTGAGCTCGCAGCTGTCGTGGGGCACGTGACCTGTCCCCGGCAGGCTTCCGCGGTGAGCCGTCTTGCCATGGGTGAACTCCAGGTATCGGGTCAGGTCACCGGTGGGTCTGCTCCTCTTCCAGAGCTCTGCGGTCACCGCGTGGTACTCCTCTGAGAGCAGTACCTCTGTGGGGTTCTCGTAGTAATCGGGGTCGTGGATGAGGTTCCTGTCGTGGTGGGCACGCCTCAGCGTCCAAGCCATGAGGGCCAGCGTCTCCGCCGACTCGGTGTAGTGACCCATCTCGGTCAAGTCGAAGTTACTGAGGACGCCGAGAAGGAACCCCGTGTAGAAGCCCCCCCTCTGGGGAGGCGGTATCCCGACCACCTCGTCCTCGCCGCAGGGCGTCTTGACGGGCTCCACCCAGATGGGCTCGTAGCCTGCGACGTGCTCAAGGGTCATCCCCCAGCCCAGGCTGTTGGCTTCCTCGACCAGCCTCTCGGCCCAACGCCCCTCCGTGAAGTAGCTTGGGCCCATCTCAGCCGACGCCTCGAGGGTCTTCGCCAGGTCAGGCCGCCTCCAGAGCTCGCCTGCGGGCACTTGGAACCCGTCGGGGGCGTAGTGGGCTCTACCCGAGGGGAAGAAGGTCCTGCCCGCAAGCGTGCTTGAACCGCCGCCGGCCCCGCCGTAGAGGAGGGCGTACTCCCAGCTCGTCACGGTGTGGCCTTCCCGGGCCGCCTTCACAGCGGGCTGCATCAGCTCCCTCCACTCCATGGAGCCGAACCGCTCAAGCATCGCCCCCAGCCCCGCCGGGGAGCCAGGGATGGCCGCCGCAGTGGTCGGGGCGTACGGGTGCGGGCAGAAGGGCGGCAACCCCTCAGGCAGGGTCGGGGACGCATCCATGAAGTAGGGGCGCCTGGTCTCGGCGTCCCAGTAGAGGAACGACACGGTGCCGGAGTGGGTGGTCATGTGAGGCTCGTAGACGGGGCCGGCTAGGCTCCCCGCCACGGCGGCGTCCACCGCGTTCCCCCCTGCCTTGAGTACGCCCACCATTATCCTGCTGACCTCCGGATGGCTGCTGCTCACCACCCCGTTTCTGCCCGTTACCACCTCCTTCAGTCCCTGCCTGGGCTGCATCATGATCGTTGATGAAGGGGAAGCAGACATATTTGAAACCAAGGAGAGAAGATAGGAAACCTTCATTACGGGATGAACCGAAGTCGATACCATGCCGGAAAACGAGACCATGCCTGGATGGGTCTACAAAGGTGAAAGGCCCGCGACGGATAGGGAGTACTTTGAGAACATGACTAGGTGCATCTTCCAGGGCGGGCTCAACTGGCAGATGATCGCCAACAAGTGGCCCAACTTCAGGGAGGCGTTCGCCGAGTTCGACATCGACACGGTGGCCTCGTATGGGCCGGACGACGTGGCTAGGCTGCGCGGGGACGAGGGCATCATAAGGAACAGGCAGAAGATAGAGGCGACGATACGCAACGCCGAGGAGTTCAAGCGGATAGCGGCCGAGCACGGCAGCTTCCAGAAGTGGCTGGACAGCTTGGACAAGGGTAGCAACTACGACTACGTGGCGAAGAGGCTGAAGAGCAGGTTCAAACGGGTGGGAACCAGCACCGCCCACATTTTCCTGTGGAGCGTCGGCGAGCATATAGAGTACGACGAGAGCGTCCACAGCAGGCGGCCCACGAAGATCGTCTGACCCCCTCTTTTTTAGCGCATCATTCTATCTCAATAATACAGCCCATTCTACCTGATCAGGGACATCTATCAAGCCTATAGTGTATATCTAGCTAGGGCGCATCCGCAAATCACATTTATACATTGGCTGTAAGGGATCAAATGCCCGGAGGCGGTAATACCTTTTAGAAGGGGAAGGAGAAAAACCGCCTCCGTGCTCCTCCGGGACCATCTAAGGTTTCTTATAGGATAGGATCCTCTGCCCCAGATATTCTTAAGCATAACGTACCCTAACTCGTGGAAAAGATAAAAAAATAAAAGTGAGTTACTGCGGCTTGGTGAAGATGCGCCTGGCTTCGCCCATGAACTTCCTGATGGGCAGCTCCTGCGGGCACTGCTCCTCGCAGACGCCGCAGGATATGCACTGGTCGGCGTGGGCCTCTGGCCCTATCTTCTCCCAATACCTCTCCTTGACATCGTCGCTCTGGCCGCTCATGTAGTACTCGTTGTACATGCCAAGGATCTCCGGGATCTCCACGCCTTGGGGGCAGGGCATGCAGTACCTGCACGCGGTGCATCCGACGAAGCCCAACCTGTTGTAGGCGTCCTTCGCCTCGTCTATGAGCTTCAGCTCATCTGCTGTTAGGGACCCTGCCTCGCTGCGGCCGGCGTACTCCACGTTCTCCTCGACGTGCTTCATCTCGCTCATGCCGCTGAGGACGACACTCACCTCGGGATGGTTCCAGACCCACTGTAGGGCCCACTCCGCAGCCGTCCTCTTGGTCTCGGCCTTGTCCCACACAGCCTGCACGTCCTTGGGCGGCGTTACGGCGAGCTTCCCGCCTTTGATTGGCTCCATGACGACGACCGCGAGCCCCTTCTCTGCAGCGTACCGTAGCCCCTCGAGGCCTGCTTGGTACTCGGTGTCCATGTAGTTGAGCTGGATCTGGCAGAACGTCCACTCATAGCTGTCCACGATCTCCTTGAAGAGGGCCACGTCGTCGTGGAAGCTGAAGCCCAGGTGCCCTATCTTGCCTTCCCGGATCTTCTCCTCAGCCCAGCTGAACACGTCCAGATCCCTCACTGTGGGCCACCTGGTGTGCCTCAGCCCATGGAGCAGGTAGAAGTCGATCTTATCCGTCTCAAGCTTCCCGAGCTGCTCGTCGAGGTACTTGTCGAAGTCGCCCCGCTCGTTTATGAGCCACGTGGGCATCTTGGTGGCGAGCCGGACCCTCTCACGGTAACCGTCCTTGAGGGCCTTGCCGACCAGCCTCTCGCTCTCGCCCTGGTGGTAGGGGTACGCCGTGTCCACGTAGTTGACGCCTTGGTCGATGGCGTACCTGATCATCTTGACGGCGTGGGGCTTATCGATGTTGCTTGTGTCGCCCCCGACGACGGGGAGCCTCATGGCACCGAACCCCAGGGCTGAGACCTCCCAGTCTAGTTTACCAAATTTACGGTACTTCACGATATCACCTAAAATGATGTGATGAGATCGAATCCATCGCATATAGGAGTTTGCGTCCACTTGGAAGACGCGGACTCAAACGAAGCGACCACTTACAGGAGTTACGAGAACAGGCGGAGCACCGTGAGGTTTTCCTTTATACCACGTTGAAGGTCTGGTTAAACATGGCTAAACGGATAGCTGCGTTCACCCTACTCACGCTCATCATCGCGCTGTCACACGCCCCTGCTCAAACCCACGCCGACGCTCTAGGCGCCCCCCTCGTCGAGAGAGACCTGGTCCTGACGGGCTCCATGAACAGAACCATAGTGAACACGTTCCTAACCGTCGAGGGAAGCCTCGTACTGGAGGACGACGCGTCGCTCACGCTGGTGAACTCCACACTGGTCCTCGCCGAGGTGCCCGACACCAGTCAAACCTACGTGCTCCGCGGGAGAAGCAGCCTCACAGCCATCGACTCCAACATCACCTGGAGCACACAGGGCGGGATAAGGCTCACAGAAAACTCCACCGCCCACCTCGAAGGCACCCACATCTTCCAAGAGTACCAGAGACTCAACAGAACCCTCTACAGCCACGGGTTCGGGCTTAGCGAAGGCTCCACGCTCACCGCGCTTAACTCCAAGGTAGGCTACCTGAGGCTCATCGACAACGCCTCCGCCACAGTCACCGACTCCACCATAGGCGACTTCACCACCCGGTCCACCGAAGCCACAAATGTAACAGGCTCCACCATACTCAAGACCACACTCCTCTACACCGGGAACAGCCTCCACGTCAACGGCAGCCTCACGGGGCTCCACCTGGAGTTCAAGCCGGACCACCTGTTAACCGAGGGAGCCGCCCCACACCCGTTCACCCTGACTCAGACCAGGATAGGGGCGCCGCCGAGCCTAGACCTCACAGGCTGTACCCTAAAAGCCGAGAACACGACCCTCAACATCGTCATGACGTGGGGCCAGTCCCACGTCTCGGTCACCGGCTCCCAGGTCTCAGCTCTATACCTGCTCCAGGGCGCGTGGGTCTACGTCAACGACACCCGGCTGGACTCGTTGACCCTAAGGGAAGGCGACTTCAACGTCCAGCTGAGAGACGCCGACGCCGGCACCATACACTCCTTCATGACCACCGGCCTCAACCTCAAGACCCTAGACAGCCACATCGGCACCCTCAACCTAGAGTTCGCGTACCCGGGCAGCGCCAGCAACATAGAGCTGATAAACACCAAGGTGGACCGTCTTCCTCTGAGCCCATGGGGTCCGAGCCCCTACCAGTTCCAGGGCTCCACGGTACTGGAAAGCGTCACCCTCAACGCCGACCTCTTCGGGGCTCCCCCTACGGTCCTCACAGGGGGCCTCAGCTTCGGCGAGAACTGCATCCTCGCCCAGGGGACCGAGCAGGGGGCCACAGAGGTCACACGGGTCTACAAGGTATCGGTCATGAGGGGCGCCTCACCCGGGGAGAGCCAGCCGTGGGAGCTAGCCAGAGGCGACCAGGTAATCCGGGAGGGGGAGACGGACGCCGCCGGGGAGATGGTGCTCACCCTCAGGTACCGGAGGCTATACGAGGTCATCGAGGACCCCCAGCCCGGCGGCCCCTACCTGAGTGGCGTCAACAACCTCACGGACACAGTCACCCTCCGGGTAGGGGACGCCGCTTACGAGCTGGGCCTCCTCACCGAGACCCCCATCCGGGTCGAGCTGGAGCCACAGCAGCCCAGCGGCGCGTGGCAGATAGCGTTGGCGGCGGTCGCCGTTGCGGCGGCAGCCGTGACCGCGTTCATGTACAGGCGGAGTAGGATGGCCGCCACCTGAAGGGGGCGCCGCGACATGGTTGGGCGCTGCGGTGACCCCGCCCCTCGAGGTAACCGCTATATTCGCGGCG